>R18__coassemble_2133_pt1 | contig 14214 bp, 12 predicted proteins | sample R18__metabat2_low_PE_019 | metagenome-assembled genome bin R18
GAGATCTCGTGGTCGGGGGCGCTCTCGATGTAGGCGCGCCCGCGGCTCACCTCGTCGTCGCTCGTCAGAAACACGGACGCCACCTGGGCGGACTTCATGACGCAAACGTCTTGGGAGAACGTGCCGTCTGCGGACTCGACGTGGAGGAGAGCCTCCTTGCCCGCGGCGGGGTTGATGCCGAGGGAGGCGAGGTCGACCGACGCGCCTGCGGCGACCTGGATCGCGGCGCCGCCGTTGGCGGAGAGGCTCACGTTGTCGAGGACTGCGCCGCCGGGCTCCTTGAAGGTCAGCGCGACGGAGGAGAGGTCGGTCGACGCCGGGAGGAACAGGCAGGCCTGGCCGTCGATGTAGGAGGAGCGGACCGTGGAGCCCGCGCACTCAGCGGCGACCGAGAGCGTGTCGGCGGAGGCGAACTCGTAGAACGCGACGCTCTCCTGGGTCCACCCGTAGTCGTTGGCGAGCGTGCTGTACTCGTTGTCGCTCAGGGTAAGGTGGTGTTGGCTCAAGGACTCGTTGTAGAGGCGGTAGACCGGCATCGCGCCGTCTTCGGCCGACGAGGAGTAGAACAGGGGCTGGTCGTTGAAGTCGACGGTCCACCCGAAGTTCGCGACGAGCTCGTTCTTCTCGTTCAGGTCCGACGTGAAGACGTGGGTGTGGAGGCCGTCGTTGTAGAGGCGGTAGACCGGGGTGTCCGAGGTCTTGGGCGAATACCATCCCTCTCCCTCGTAGGTCCAACCCTCCGACGTGCTCAGGACCGTGACCTCGTTGTAGTCGGTGGTCCAAAGGTGCTCGGAGGTGGCGGCGTTGTACAGGCGGTAGACCGTTGCGACGTCGCTGTCGGCCGTGGCCGCGAGCGCGACGGACGGCACGAGCGCAACGGCGAGCAGCAAGCCGGCCACCAGCGCGGAAAGCTTTTTCATCAGGCAACCCCATCTATCGACAGGCGGGCTTAGGGCCCGCGGACAATATCCCGTCGATGATACCCCACCCGACGGCGGTTTGGTCGATTTCCACGGGAAACGCAGCAACCGGCGGGCGCAAGGCGCGTCCCCGCAAAGGAAAGCCCCCGCCTCCCGGAGACCCGGAAGGCGGGGGCGAGCTAGCTCGGGGCCTTTCCCGAAGCCCTATTCGGCATCCGCGTAGAACTCGATGCCCTCGTCGACCCATCCGTAGAAGGAGATCAGCGTGTTGCGCTCGTTCTCGCTCGTGGTGTAGTGGTGCTGACCGAGCGCGTCGTTGTAGAGGCGGTAGACCGGCAGGGCGCCGTCCGCCTCCGACGAGTAGAAGATCGGCTTGCCGCCGTTGTCGCAGGTCCATCCGTAGTCCTCGACGAGCTTCCTGACCTCGTTCTCCCCCGTGGTGTAGTGGTGGGTGTCGAGGCCCGCGTTGTAGAGGCGGTAGACGCCGACGCTGCCGATGCCGGGGCTGACCCAGGCGACGTCCTCCTGGGTCCACCCCACCTCGGGCAGGTAGCCGTACTCCGTGTCGCTGGCAGTCCAGAGGTGCTCGGAGTTCTTGGGGTTGTAGAGGCGGTAGATCTTGCAGATCTCGTCGATCGTCGGATCGAACCACCAGTTCTCGGTCACGTACATGTGGGGGCTCGAGAAGAGCATGTAGCCGACCTCGCGCGGGGTCACGACGCTGAAGGCAACCTCGCCGTTGTGGATGACGTTGACCGTCGTGCCGGCCGCGATGGTGGTCGACCCGAGGTTGCGGTTGCTGCTGTGCTTGGTGGAGATGTAGGGCTGGCTGTCGTCGCCGGGCAGGGTCGGGTAGCGAGCGGAGCCCGCCGCGAACAGGGTGGCACCCTTCACGACGAAGGCGCCGTCGGAGTCGATGGGACGGTCGACGCCGGTCGGATGGGAGTTGAACACGACGATGGTGCCGCCGTTGAGGTACATGTCGCCGTTGGAGTCGAGGCCGTCGCCAAGGTCGGCGTCGACCCAGACGTAGCCGCCGTTGATGTTCATGACGACGCCGGGCTGGGCCTCGGACTCGACCGCGAGCTCGTCGGAGTTCTCATCGGGGCCGGCGGCAGCGAGATCGAGCGCGCCCTCGCCGTTGCCGAGGGAGGCGTTGATGCCGTCGTCGCTGGCGGTGACGGAGATCGTGCCGGAGTTGATGTTGATGACCTTGCCCTGCATGCCCTCGTAGGACTTCGTGACGGTGATGTTGATGGCGGAGTCGTCGTCGCCGACGCGGCCGATGGTGAGGTCACCGTCGCTGCTGAAGCCGTTGTCGTCGGTGGCCGCGGTGATCGTGCCGCCGAGGACGGTGAGCTCGGCTGCCATGCCGGCGGAGGCGTCGACGGCGTCGGGGCTGCACCTGAGGCCGTCGCCCTCGCCGCCCTCGCGGCAGAGGATGTCGATGGTGCCGGACTCGACGGTCAGCTTGTTGTCGCTGGAGAGGCCGTGGCGGACGGAGTCGACGTTGAGCGTGAGGTCGCGCACGGTCAGGCTGCCGCTCGTGCCGACCTTCACGGCGTTCTTGGACTTGCAGACCAGGTTGAGGGTGCCCTTGCCGCAAAGCGTGATCTGGGAAGCAGTCTTGCCCTTGATGACGGCGGACTCGGCATAGTTCTCGTTGGTGCCGTCGCCGCCGTCCTCGGCCGCGCCGTAGACGTCGGCGTTGTTGAGCTCGGCGTCGGTCAGCGTGGCCACGTGGCCCGCCAGCGCCTGGATGGAGACGGTGGACTCGGAGTCCTTCTTGACGGTGACCGGCTCGGTGATCTGGGAAGCGAGGTCGAGGTCGCCGAGCAAAAGGGTCGCGGGCTTGGTGGCCTCCTTGGCGACGCAGACGGCGACGTCGGTGGCGTTCCCCTCGAACACGTAGGTGCCGCCCTTCTTCTTGACGTTGACGAGAAGGGAGTAGGCCTTGCCGTCGACCGTGGTCTGGAGGTAGCGGGTGTAGCCCTCGTCGGTGGTCTCGGAGGCGAGCTCCTTCTGGGAGAGCTCGGTGCCGTCGACGTTGATGGCGCTCACCTCGAAGTTGCTGTCGGATCCGGGGATGACGACGACGCTCGTCCCCTCCATGCGGAAGGTGGTGTAGCCGATCGGGACCTCGATGTCTGCCGGCTCGGCGCCCTCCTGGGAGAGCGTGACCGTCGCGATGCCGGTTGCGCCCTCGACGGCGGTCACGGTTGCGACGTTGCCCTCGACGGCGACGGAGGCGAGGCTCGCGTCGTCGACCGACGCCGTGACGCCCTCCCCCTCGAACGCGATCTGCGCGCCGGCGTTGCCGAGGCTCGTGCACTGGTAGGCGATCGTCGCCGCGGCGCCGTTGCCGGCCTGCGCCTCGTCAGCCGCAGCATGCGACACGGGCACCATCAGCATCGCCAGGCAAAGCGACAGGAACAGCGCGAACGCCGACTTGAAGACCTGGCGCGATTTGGATGTCAAATCCATTGGCTTCCCCAATCCCTCGTTGGTTTTTCTGGAAAACGGCCCGCAGGCCGTTCGGAGAGTATACCGCGAAGCGCCGCAATCCCCCGCCGAGACGTTGAAAGAACGCCGCGAGGGGTACAATAGCGGGTACGTAAAAACCCGAGGAAGGATTTCCATGGCAAGCCAATACGACTACCTCATCGTCGGAGCCGGCCTCACCGGCGCCGTCTTCGCGCACGAAGCCCTCAAGGCGGGCAAGAAGTGCCTGGTCATCGATCGTCGCGACCACATCGCCGGCAACTGCTACACCGAGAAGGTCAACGGCATCAACGTCCACAAGTACGGCGCGCACATCTTCCACACCTCCGACGACCGCGTCTGGAGCTACGTCCAGCAGTTCGCGAAGTTCAACAACTACGTGAACAGCCCCGTCGCCGACTTCCACGGCGAGATCTACAACCTGCCGTTCAACATGAACACGTTCGCCAAGATGTGGGGCGTCAAGACCCCCGACGAGGCACGCGCCGTCATCGAGCGGCAAAAGGCCGAGGCCGCCATCGAGGGCGAGCCGAAAAACCTCGAGGAGCAGGCGCTGTCCCTGGTGGGCCGCGACATCTTCTACAAGCTCGTCAAGGAGTACACCGAGAAGCAGTGGGGCCGCAGCTGCACCGAGCTGCCCGCGTCGATCATCAAGCGCCTGCCCGTGCGCTTCGTCTACGACAACAACTACTTCAACGACTGCTACCAGGGCATCCCCGTCGGCGGCTACACCCGCATGGTCGAGCGCATGCTCGAGGGCACCGAGGTCCGCACCGGCGTCGACTACAAGCAGCTCGCAGCCGAGCATCCCGACATCGCCGACCGCGTCATCTACACCGGCCCGGTCGACGAGTACTTCGACTTCAAGCTGGGGCCGCTGGAGTGGCGCACCGTGCGCTTCGAGACCGAGCTGTTGGAGGGCGTCGAGAACTGGCAGGGCAACGCCGTCGTCAACTACACGAGCCACGACGAGGCGTTCACGCGCATCATCGAGCACAAGCACTTCGAGTTCATGAAGGACGAGGACGGCAACGTCTTGCCCGACACGGTCATCTCGCGCGAGTACAGCTCGAGCTGGAAGCTCGGCGACGAGCCCTACTACCCCGTCAACGACCAGAAGAACTCCGAGCTCTACGCGCAGTACGCCGAGCTCGCCGCCGCGGAGGAGAACGTCGTGTTCGCCGGCCGCCTCGGCGTGTACAAGTACTACGACATGGCGCCCTGCATCGCGGCGGCGCTCGACCTCGCCGAGGCCGAGCTGGCGTAGGCGCCCGGCGGCAGGGGCCGCTGCGCGAGCGCCACGAAGCGCGCGTTTGTTTCCCGGGCGGCGCGGTTGCATAATGGAGACATGCGACCGCGCCGCCCTTTTTCACGCACGAGACCGGAGGCACCCATGGACGACAACCAGCCCGACAACCAACCCAGCATCAAGATATTCGTCTCGACCCACAAGCCGAGCTGCACATTCGCAAGCGAGATCATGCGGCCGATCCACGTCGGCGCCGCGCGTTCGTCGTGGGACGCCGGCGCGATGCTGCGCGACGACGCCGGGGACAACATCTCCGAACTCAACCCGTCGTACTGCGAGCTGACCGCGCAGTACTGGGCGTGGAAAAACGAGCAGGCCGACTGGTTCGGCTTTTGCCACTACCGCCGCTACTTCGACTTCGGCGAGACGCCGCACAAGGTGTGCCCCTGGGGCGCCGAGGAGGTCGACGAGTTCATCAACCCCGAGACCCAGGTCCTCTACAGCGTCACCGACGAGGCGATCCGCGCGGCCCTCGCCGACTGCGACGTCATCACGTCCCAGATGTACGACACCCACCTCATCCCCGATCCCTTCGACAACGTCGTCGACCAGTTCGACGCGAACGCGGACCTGCGGGGCGAGGACCTCGTCAACGCGCTCGGCATCGTCTCGGCCCTCTACCCCGACTACGCGCAGGACGCCGTGGAGTTCGCGCAGGGCCACACGATGTGCCTTTGCAACATGTTCGTGATGCGCGCGGAGATGTTCGACCGCTACTGCGCGTGGCTGTTCCCCGTCTTGGAGATGTTTTGCCAGGTCACGGACATGTCGGGATATTCCAAGGAGGGCCTGCGCACGCCCGGCCACATCGCAGAGCGCCTGTTGAACGTGTTCGTGAACCACGAGATGCGCGTCGACCCCGGCCTGCGCGTCAAGCGCAAGCAGGTCGTCCTCTACCACCACCCCGAGACGCCCGGGCCGCTCGAGCCCGAGGAGGCCGGGGCCGGGGCCGCCGCGCCCGGTGCCGCCGACCAGGCGGGAGAGCCCGACGCCTCCCGACCCTCGCCCGAGGCGGGCGCGGAGCCCGCGGACGACATGCCGCCTGCCGCGATCGGCGAGGGCAATCCCCTGCGCCGCGTCGTCGACCCGCTCTTGCCCGCCGGATCGCGCCGCCGCGAGGCGGTCAAGGCGCTCGCGCGCAAGGTGCGCTGCCGCTAGGGGCCGCGCAGGCGCCCGACGGCGCATCGCAGGGCGCAAAGCCCGAGGAACCCGAGAGAGGAACAGACATGGCCGTGAGGCTGAACGAAGACGAGGAGATGGTCGCGATGATCCGCCGCGGGCTCAAAGAGCGCGGCGGCTATTGCCCCTGCCGCCTCGAGGAGACCGAAGACAACAGATGCGTCTGCCGCGAGTTCCGCGACCAGATAGCCGACCCGGATTTCGAGGGGTACTGCCATTGCATGCTCTACTACAAGTCGCGCGACTAGGAACAGCCGCCGCGCTCGGCACCGCCCTGGCGCTCGGCCTCGCGGGATGCGGGTCGCTCGGCCTCGCCGCGAGTCAGGCGGCCGAAGCGGAGGTCGACCGGCTCGCCGCCGTCGCCGAGCTTGCCGCGCGAGCCTACGAGTCCGAAGCCGACGCCGGGGGCGTCGGGCGGACGGACGCCACCGGCCGCGCCGCTGCGGACGAGGTCTTTCGCCAAGCTGCCGAGTCCTGCGCGACCGAGGTCCCCATCAGCCGCAGCCTCAAGATCACCCAGGAGGACCTCGAAGCCGCCATCCGCGACCTGCGCATGACCCCGGAGTACCTTTGCTCGACCGGCACGTTCTCCTACGAGCTGTCCGCCCCCTCCGAGACCGAGGAGTTCTTCGCGAGCAGCCTGACCATGGACTACGACTACGACGTCTCGCTGGTCCCGCTGTACCGCGCCGAGCTCGAGGAGGCGGCGGCCGCAGCCGTCGCCGAGGCGGTCGACCCCGACATGTCCGACGTCGAGCGCGCGCTCGCCCTGCACGACTGGCTCGTCGAGAACTGCGAGTACGACCAGACGCTCTCGCGCTACTCGGCCTACGACGCCATCGTCGTCGGCAGCGCAACGTGCCAGGGCTACGTCCAAGCGTACAAGATGCTGCTCGAGCTGGCGGGGGTGCCCTGCGCCTACGCGGAAAGCGACGCGATGGAGCACAGCTGGAACCTCGTCCAGATCGGAGGCGCTTGGTACCACGTCGACGTCACCTGGGACGACCCGATCATCATCGGAGGCGGCGAGAGCCGCGGCGTCTCCCGCGACCATTTCCTGAAAAGCGACGGCCAGATGGAGGCCCTGGGATACCTCGACTGGACCGCGCCCCACGCCGCGCCGGAGGACTACCCCCGGTCGTTCTAGTTTGCGGTCGCGGCTGCGGGGCTTTATCATAGGGACCATCGTCGGTTTGCGAAGAGGAGAGAACATGGAGCAGCGCACCGATACCGCCGAGCCCGCAGAGCCCGACACCGGCAACATCCCCGAGAGCCACATCGACCAAGACGAGCTCGAGAAGCCCGGCGTCGTCGACCAGATGTACGGAGGATGGCTCGACAGGCTTTTCGAGAAGGACATCGACCAGAAGCGCGCCTCGGCCGACGAATAGGCCGCACCGAGAACGACCGCGCGACGGCGTTCGGGGCAAGGCTGCTCCGCACGCCCGCGCGCCCTACCGCCAGGAGAACCCATGCAAGACCTGAAAACCGCCCTCGCGTCCATCGTCGGCGAGGAATACGTCCGCGAGAACGAGCCGATGAGCGCCCACACGACGTTCAAGATCGGCGGCCCTGCGAGCCTGCTCGTCGAGCCCGCGAGCGTCGGCGAGATCGTCGCCGTCCTCAAGGCATGCGGCGACGCGAAGCGCGAGGCGAGGTTCCTCGGACTCGGCAGCAACGTCCTCGTCGCCGACCGCGGCGTCGACTGCGTGGTCCTCAAGCTCGCCGAGCGGTTCTCGGACGTGCGGGTCGAGGGCGACCGCGTCGTTTGCCAAGCAGGCGCAAGCAACGAGAAGGTCGCGGCGGCCGCGCTCGAGGCGGGCCTGTCCGGATATGCGTTCGCCAGCGGCATCCCCGGCTCGATCGGGGGCGCGGCGATCATGAACGCCGGCGCCTACGGCGGGGAGTTCAAGGACGTCGCAGCCTCGGTCTCGTGCGTCACGCCGGAGGGCGAGGTCGTCGAGGTGTCCGCGGCGGAGGCCGATTGGGGCTACCGCCACAGCATGATGATGGACCGCGGCTACCTCGTCGTGGGCGCGACGCTGCAGCTTGCGCCCGGCGATGCGGCTCAGATCCGCGCCGAGATGGAGGACCTGCAGGCGCGCCGCGAGGCGAAGCAGCCCCTCGAGATGCCCTCGGCGGGCTCCACGTTCAAGCGCCCCGAGGGATATTTCGCGGGAAAGCTCATCCAAGACGCCGGGATGCAGGGCCACCGCGTCGGCGGAGCCCAGGTCAGCGAGAAGCACGCAGGTTTCGTCGTCAACGCCGACAACGCGACCGCCGAGGACGTGCGCGGCGTCATCTCCGACGTCCAGCGCGCGGTGTACGAGATGGAGGGCGTGACCCTGGAGCCCGAGGTCCGCATGTGGGGGTTCTAGCCCCGAAGCCTCCGCGGGCCCTTGCCGCATCCCTTTGACGAAAACCGCCGGCCTGCAGGCCCCGGCGCTTGCGGGGCGACCTTGCTCTGTCCCGTCCTACGCGGGGTTCACGTGGACCATGATGTGCTTGACGTCGGGGAACCGCTTCTCGACCGCGTCGTGGGCCGCCTCGGCGATGTCGTGCGCGTCCCGCAACGAGAGGTCGCCGTCCACGGAAATCTCCGTATCGACGTAGATCCTCGTCCCGAACATGCGCGTGTGCAGCACGTCGACGCCGCAGACCCCGTCTTGGGCCGCGAGGCAGGAGCGGATCTCCTCCTCGTGCTCGGGCGCGCAGGGCGCGTCGACCATGCGCTCGACCGCGTCGACTGCGACCTCCCACGCCATCTTGAGGATGAAAAGGCAGATGACGACGCTGGCGAGCGGGTCGCCGAGCGGAAACCCGAGCATGGTGGCGCCGATGCCGACGAGGGCCCCGACCGACGAGAGGGAGTCCGAGAGGTGGTGCTTCGCGTCAGCCAGAAACGCAGGCGACCCCATGACGTCGGCCCAGTGCCTCGTGTAGAGGTACATGCCCGCCTTCGCGACGATCGAAACGACCGCCGCCGCCAGGGCGATCCAAAGGGGCCCGCCGCCCGCCTGGGACGAGGCGGTTCCCGCGGCCAGGCCGCACACCTCCCTCGCGCCCGCGTACCCGATGCCGAGCCCCACCGCCGCCAACAGCAGCGCGAGCGCCAGGCTCGCCAGACACTCGAAGCGCTCGTGGCCGTAGGGATGCCCCGCGTCGGCCTTGCGCGCGGCGATGCGCACGCCGACGTAGGCGATGGCCGTGGCCGCGACGTCGGAGAACGAGTGGACCGCGTCGGAGACCATCGCCGCCGACCCGCCGAGGACGCCCGCCGCCAGCTTTCCCAACGCCAAGGCGACGTTTCCGCCTACCCCGAGCGCGGCGAGTCGGTTGGCGATGGCGCGCGACGACGCCCCGCCGACTGCAGGGCCGCCTACAGGCGCCGAGCCGCCCGCGCCTTCGGGGCGTCGATTCGGGCCCGCTCCCCGTCCGCCGGCTGTTCGGGCCGCCTTGCCGCCCTTCGCTTCGAAACCCACAGAACGCTCCCTCCGCTTGCGCCTTCCAGGTTGCTCTGCTGCGTTTTCGGGAAAAAGAAAACGCCCCTACGGGATGCTGTCCCGCAGGAGCTTGGGTGTCCTGCTGCCCGAGAGGGGCCCGGCTCCAGGGTCGCCTCGCGCCCCGGCCTGATCAGCTTTGTACCGTCGATTCGGCGCCGCAGCGCCTTGCAGTGCAAATGCAGGAACAGTGTAGCAGGAAGGGTGCGGTTAGCTGAAGGTTACGCTTGGGGAGGCTTCGCGGATGCCGACGCCGGCGCACCGGGTTCCCCGTCGAGCGCCTCCGCGCGGAAGCACGCCGGACAGTTCGCGCAGACAGGAGCGCCCTCCCCCGCCGCTTCGGACGCGCATCCCGCACATGCGGCGCAGCCGGAGCCCGCGTCGCCGCCGCATCCGCAGTCGCCGCGATGGCGCAGCGAGTAGGCGACCCCTGCGACGCAGGCGACGACCACCAAGGCCAAAACGAATGCAGAACCCGCGCTCAAAGCCTATCCCCGGACCTCGTCGCCGGAGGCCGTGGCCTCGGCCCCGTCGTCGGGCTTGCCCGAGTTCCCCCGGGACGCCGCCGCCTCGGCCGGCTTGCCGCCACCATCGCCCGGCAAGCCGCCGTCGGCTTCAGCGGCGCGAGCCGCCCTCGTCTTGCCGTCGCGCACCTTGCTCGCGGGGCGCACGAGCATGAACACGGCGAACGCAATCGCCGCGACGGAGGCGACCGTGCCCACGCCGAACGAAGTCACGCCGGTCGCAAGGCCGCCGAGCTGGTACACGCAGAGGGCGACGCAGTACGCGAACGCCGTCTGGTACCCGATGGCCGCGAAGAACCACCTGAGCGAGCCCATCTCGCGGCGGATGGCGCTCATCGCCGCGAAGCACGGTGCGCAAAGGAGGTTGAACAGCATCAGGCTCATGGCCGCGGCAGGCGGGAACACGGCCGCCATGTTGGCCCAAAGGCCCGCGCCGCCGCTGTAGAGGACGCCGAAGGTGCTGACGAGGTTCTCCTTGGCGATGAGGCCGGTGACCGCAGCGGAGGCAGCCTGCCAGTTGCCCCAGCCCAGGGGGATGAATATCCACGCGATGGCGTTGCCGACCATCGCGAGCAGGCTCGAGTCGACCTGGTCCTCGGAGAGCATGCCGAACGCGCCGCCGGAGAATCCGAAGTTCGACAGGAACCACACGACCACGACGGACGGCAGGATGATGACGAACGCCTTCTTGATGAACGACCAGGCGCGCTCCCACATGCTGCGCAAGAGGTCGGTGAAGCGCGGAACGCGATATTCGGGCAGCTCCATGACGAACGGCGTCGTGTCGCCCAAAAACGGGCGCGTCTTGCGCAACATGATGCCGCTGACCACGACCGACGCGATGCCGATGAAGTACACGCTCGGCGCCACCCAGCCCGCGCCGCCGAAGATGGCGCCCGCGAACAGCGCGATGATCGGCAGCTTCGCCGAGCACGGCATGAACGTCGTCGTCATGACGGTCAGGCGGCGGCTCGACTCGTCCTCGATGGTGCGCGAGGCCATGATGCCCGGCACGCCGCACCCCGTGCCGATGAGCAGGGGGATGAACGACTTGCCCGAGAGGCCGAAGCGCCGGAACAGGCGGTCGAGGATGAAGGCGACGCGCGCCATGTACCCGCATCCCTCGAGGATGGCGAGCAGGAAGAACAAGATCATGATCTGGGGCACGAACCCGAGCACGGCGCCGACGCCCGCCACGATGCCGTCGAGGACGAGCGCCTTCACCCATCCGTCGCACCCGATCGCGTCGAGGCCCTGCTCAACAAGGACGGGAACGCCGGGGACCCAGAGGCCGTAGGCGCCGGGGTCGGGCTCCTTGACCGTAAGGGCCTCGCGGAAGAGCGATGCGTCGACCTCGACTGCCTCGTCCTCCAAGACCTCGCCGGTCTCGTCGTCGACGGGAGCGTAGGTCGCCGTCACGCCGTCGGTCTCGGCGGCCGCAAGGAACGCCTCGACGCGCTCCTCATCCGCGCCCTCGGGGGAACCGTCCTCGCCGATGGCTTTCCCCAGGTCGTCGGCCCCGGCGACCCCGGCATCGCGCGCCGCCTCAACGAACGCCGCGATCTCACCCCGCGCGTCGTCGTAGGCGGATTGCGCCTCGTCGAGCTGCTCTTGCCCGGGTCCTATGTACCAACCCTCGCCGAAAACGCCGTCGTTGGCCCAATCGGTCCCGATGGCGCCGAGGCTCGACACCGCGACGTAGTACACGAACGCGATGATGACCACGAAGATGGGCAACGCGATGATGCGGTTGGTGACGATGCGGTCGATTTTCTGCGACGTGGAGAGCGCGCCCTCCTCGCGCCGGTAGACCCCGGCGATGAAGCCGGTGATGCGCAGGTAGCGCTCGTTGGTGACGATGCCCTCGGCGTCGTCGTCGAGCACCCGCTCGGCCTCGGCCCTGACCTCGTCGGCGCGTGCGACGTCGATGCGGCCTGCCACTCCGGCCAAGACCTTCTCGTCTCCCTCGAACACCTTGACCGCCGTGTAGCGGCGAAGGTTGCCGGGGACGTACTCGGGCAGGAGCGCCTCGATCTCCGCAAGGTATTTCTCGGCAGCCGCGGAGAATCGCACCGGCACGGGCGCTTTCCCGCCCTTTGCCGCCTCGATCGCCGCCTTCGCGCACTCGTCGACGCCCTCGCCTCGCAGGGCCGAGATCTCGACGACGGGAACCCCGAGTTCGGCGGCGAGCGCGTCCTTGTCGATCGAGATGCCGCGCTTCTCGACGAGATCCATCTGGTTCAGCGCGACGACAAGCGGGACGCCGAACTCCAAAAGCTGGCCGGTCAGGTAGAGGTTGCGCTCGAGGTTGGTCGCATCGACGATGTTGACGACGGCGTCGACGCCGCCCTCCGCCAGGAAATCGCGCGCCACAACCTCCTCGTTGGTGTAGGGAGAGAGGGAGTAGATGCCCGGCAGGTCGACCAACGTCGCCCCCGCGTCGGCTTTGAGCGCGGCTTCCTTTTTCTCGACCGTGACCCCGGGCCAGTTGCCGACGTATTGGTGGGCGCCGGTCATCTGGTTGAACAGCGTGGTCTTTCCGCTGTTGGGATTTCCGACGAGGGCGATGGTCAGCGGCATTGGGTTCCTTCCGGGGACGAGAGGCGAGCGGCTGCGGCAGCCTAGGCCACGACCTCGATCAGCCTCGCGTCTGCCGCGCGCAACGGCAGCTGGGAGCCGCGAACCGTCAGCTCCATCGGGTCGCCGAGCGGGGCGACCTTGCGCACGCTGACCGTAGTGCCGCGCGTGATGCCCATGTCCATGATGCGGCGTCGCACCGCGCCCTCTCCGTTGAGCCGCGCGACCGTCACCTCTTTGTTGAACTCGACGTCAGCAAGCGTCATGAACGTCCCCTCGTTTTTGTTAATCACAGTTAATTTAACGATGTTACGCACGGCAAACCCGAATGTCAAGCGGCACGAACGAACGCGCGGCCCAACGACACCGGCCGTCGACTCACCAGCTTGCCCCGCACTGCCTTCGCCGTGCGGCCCCGTTAGGCGCCCCCGCTAGGCGCCGCGCCCCTTTGCCACGCAGCCCCGCTAGGCGCCGTTCCGCCCCGCTAGGCGACGTGCCACGCAGCCCCAACCGCCAAGCGCTCCCGATTGTCTTCGCCGGGGAAGGCGCCTCGCCCAAGCCGCCAACCCCCTCCGCCCTTGCCTCCCCCGGGCCGACGCGGGAAAAACCGCATGGACAAGCAGGGGCTTTTGGCTACACTTCCTCCAAGGAGAAACGGGCGCGACGAGAGAGGCGCTCCGGAGCGCAGGCGACCGACAGGGGGAGACATGGCCGTTCGCAAGATCATCCAGATAGACGAGGAGCGCTGCAACGGATGCGGCCTGTGCGCGGCGGCATGCCACGAGGGCGCCATCGGCATCGTCGACGGCAAGGCGCGCCTCTTGCGCGACGACTACTGCGACGGCTTCGGCGACTGCCTGCCCGCTTGTCCCATGGACGCCATCAGCTTCGTCGAGCGCGAGGCGGCCGACTACGACGAGGCCGCCGTCGTCGCCAACAAGATGGCCCAGGCCAAGCAGGTCGCCGCCGCTGCCGCGGGCTCCGCGGGGTTCCAATGCCCCGGCACCGCCGTGCATCAATTCAACCGCGCGGAGGTCGGCGAAGCGCCCGCCTCCGGCAAGGTATCCGGGAGCGGAGTCGGCAACCTCGCCGCCGTCGGCGACGATTCGACGGGCACAGCCCAAAGCGGCACCGTTTTCGCAGATGACGCCCTTGCCGACCCGAACCCGGGCGAACCCTCCGCCTCGCTGGCCGACGGCGGCGCCTCGTTCGCTCCGACCGCGGCAACCGTCCCGAGCCAAATCGCGAGCTGGCCCATCCAGATCAAGCTCGTCCCGCCCGCAGCGCCGTATTTCGACGGGTGCCGCCTCCTGGTTGCGGCCGACTGCACCGCCTTCGCCTACGGCAACTTCCACCACGACTTCATGGCCGGCCGCGTCACGATCATCGCCTGCCCCAAGCTCGACGCCGTCGACTACGCGGAGAAGCTGACCCAGGTCTTCGCGATCAACGACATCGCAGACGTCACGGTCGCCCGTATGGAGGTGCCCTGCTGCGGCGGGCTCGAGATGGCCGTCCGCCGCGCCATCGCGGCAAGCGGCAAGGACCTCCCCCTCGAGGTCGTCACCTTCAGCCTCGACGGCCGCATCCTGTAGCGCGACGGCTGCGCGGACCGCAATACGCTCAGACCGGGGAGGCCGCTACCGCCGGCCCGAGCGGACATCGACCTGCGGCGAGAACGGCCCGGTCAGGAGCATGCCGGC
>R18__coassemble_2140_pt1 | contig 14138 bp, 10 predicted proteins | sample R18__metabat2_low_PE_019 | metagenome-assembled genome bin R18
TGCGATCATCGCCGTCCTGGTCGCCATCGCGATTCCGGTATTCACCTCCGCGCTCCACAACTCCAAGGCTGCCGCTGACGAGGCAAACTGCCGCGCTGTCTACGCCGACTTGCAGGCTGATTACCTTGCAAATGCCGACAAGACCTACACCGAGCCTGATTGGGCCAAGGCAAACACGGGCAATACTTATAAGTTCTCCGATGGCCAAACTGGCGAGCTTTCTACCGGCACTATTACTGTGACCTTCTCTGAGGGCACCGGCTATAAGGTTGTGTATGACTGCAGCGAAGACGACACACACGACCACACTTGGGGCGCATAGTTCCATTTCGGGTTATCGCAAACAAAGAAAAGGCCCCTAACGGGGCCTTTTCTTATGCTGTTTTTTAAATCTTGTTGAAACTAAGCCGTTTCAGGCCAAGTCATTTCAGCATGGTCACCATTGTTGCAAGTAATGGTAACGGAAGGACGCGTACCGCCGGTACCAGCCGTAAAGGTCACAGTCGTATCGCCCGACAGATCGAATGCCTGGGTGGTGCCATCGGCTTCAGTGATAGTGATCTTGTTATCCGCGATGTTTACCTTGTAGTTATCAGATTGCTCTTGCGCGCCGTTAGCAAGGAAATCTGCAGTGGCATCTGCGTACAGAGAGCGAGCGTTCGCCTCGTCAGCAGAATACTTTGCATTATGCAAGGCCGCCGTGAACACGGGGATTGCCACGGCGACCAGGACGGCGATGATCGCAACGACGATCAGGAGCTCAGCCAGAGTAAAACCACCGTTTTCCGTGGGCGCTTCCTGCTTTCTGACTTCGCGGTTTTATGATTGAACGTTGCGGACTGCTGGGCTTTTCGTTGGCCGCTACCCTCCTCCCAACCTCGCGGTTTCATGATTGCATGTTACAAGTCGGCCGGGTTTTCCTTGGGCGCTGCTCGCCTCCCAACCTTGTGGCTTCATGTTTGCGCATTGCGGGTCGGCTGGCTCTCCCGCGTCGTGGCGTTACCTGCATGCGCTCGCGGACGAATCGACCGGCCCCCCGTGTCACGGCGTTCCCTGCATGCGCTCGCGGACGAAGCGGGCGAGGGTCTCGCGGCTCACGTGGAGACGCCGCGCCCTCTCGGCTTTCGACAGGCCCTTTGCCTGCATGTCCCGGATGCGCTCCTCTTCCCCCGACAGCTTCACGCGGCGCGATCGCGAGCCTGCCGGACGGCCGAGCTTGATGCCATCCGCGCGCTTTCGGGCGAGGGCTTCGCTTGTCCGCTGGCTGATGAGGTTGCGCTCGATCTCGGCGGAGAGGCCGAAGGCGAACGCGAGCACCTTGCTTTGGATGTCGTCGCCGAGCCGATAGCCGTCTTTGACCGTGTACACGCGGACGCCCTTGTCCATGCATCGGTTGAGAATCTCCATGATCATGAACAGGCTTCGCCCGAGCCGCGACAGCTCCGAGCATACCACGATGTCACCTCGGCGCGTTTGCCTGAGCAGCCGGCCGAGCTTGCGCTCGTCGTATTTCTTGGTTCCGCTCACGGTCTCCTCGATCCAATCGTCGATGACGAGCCCCTCCCTCTCGGCGAAGTTGGCGATCTCGAAGCGCTGGTTCTCGATGGTTTGCTTGTCGGTGCTTACGCGCAGGTATCCGTAGTTCATTCGTCCTCCCTTGTCCGTTGCGGTCGCATGCCAGGCTCGGGCCAGGCAACAGGCGATCTCGCCCTAACCATCATGAGCCTCTTCTCTAGCGCGGGGCTTCTCGCCTTGGCGCGGGCCTGGCGAGATCCAGGCGTCGAGGGTCGTTGGTTGAGCCTGATGGGGTAGCGGCGAGGTGACGTGGGATAGGCATTGAAGCGACGAAGAGGGGCTATAGTGACTCCGTCGTCTGACGGCAGTCACGGCGAGGTAGGTGGGGTAGGCGCGGAGATGGAGACGAAGGGCTACGTTGGCTACTTAGTCTGATGGTGATCGTGGTGCAGCGGGCAGAGAAGTGGGACACAATCGGGGTGCCATGGCTTTTTAGTCCGAGGTTTTGTCTTTTAGACGTGCCGCGACTATCCTGTCGATGGGACGCAGCAGGTGCAGTCGGCCGTTGCGTCCTAGCAAGGATTTACGGCGCGGAACGGCACATGGGATGCAATGAACGAAAATCGGTCGTTGCGTCCGAGCGGGAGTTGACTCGCGGCGCGGCCTGTAGGACGCAACGGGCGAAAGTGGCGTGTTGAGTCCGAATGGACGCTTATGGCGCGACTTGGTAGATGGGACGTAACGGGCCAAACGGTGCATTGCGTCTGAATGGCGCTGGCGCAGCGACGCTTGGCGCCGCAAACGAGAGGGAGAGCGATGCAGTATCGGCGTGACAACAGGAGCGGGAACGAGCTGAGCGCGTTGGGGTTCGGGTGCATGCGCCTGCCCAAGGAGGTCGAGGCGGAGAAGCTGATCTTGCGGGCGCTCGAGCTCGGGGTCAACTACTTCGACACGGCCTACGCCTACATGGGCAACGAGGAGATGCTCGGGCGCATCATGACGCGCAACGGCATCCGCGAGCGCATGCTGCTCGCGACGAAGCTGCCGCATGGGAAATGTCGCACGCTGGACGACGTCAAGCGCATGTTCGAGACGTCCCTTTGGCGGCTGCAGACCGACTACGTCGACTACTACCTCATTCACAACGTCGTGGAGCTCAGCGCATGGACGCGCCTCGTCGACCTGGGGATATGCGAATGGATCGCCGAGCAAAAGGCCTCAGGCGCCATCCGCAACATCGGGTTCAGCTTCCACGGCGCCCATGACGAGTTCGCAGGTCTTCTCGAGGCGTACGAGTGGGACTTCGTCCAAATCCAGTACAACTACGCCAACGAGAACTTCCAGGCGGGGCGCGCGGGGCTCGAGGAGGCCGAGCGCCGCGGCATCCCGGTGATCGTCATGGAGCCTTTGCTCGGCGGCAAGCTGGTCGACGGTTTGCCCAAAGACGCGGCGGCTGCCTTGCGCAGGGCGAACCCCGAGGCGAGCCTCGCAAGCTGGGGGCTGCGCTGGCTTTGGGACCAGCCGGGGGTGACCTGCGTTCTGTCGGGGATGAACGCCCTGGCACAGCTTGAGGACAACGTCGCCATCGCGTCCGCGACCGAGCCCGGCAGCATGACCGAACGCGAACGCGCCGCAATCGACGAGGCCAAGGCCGCGTTCTCGCGCGTGTTCAAGGTGCCGTGTACGGGGTGCAACTACTGCATGCCCTGCCCCAAGGGCATCAACATCCCGGCAACGTTCGCGGCGTACAACGAGTCGTATGCGTTCGGCCTGTTCACGGGGTATATGGCGCACTTCATGAGCGCGGGCGCCGCGAGCGACAACCCGCGATTCGCCGCGGATTGCATCGGGTGCGGGGCTTGCGCGGCGAAGTGCCCGCAGCACATCGACATCCCCGCACGTCTCCGCGACGCCCGCCGTCGCGTCGAGCCCGCGCCGATCCGCCCGCTCGTCCGCCTGTACGGGAAGCTGTCGAACCGCTAGGGCTGCGCAGGGTTCGCTTGGCGCAATCAGGCGGCGAAATCGGCGTGATGGCCGGCTTGCCTGGGATTGCCTGCGCTCGGCTCCTGCGGGTTACGCCGCGGGTGCTGCCGACGCAAGCAGGGGCTGTCAACGGAGCGGGCGCGCCCTGCGAGCGCCCGATTTGTCGCGGGGGACCCTACTCGGAGGTGTCGGCGGTGGTCCAGGACGCGATGTTTCCGTCGGAGCCGCAGCGGAGCGTGACGGTGTATCCGCCGTCGCCGTAGGTCACGGTCACGGTGCTGTTGTTGCGCAGGGAGGTGTAATCCGAGCCGTTGTACAGGCGAAACGTGTTGGTGGCCTTGTCGAGCTCGACGCCGAACTGGCCTTTGAGCTGGGACGCCGGCAGAGGCTGGCAATCGTTTTTGCGGTAGCGGGTGGAGATGTCCGAGCAAAGGGCGCGCGCGTTGGCCTGGTCGATCGCCTCGTCGGCGCTGTGGCCGGCTCCCGAGAAGAGCGCGATGGCAAGCGCCGCCGCAATCACCGCGATGGCTACGACGAGGATCAGCTCGAGCGTCGTGAAGCCGCCGCGGTCGCGATCGCAGGCGGCGCGGACGCCGGCAACGCGGTCGCGGCTCCGGCAACGCTCGCGGATACCGACGACGCGGGCGCTGCGGACTGCGGCAACGCAGCTGTCAGCGCGGTCGCAATCGCGATCGCAGGCGGAGCGGGTGTCGTGTCGAGGGCTCAACGGCAAATCTCCTGTCTCGGGCATCGTTGAGGACAAGATACCACGACCCCGCGCCCCGCGCTCGCTCGTTCGGCGCCGCCGAAAGCGCGGCTTTGCCCGCGATGTGCTATTGTTCCCCTGACGAAAGGCGAGATCGACGAGGGAGATTCCCATGACCCAGGCCACGATGGCGAACGACGACAAGCAGGGCGCCCAGGTCCCACCCGAGCTGCTCGAGCACCTGCACGACTCGACGGCGCTTTGCCCGCAGTGCATGCGCGAGCTGAAGTGCCACGTCCACGCCGGCTCCGACGGCGCGGTCTACATGACGCGCACCTGCCCCGAGCACGGCGAGTCCATCACGCGCATCTGGAACGACGCGTCCCATTACGAGTGGATTCGCACGCATGCGTTTCCCAAGGTCAAGCCGCCGGCGCCGAATTTCAAGGCAAAGGCGCCCTGTCCCTTCGGGTGCGGCACGTGCACGCGCCACGAGCGCCGCGGCACGTTGCTCGAGATCGAGGTCACGCGCAACTGCAACCTCCATTGCCCGGTGTGCTTCATGTCCGCGGACAACGGCGACAGCGACCCGACGCTCGAGGAGATCTCGGCGATGTACGACACGATCGCCGCGGCGGTCGGCATCGACGGCGCGGTCCAGCTGACCGGAGGCGAGCCGACCTGTCGCAACGACCTCAAGGACATCGTCCGCATGGGCCGCGAAAAGGGGTTCTGGGGTATCGAGATTAACACGAACGGCCTGGTCATCAGCTCGAAGAAAGGCTATCTCGAGGACTTGGTCGAAGCGGGCGTCACGGGCATCTACCTGTCGTTCGACGGCGTGACCGGCGACGTGTACAAGGGGACGTGCGGCCGCGACATCCTCGACGTGAAGCTGCGCGCGGTCGAGCGTTGTCGCGAGTGCAACATCCAGGTCGTCCTGTCCGTCGCGGTCGTGACCGGCCTCAACGACGGCCAGCTCGGCGACATCCTGCAGTTCGCGATGGACAACTCCGACGTCGTCGCCGGCATCGCGCTCCAGCCCGCGTTCACGAGCGGTCGCTTCGACACCGCGCTCTCGTTCCCGCAAACCGGCGGCGACGTCATCTTCAAGCTTGCCGCGCAGTCCAAGGGCTTGCTCGACCCCTATGACATCTGGCCGCTCGGCACATCCCACCCGCTTTGCGACTCGGGCGTGTTCCTGATGCGCGACCCCGACGAGAAGCACCCGAGCGGATTCTGGCCCGCGACGAAGATGATGACCGAGGAGGAGTATCGCGAGGGCTTCAGCCCCGACAGCCCCCAGGGCAGCGTCTTCCTCGACATCCTCTACAAGAAGGGCGTGCCCGTCTGGGACGGCATCTCGATCATCATCATGAACTACATGGACGTCGTCACCATGGATACCCAGCGACTGCGCGAGTGCTCGATGATGGTGACCGTGCCGAGCGGGTTGCCGATTCCGTTCTGCAGCTACCATCTGACCGATGCGCGCGGGTGCCGCCTCTACCCGACGTGGCTCAAGGAGGAGCTGCGCGGGCGCCGTCCCGACCTCAAGCTTTTCGAGAAATACAACCCCGGCACCTACGACACCGCCCAGTGGCTGCAATAGGGACCGGCCGCAGCGGAATCCTTTGGCGTTGACCTCGGGTTGCGGGGCCGGGACGTTGCCGAAAAGGCCGTCGGTAGGATTCCGCAACGACCTCGCGCGCAAGCCTGCGGAAAGCACGCTCGGCCGCAGCGGAATCCTTTGGCGTTGACCTCGGGGCGAGCGGCTGGTTGCCGTTATTCCTGCACCTTCAGGGCCAGGCTCAGGGGGACCTTCTTGATCTTGCGCGTGTGGATGAACGCGACGGCGGCATAGCACACGATGCCGATGACGACGACCTCGGCCAAGTTTACCGCCGGGGTGTAGATCGCGAAGTTGCCCGCATACTCCATGAACACGATCTTCATCAGCGCCGCGATCGAGGCGATGACGGCGGGCAAGCTCAATATGAGCGACAAGACGACCGCGATGGAGATCGGGTTCACGTACAGCCGGTTGATCTCGCGGTTGCGGTACCCGAACACCTTCATGTAGCTGATGGGGCGCGCCGAGCGGTCGATGACGGTCTTGGTCAGCAAGTACATCAACACGATGTAGATGACCACGGCCAACCCCACCATCATGCCCATGACCTTGCCCATCGAGTTCTCCATCTGCTCGACGATGGTGTCCATGGCGGCGGGCGTCAGGTCGCTCGACACGTAGCGCGCATCCAGCGGCAGGGCCTCGTTTGAAGCGTAGCCGTTGAAGTAGTCGGCGTCGTTGTCGAACACCTCGTTGAACGTCGCCAAGCTCATGTACACGTAAATGGAGTTGATGGAGCCGTAGGTTCCGTCGACCGCGAAGTCGTGCGACTCGTTGGTGTACTTGTCGTCGAGGTGCACGGTGTCGCCGGTCTTGTAGCCGTATTTGTCGGCCAAGCCGTTGCTGATGACGATCTTGCCGTCGCTCACGTCGAGCCCGGTCCAATACTGCGAATTCTCCTGCACGCCGTAAATCGTGACGCTCTCGGTCTTGTCGCTTCCGTCGTGCGCAAGCTCTAGCGAGTAGACGCCGATCTTCTCGGCTTGTGCGGCGACCTCCGCGCTGACGGGGGTCGAGTTGACGGGATGGGCGCTCTCGTCGACCGTCGACGCCAACATGTAGTCCGCGAGCTTGTCGACCAACCCCGGCATCGTGGTGGTGTCGTCGATCTCGAAGCCGTCGTCGGCCAACCGGCCCGCTGCGGCCCAAGCTTGGCGTTCGGCGGAGGTGCCCTCGATCTCCAGCGACGCCTTCAACGAGTAAAGATGCTCGCTGACCAGGTCAGACTTCATGCCTTGCGCATAGTTGTCGACGGTCGGCATCATGCAGAACCCGAACAGCAACAGCAGGCTTGCCAACAGGATTCCGAAAAACAGGATGACGAAGTTCGCCGCGTTGCGCACGATGACGCGCAACGTGAAGCGGTTCATGAATCCCATGCGCTCGGGCAGGCGCACGCCCTGCCGGCTCTTCTTGCCGGAGGCCTCGTGGCGCAGGAACTGCAGCGGCGTGGCGCCCATCGTGCGCATGAGGCTTACGAACATGATGACCTCGAGCAACACGAACGGCAGCACGGTCGTGAACAGGAACACGCCCAGGTCGAACTGCGCGTGGAACGGCGGGTAGCTGTAGCTGGTGTAGTACAGGCCGCTCATCGAGTCGATGACGAAGGCGTAGCCCAACACGTTGCCCACGATGCACGCCGCCAGGCCCACGAACGTCGGCATGGCCATGTAGTGGCCGATGATCTCGCGCTTGCGGTAGCCGCTGGCCATGAGCGTGCCGATGACGGCGCTCTCCTCCTCGATGGTCGAGCGCGTGAGGATGACGAACACGAACGCCATGATGACGATGAGGATGCCGAGCATCACCTCGTACATCATCGAGTCGCCCTCGGCGTCGTCGGAGGGGTAGCTGTAGGCTTGGTTGCTCTCGATGTCCAGGTAGTCGGACAGGACGCACCCGTTTTTCGTAAGGGCCTCGGTGATGTCCTCGGCGCGGTCGAGGCGCGTCGCCAAGTCGAGCCCGCGCTCGTCGAAGCGGAACGAGTAGGTGAAGGTCTCGGCGTTGCCCGCGTCCTCCAGCGCGGCGAACGCCTCGTCGCTTACCTGTGCGATGGTGAAGGTGAGCCCGTTGAACACGAAGTCGGTGTTTTTCTCGAACAGCGCCTGGTAGTCGGGCAACGTGACGATGCCCACCATGGTGTAAGAATTGCCGGCGAGCGTGACGGTGTCGCCGACGCTCAGCTCGTTGTTTTGGCAATACACGCGGTCAAGCGCGATCTCGTCGGCGCTTTCGGGCGCACGGCCCTGGGCATACGTCGCGATGTCGAAGACGGTGCGGTTTTTGTAGACGCGTGCCGTGCTGGGTTTTTCGGCGCCCTTGCCGGCGTCGAGGTCGAGGTCCATGCTGAAGTTCTCCCAAACCTGGATGCCCTGGGCCTCGACGGCTGCGATGGCCTTGTCGGACGCCTCGAAGTTCGTCTCGAACCGGCCGTCCTCGACGTTGTAGGCGTCGGGGATTTCGTCGACCATCTTGAGGATCGAGCTCGCGCACACCAAGAAGCCCGACACCATCGTGATCGTGACGACCATCAACAGGAAGATCCCGGTGTATTTCCCGATGTTGTGTTTCAGCTCGCGCGGCAGGCGCTTTGCAAGGGGGGTTGCCATCGGGGTCACCTACCAGGTCAGGTCGGCCGCGCGCATGACGCGGGGGTTGGGCGCGTCCTCGACGAGCCGCCCGTCGCGCAGGCGCATGATGCGGTGGGCCATGTTCTTGATGGCGTCGTTGTGGGTGACGATGACGACGGTGCACCCGTAGCGTTGGTTGACCTGCTCCATGAGCTCGAGGATCTCCTTGGAGGTCTTGTAGTCGAGCGCGCCGGTCGGCTCGTCGCACAGCAACAAGCCCGGGTTCTTGACGAGCGCGCGGCCGATGGCGCAACGCTGCTGTTGGCCGCCGGAGACCTGGCGCGGGAACTTGTTGCGGTGGTCCCAAAGGCCGAGCGACTTCAGGAGCTCGTCGATGTCGAGCGGGTTTTTGCTGAGGTATTGGCAAACCTCGATGTTCTCGCGGATGGTGAGATCGGTCACGAGGTTGTAGAACTGGAAGACGAACCCGAGCTTGCGGCGGCGGTACTCGCCGAGGTCCCGCTCGCCCAGCTCGGTCAAGACCTCGTCGCCGACGCGGATCGTGCCGCCGTCGGCTACCTCGAGCCCGCCGAGCAGGTTCAAAAACGTCGACTTGCCCGAGCCCGAGGGGCCGAGCAGGACGCAGATCTCGCCCTTGTTGATCGTCGTGGAGAAGTCCTCGAGGACGGTGATGCGGGCCTCGCCCTCGCCGTACACCTTTTTCAAGCCCTCGACCTGGACGTATGCTTCATTCATGATGTTCCTCCGGTGGTGAAGGGAGCGCGCGGCGCGGCCTTGCGCGGGGCGCCCCGAGGGTTTACGAGACCGCGTCGACCTGGTAGATGAACGAGACCGTGCCCTTCATGTTCGCGTCCTTGCCGGTAAAGGTTTGGTACTTTGCGGCGCGGTCGGACAACGTCTCGATCTTGTCGGGGAGGCTTTGGAGTTGCTTGAGGGTGCTGTCGCTGCCGGTTAGGGCGTCGGCCAAGACGGAAACGCCCTCGGAGTTGAACTGGCAAAGCGCCTCGGCGAGCGTGTAGGCGCCCTCGGTCAACGAGGTGGCGCCGGTGGCGAGGGTCGCGTTGCCCTCGGCGATGGCCTGGGCTCCCGCGACCGTGGCGCTGGCGGTTTCGGGGGACATCTGCTTGGCGAGCGTCGCGAGGCCCTCGTCCGTCGCTGTGAGTCCGGCGAGGCATTGTGCGACAACGGCCTTTTGCTCCTCGGTCATCTCGACGGCGTCGAGCGCTGCCGACAGACCCGCGAGCGCTTGGGCGTTGGCGGTCGAGAGGGTCGAGAGGCCCGTGGACAGGTCGGACAGGGCGGAAAGCCCCTCGGCCAGATCGCTCGCCCCGTCGGCGAGCTCGTCGGCGCCGTCGGCGAGGGTGTACAGGTTGTCCGCGATGGTGAACGCCCCGTCCGCAAGCTCGTCGACGGCCTCCTCCATGGAGTCCATCGAGTCGTCGAGCTCGTCCATGTCGCCCATGTCGACGTCGGACACGTCGATGTCGTCGAAAAGGGACGCGGTCACCATGATCGTGGCGGCCTCGAGCGAGAAGTTCTTGGCCTGGGCCGTTATCTCGAAGGAAGAGGGGATGTCGAGGTCGTCTACGTTGAGCTGGGCCTCGAGGCCGGGAAAGCAGACGCCCACGGCGGTGGTGGAGTCGGTGCCGGCCATGGTGCGGCCGTTGTCGACCGAGATCTCGGAGAAGACGTCGTCGTCCATCTCGAGGGTCGCGATCGCCGCGAAGGGGATGTCGGTGGCGTTCTCGAACGCGTAGGAGATCGTCACGGCACCGCTTTTGCCGACGATGTCAGCGGCGCTGACCGGCTCGCCGTCCAGCTTGTAGGTGACCTTGACGCTCAGGGGCAACGCGTTGGCGGATGTGTCGACGTCGCCGGTGTAGGTGACGTTCTCGCCTTGGGCGCTCCAGGCGAGGATGCCGGCGTCCGCCGCCCATTCGAGGTCATCGTCGGAGCAGGCGATGTTGTACAACGAGCTCGTGTCCGCGATGACGGGCAGCGATCCAGTGTTCTTGAGCGTGACGGTCGAGCTGGCCGATCGCAGGGTCCCGTCGTTTGCCAGCTTGACGTGGACGGTCTCGTCCTTGGTGACGCCCGAGTCGCTGGAATCGGTGGCGGCCTGGGCCTCGGCGACCAGCTGTTGTTGGGAGATGCCCTCGCCGATGGCCTTTTGGACGTTCGACAGGAGGGGGAAGGACGCGAAGCCGATAAGGGCTGCCGCGCATGCGGTGGCTGCTATCGGTTTCACGAGTGCATTCGTCTTCATGATGTGCTCCGTTTGCCTTGTGACCGTGGAATTTTTATTTGTTAGTCAAATCAAACTTTATATCATGAGAGTTAGACATATGCAACAAAAAAGCCTCCTGCGGCAAAGCTGCTGCAGGAGGCTTTCGGGTCGGGCTTTGGCCCGACGGCGGCCTTACGCCATGGCGCCGAGGTACTCGCTCACGATGAAGCGGGTGACGTCGGAGCGGTTGACCATGCCGACCATCTTGCCGTTCTCCGTGACGGGCATCTTGTTGAAGTGGTGCTCGGACATGAGCTCGCAAAGGTCGCCGAGGCTCGTGGTGGTCTCGACGCTGATGACGCGGGGGCTGGCGATCTCGCCGACGGGACGGTTGACGAGGGCTTTGAGGCGCTCGTCGGAGAAGCCGTTCTCCTTCTCGAGGATGAAGGAGTAGGCGGTCTTGAAGCTGGTGTGCTGGTTGGCGAGGTTGCGCATGATGTCGCCGTCGGTCACGATGCCGGCGAGGTTGCCTGCGTCGTCGACGACCGGCGCGCCGGAGATGCCCTTCTCCTGGAAGAATGCGAGGGCCTCGAGAACGGTGGCGCCGGCGTTGATCGAGAAGACGTCGCGCTTCATGACCTTGCCCAACGCGAAGCCAGGTGCATGGACGGGGGACACGATGCCGCTGGCCGTCTCGCCCTCTGCGGCCTGGGACTCTGCCCACGCGGCCTGGTCCTGTTGCGCCGCGCTGGGTCGCTTGGAGAGGTTGCCCTCGACGACGGAGAGGATGATGGCGACGACGCCGAAGCAGGCGGCCATGATGCCCGCCATGAGGAAGCCGCTGCCGCCGGCCGCGGCGAGATCCATCCCCGAGGCCATGCCGTTGGAGATGCCGAGGTAGTACACGCCCGTGAACAGGGAGGAGCCGAGGGCGCCTGCGACTTGGAAGCCGACGGACATGACGGTGGTGCCGTGGGGGTTGAGCTCCCAGGAGAGGCGGCTGAGCGCGAAGGACTGCACGGGGCCGATAACCAGGGCGCAACCGCAGATGATCGGGATGTAGAGCAGGGCGAGCAGGATGACGTTGCCCGTGGTGATGAAGACGGCGAGCAGGATGCTGAAGACGGTGATGCAGAGGAAGCCCGCGGGCAGGAGCACGCGCGGACCGGTCTTGTCGTAGATGCGGCCGGCGAGCGGGCTGACGACGCTCGACAGCAAGATGGCCGGGAACAGGGTCAGGCTCGCGGTCAGGGAGTCGGCGCCGAGGACGGATTGCATGAAGGTCGGGGTGATGATGTTCATGGCGAACATGATGATCAGGGCGATCATGTTCAAGAGCACGCCGATGGTGAACGCCGGGATCTTGAGCGGGCGCAGGTCGACGAGCGGCGTCTCGAGCTTGCCTTGGCGCCAGCCGAAGACGACGAGCAGGGCGGCGCCGACGACGATGCCGCCGAGCGCGGAGACGAGGTTGCCGCCGAAGACGGTGGAGATGCCGTAGAGCAGGAACACGAGGCCCAACCCGACGAGGATGACGGAGAGGACGTCGAGGCGCGGCTTGGTGATGTCGGCGACGTCGCGCAGGATGACGAATCCCACGACGAGGCAGGCGGCCGACAGGAGCCCGAACACGAGCAGCAGCACGCGCCAGCTGAAGAAGCTGAGCAAAACGCCCGCGAGGATGACGGAGAGCGAGGGCCCGAGCGTGGTCATGGAGCCCATGATGCCCATGTAGGTGCCGAGCTTCTCGCGCGGCGCGGTGTCGAGGGTGATGCTCAGGTTGAGCGGGATGAGCATGCCCGTGCCGATGGCCTGGACGACGCGGCCTGCGAGCAGGACCTCGAAGTTGGGCGCGAGGAACCCGATGGCCGAGCCGACGATCAGGAAGCACACGGTGAAGCAGTACAGCGGGCGGGTCTTGAACGTGCGGTAGGCGAACGCGGCGATGGGCACCATGACGGCTGCGGCCAGCATGTAGGCGGTCGCGAGCCATTGGACGGTGTCGATCTCGACGCCCAGGTCGGCGCCGATGGGCGTGAAGCCGACGTTGAGGAACGTCTCGTTGAACGTGGCGAGGAAGGCCGCGAACGCCGCCGCCACGATGGTGTATTTGCTGAACTTCTTTTCCTGCAAGGTTTCTCTCCCTTCGGTCGGGGCCGCATCGCCGTTTTGCGCGCAAAACAAGAAAAGCGCCCTCGCGTGGGGCGCAAAAAAGCTCCCAACGGCGTTTTCCAATCTCAGTTCCGTGATCAGATTTACGCGCTTGTTGGAAGCACTACATGTGTCGTCTGGGTGTATGTCGATGCAGCCGAATCAATGGCTCACGCGATTATAGCGGCGATTTTTTCGAAATGCATGCTCTTTTTTGCGGAGGCCGGGGCCCGGCTTGTCCGGGCAATCCGAAACCCTACTTGCCTTTGACGAGGCGGAAAACGCGGTAGGCGGCGTACCCGACGGCCACGTCGAACGCGATCTCCGCCGCCGCGAGGCCGACGAGGGTCGGGGTGGGGCGGTCCTTCTCGTCCAGAAGACGCAGGCTGGAGGTGGACTCTCCGTTGATGTAGCTGATTGCGAGCATGGCGTCTCCTCGTCTCTTTCGGATGGCTTGCAATGAGAGTATCTCACGTTTTTCGGCGCCGGCGGATGTGGTATATAAATGTGCAGGGCGCATCAATCACGGAAGGAGCGTGCCATGGCCAGGAAAATCATCACGATCATCGCGGGAGTCGTTGTCGCAGCCGGCGGCATCTACTGCTTCGCCCAACCGATGGGCGCCTATCTAGGCCTCGTCTGGCTCATCGGCATCTTCATGGTCGTCGAGGGCATCAGCGAGTCTGTCGCCTGGAACAACTACCGCAAACAGGGCGTCAGCGAGCCGTTCACGCTCGTGTCGAGCTTTGTATCGGTGATCCTCGGCGCGCTCCTGCTCTTCTCGTTCGTCGCGCAGTACTCGTTTGGCGTCTTCCTGACCTACATCATCGCCCTCTGGGTTGTCGCGATCGGCGTCCTGCGCATCGTCACGGCGGTCAGGCTGCGCAAAATCGGGCAGGAGCTCGATCGCATCCAGCCCAACGACGCGGGTCAAGCGGTCATGAAGGCCGAGGTCGTCTCCTCCTTCAGGGGCGGGTGGGCCCTCACCATGGTCATCGGCGTCGCCGCGGTCGCCTTGGGCATCGTGTTCTTCGCGGCCCCCGTCGTCCTCATGGACTTCATCGGCTACCTGCTCGGAGCCTGCTTCGTCTGCACGGGCATCTCCGTCATCGCGCTCGGCTTGAGCATGCCGTCGGCTGAGTAGGGCTTTTCCGAAAACGCTTGCAAACGCGGGGGCGTTTCCGTAGAATTCCTAGAGCTTCGTGCGACGTTGGGGTATCGTCCAAGGGCAGGACAGCGGTTTTTGGTGCCGTTAATGAGGGTTCGAATCCTTCTACCCCAGCCAGATAATCCAAGCGGGTCGGGAATCATCCCGACCCGCTTTTTCTT
>R18__coassemble_2171_pt1 | contig 13766 bp, 6 predicted proteins | sample R18__metabat2_low_PE_019 | metagenome-assembled genome bin R18
CCCAACCGGCGAGCGCCCCCCATGCTACTGGCTGGGTCGCGCTCGCCGTTGCTGTCCTTGAAAAGCCATATGCAGATTTGAATCTTTTCACGGCTCGGTGTTTTGTGCTCCCGGCGGCCTCCCTGCGTCCCGGATTCGTACACTGCTCGGTGCTTTGTGTTCCCTCCGTTTTGAGAGAGCGTAAAAAGCCGAGCTGTGAACGAATGGGGAAGCTGGTGTATGTCTTGCGGCCTTGGCGCGCGAAACGCTATTGGCCGCATGCAAGCGACTGCAGCGCTCTCTCAAACACAGGAAGCTACGAGCGCTCGGTCAGGGAGATGGCGCCGTCGCCCGAGACGGTGACGTCGTATGTGATGGCCGCTCCGTCGGAGGAAGTGAGCGTGATCACGGTCGAGCCGTAGCCTTTGGCGCTCACGAGCAGGTCGCTGTCCGAGGTCATCTGCGCCTCGACGATGCCCTGGTCGGCAACCGAAACGCTGTAGTCGCCCGGCGTGGCGATCGCGTAGTCCAACGTGCTGCTGGGGCCGCCGACCAACGTCACCGCCAGGCAAACGGCCGTCGCCGCGGCCGCAAGTCCGCCGACGACGGCGCGGTCGCGCGCGCTCTTGGCCAACACGACAACATAAACCACGACCTGGACCAAGCAAAACGCCGTCGCGACCAGCTGGTCGAGGCCCCTGGCCCCGCGCAGGGCCGACTCGGCGAACCCGACGCCCAACACGCCCAAAAGCCCACACGGCAACGCCAGGATGACAGCGCCGAGGACCCCGCCCCGCTTGATGGCGAAGTTCGCCGCCGCGCCCGCGGGAAAGCAGGCGAGCGTGAGGAGGAACCAGTAATAGTAGTAGTGCCAGGGGAAGCCATGGTAGACCGGCCACATCGTGAGATACACGAGCGGCTGGCTGACCAGGAAAAACACGAACGTCTTGAGCGCAGCCTCGAGGGGCTTCTCGCAATTGGCGCAGATGATCAGCGCGAACAGGACCCACGCCTCAGGAGTCTCGCCGATGTTGCGCACGAACGTGCCCTCGAGCGGCGGCGCCATCATGACGAGGCCCGTCGCAACGCCGGTCGCCACCGCAAACGCGATGACCTTCGGCCAGGTGGGGGAGATGCCGAAGAACAGCTTTTCCAACGCGCCCATGCGCCTTCCTTCCGACGAGGAGATCCGACAAGACGCGATTATACAATGCAGAACTGGGTCTTTCTGCCGGAGACCCCTTGCGTCTACGAAAATCCCCCGGCACATTCCGAAGGCGAAACGCAAGGGGGCCGATGCAGTGGTAACCTGAGGCACAGCAATATTCTCGCGTAAGAGAGGCTTCTCGGGAAAGGATCCTCCATGTTCAAGCCGAAACTCCGGATGAAGGCCATGCCGCTGTTCGGGCGCGTCGGGAGAGCGGTGCTCGCCGTCGCGATGGTCGCGGCCCTGACGCCCACAACGTACGCGTTCGGCGCAGCGCAGGTCAAAACAGGCTCAGCCGGGCTCACCGACGCCCAGATCGACGCCATGCTCGACGGGCAAACCTACGAGGAGGGCACGGTCATCGCAATCGTGCGCGCCGACCTCGCGGAACAGGCGAACACGCCCGGCTTCCACTGGCCGTGGGAAAAGGCCTCCGAGGGAGCAGAGCTCGTCGAGTCGGGCGAGACCGTCATGGAGACCTCGCTCGAAGCCGTCTCGGCCTCCGTCGGCGAGGAGCTTGCCGACGCGGACTCCGCTGCCGCCGAGGCCACAGGCCTGGTGGCCGTCGACACCGACGCCGACGAGGCGATCAAGATCATCAGCGTGACGAGCGACGACCTTTCCACGCGCGAGCTCCTCGCGGCCCTCTCGGCCTGCGACCTCGTCGTGAGCGTCGAGCCCAACTACACGCTGACCTTCGGCGACGGCACGGACGTCGACCTTGCCCCGGCGACCGCGGAAACAGCCGCCACCGTCGCCTCCGCGACCGACGGCAGCGCCGACGACAGCGCCGCCGAAAGCCAGGCGGGCTCGAGCCTGTCGCTGCTCTCCTCCGGGGACGAGGTCGACTACCCCGACCTGCTCGACACGGAGTGGTACGGGAGTAACACCGCGAAGTACGGCGCCGACAAGACCCTGCTGCGCCCGAACGCCGAGCGCGTCTTGGGATTTGACCTGGGGCTCGGCGACGACTGGAACAACCCCGAGGTCGAGAACGCCACCGGCGTCGTCGCCGTGCTCGACACGGGCGGCGACTACACCAACCCCGACCTCGACGACGTGATGGTCCACCTCACCGCAGCCGACAACGCAGGCACCAGGGGTGGCGAGTACGGCTACGCCCCCGCTGCCAGGGGTGACGACGACCCCGCCGATCCGCAGGACGTCTACGGCCACGGCACCCACTGCGCCGGCATCATCGCCGCGGAGTGGAACGACTTCGGGACGAGCGGCGTCGCCAACGGTGTAAAGATCCTGGGCGTGCGCGCGGCGACCGCCGCCGGTTCGTTCCAAGTGATCGACATCCTGGACGGCTACGCCTACCTCTCCCAGCTCATCGACAACGGCGTGAACATCATCGCCGTCAACAACTCGTGGGGCTCGAGCTTCCTCTCCGACAGCTCCGTGAACGTGGCCATGTACGCGCTCGGCGAGAAGGGCGCCATCTCCCTCCTCGCGGCCGGCAACTCCAACATCGACAACGACCGCGCGAGCTCTACCAGCGACAGCATGACGACCAACCCCTACGTCGTGACCGTCAACTCCGCCCAGTACGACGCCACGCGCTCGTCGTTCAGCAGCTACGGCCAGTACTCGTCCGACGTCTACGGCACCGGCAGCGAGATCATGGCGACGTGGCCCGCCTACCTGGGCACGCGCTACCAGCCCCTGGCCGACGAGGACGGCATCAGCAACGCCACCTTCGAGTCGGCGTCCTCCATCGGCACCGCAGGCCAGGTCCGCTTCATGAACGACAAGGGATCGGCGATCGGCGAGCTCCTGGACGGCACGATCGAGCTGCCCTCGACCGAGGCCGAGATCGTCGACTCCAGCGTGGCCTCCTACTCCGACGAGGCGACCGTCGACTCCTCGACCGGCTCCCTGAAGCTGGCGGGGGTGACCCCCGATGAGGACACGGGCGAGCTCTCCGGCGTCTTGTACATCCCCGTCGAGAAAAACCGCCTCGACGACATCGTCTACCTCAGCGCCACCTCCCTCTACCTTGGAACGTCCGCGAGCAAGTCTGCAAACATCATGACGGTTCCCATCTGGAAGAAGTCGGACGGCACGATCGGCACCGGCCTGACGGCTGCCACCCTGGCCACCGCGCTCGGCGCCAGCACGGTCGAGTGGCGCGAGAACGCCTGCAACGTCGAGAGCCAGCGCCCCCTCACAGCCGAAGGCATGCCCGACACGGGCGCCGCCCTCTACACTATCCAGTCCTCCGACGAGAACGTCGTGTACGTGGCGGTCGCCTTCTCGTTGATCGACTTGTCCTCGGCGACCGCGTTCGTCGGTCGCGGCGACACGTACGTCGACTGCATCGGCTTCGGCAGCACGGCGACCAACTGGACCCTCATCCAGGGCACGAGCATGGCGACCCCCTCGGTCTCAGGCGCGGCGGCCGTCGTCGCCAAGCTCCAAGCCGATGCGGGCCAAGATCTCATGGGGGCCGAGAGCGCCCTGTACCGCGCCAACTACCTGCGCTCCCACGTCCAGACGATGGAAGGCGCCGAGGGAACGTGCCGCCAGGGCGGCCTTGTCAACCTCAGCGTCACCGAGACGACCCCGGTTATCAGCTCCATCGACCAGGAGAACGGCCGCGTGCTCAAGCTCTCGGGCGACTACTTCGGGACCGACAAGGGCACCGTCGAGGTTGACGGCGCAACCTGCGAGGTCACGTCGTGGACGAACACCGCCGTCGAGGTCGTCGTCCCCGAAAGCGTCGGAGCGGGAGACGTCGTCGTCGCCGCGACCGCCGCGAACGGCAAGACGGGCCGCACGAGGCTCGTGTACAAGGCCACCGATGTGACGGTGTTCCCGCGCGCGCTCACGGCGCTCGACGAGGAAAGCGCGTTGAACCTGCACCTGGGAACGAACACGACGGCCGTCGGCAACCTCACCTGCGACATGGTCGCGACATCCGACGCCGTGTACGCCACGAGCTTCGCGTTGTCCGCGTCCGACCTCGAGTACGGCCTGTACCGCTACGACGTCGCGCTCGACACGTGGAGCAAGGTCGACATCGCGTTCAACGAGGACTCCGAGACGTTCGTGAGCATGACCGCCGTCGGCGACACGCTCTACCTCTACACGACCGGCTCGAAGGGCGATGCCATCGCGATCGGCCTGTACGCCTACGACACGGCGAGCGGGACGACCACCTCCTACGACACCAAGGCGATCCTCGATTCGAACAACAGCCGCTACGGCGCCATCGCCAGCTGCGACGGCGAGCTCCTGCTGATCGGCGGAGCAAACGAGGTCAACGCTTTGACGACGGAGAACAACATCGTGAAGCTCACCCTCGAGGACGGCGCGGCCCAGGTCGAGGCCGTCGGCGACTTCTACGCCGAGAACTACAGCTCCCTGGCCGGCCAGGTCATCCAGTTCGGCGTCACCAAACCCCAAGTCGCAACCTACGACGGCAAGATCTACGTGGCGGGCGGCTCGACCGGCGCCTTCGGGTCCGCCCTCGCCCCGTCGTCCACCCTCTCCGTCCTCTCGAAGGGCGATGACGGGAAATGGACCTGCGAGGACATGACCGACGCCCTGCCCAGCGGCCTGGTCAACGAGGTCGGGTACGCCCAGCCCTCGTTCGGATTCACCGCGACGTCCGAGGGAGTGTTGATGGTCGGCGCAGACGTGATCGACGAGAACGGGGAGCGCGTGGCCCAAGACACCTACATCCTGAGGTCCGGCTCGACCGAGTTCGTGCCCTGGGACAAGACGTTCAACCTCGGGTTCTCCATTTTTACGATGGCGGCGAGCTACGGCGACACCGTCTACGCGATGACCCAGGACAAGTTCCAAAGCGCCAAGGGCGGCTTCTACTTCGCCTCGTCGCAAGAGCTCGCCTACACCCGCGGCGACGCGAACAACAACGGCTCGGTCAACATCGTCGACGCCCAGGTCGTCTACGACATGTCCTGCGGCAAGTGGACGTCGTCGGTCTCCTCGGCGCTCTACGACAAGCTGATCACCGAGCTGTCCTGGAACCGCTTGGACCTCGAAGGCGCAGCCGACGCCAACGAGGACGGCACGATCGAGGCGGCAGACGCCCGCGCCATCCAGTATGCGTCGATGACCGGCTCCTGGTCGTAAAGCAAAAGGGCTTGGGCAACCTTGGGCTACCATCGGAGGGCAAGCGGGGTATAATCAGGTCAAAGAGGACAAACGACGCCGGCTTGCAACCAGGCGCCACGTTGCCCCCGGGAACGCGTTTCGGGGAGGTCTGAACATGAGCGACGTCAAAGACAACGAGATCGCACGGCTTCAAGAGGAACTCGAGGCCGCAAAGGCAAAGCTTGCCGCGGCGAACAAGGAGCTGGGCGTTTTCCACGATTGCCAGAAGGCGCTCACATGGAACGCAGCCTCGACGTTCACCTGGGACTACACGACGGGAATCGTGGACGAGGAGCTCTACGTGCAGACCCCGCAGGGCCGTCTCGGCGTCTCCCAGATGGCAGGGGTCGAGCTTCCTGCGACGATCGACGAGCTCACGTCCGCGTTCGCCGACAAGTTCGTCCACAAGGACTGGGCCAGGTGGTACAAGACCAACTTCTCGACGAAGTTCGTGCGCAAGAACTACGAGGAGATCGGCCCCTACAACCTGGCGTTCGAGCGCAAGCTCGCGTCCGAGGACTTCGGGTTGCTCTACGCCCGGTTCGAGGCGCCCATCATCCAAGACCCCGACACCGGCCACCTCGTCGCCCATTTCATCATGACGGACTGCACCAACCGCTACCGGTTGGTCGCCCCCCTCGAGTTCCAAGACGTCGACACCGCGCGCGTCGCCTTGCTCGAGGCGCTCAAGAGAGTGTTCCTGTTCTCCGCCTATGCGGATTTCGAGAGCGGCGTCCCCAACGTGCTGTCGGCAAGCGATGCGATCAGCAACGAGATGTTGGCGCGCAAGCCGAAATCGGTTGAGGACCTGCGGGACGTGCTTGCGAAGATGGTTGCGGAAGAGGACTTGCCGAGGTATCTGGAGTTCACCGACCCCGAGACGATGGCCGCGCGCCTCGATCAGAAGAACATCCTCATGGACGAGTTCGGCACAAAAGACGGCAGGCGCGTGACGGCGTCCATCATCCCGGTCGACACCGAATACGGCGCCAACGAGACCGCGAACCGCAGGTATTACGACGACAAATACACCGATTATATCGGCAGCAAACGTCCTTACAGCAACGTCATCTTCACCGTGGTGGAGGTGACGCAGGAGCGCCTGCGCGAGAAGCTGCTCGTCGAGGCGCAGCGCGAAGCCCAAGCCGCCAACGAGGCGAAGACGAACTTCCTGTTCAACATGTCCCACGACATCCGCACGCCCATGAACGCCATCATCGGCTACACGGGCTTGATGGAGAAGCACATCGACGACCAGGGGAGGGTCGAGGACTACCTCGGCAAGGTCCGCTCCTCGGGGGAGATGCTGCTCGAGCTCATCAACAACGTGCTCGAGATGGCGCGCATCGAGAGCGGGGCCATGGTCCTCGACGAGGCGGTATGGGACGCGTACGAGATGAACGACTCGCTGTTCGCCATCCTCGACGAGCAGATGCGCGCGAAGAGCATCGAGTTCACGCGGAGCATCGACGTCGAGCACCGCTACGTGTTCTGCGACTCGCTGAAGCTGCGCGAGATCTTCCTGAACATCCTGTCCAACGCCTACAAGTACACCCCCGAGGGCGGCCGCGTGAGCATGGACCTCGTGGAGGTGCCGTCCGACCGCGAGGGATACGCGGTTTATCGTACGAAGATCGCGGACACCGGCATCGGCATGGCGGAGGATTTCCTGCCGCACATCTTCGACGAGTTCTCGCGCGAGAGGACCGCCACGGAGAGCCGCGTGCAGGGCACGGGCCTCGGCCTCTCCATCGTGAAGAAGCTCGTCGAGCTCATGGACGGGTCCATCGAGGTGGAGTCGAAGCTGGGGGAGGGCACGACCTTCACCGTCTAGCTCTATCACAAGATCTCCGACAAGGCAGCGCTCGAGGTGCCGGAGGAGCTCCAGCTCGACCAGGCCGACTTCACGGGCAAGCGAATCCTTTTGGCGGAAGACAACGAGCTGAACGCTGAGATCGCGATCGAGATCTTGGAGGAGACCGGCATATCCGTCGAGCATGCCGAGGACGGCATCGCGGCCGTCGACATGCTGGCCAAGGCTCCGAGCGGTTACTACGACCTCGTCCTCATGGACATCCAGATGCCCAACCTGGACGGCTACGGCGCCACGAAGCGCATCCGCGCGCTCGACGACGCGACGAAGTCGGAGATCCCCATAGTCGCGATGACCGCCAACGCGTTCGAGGAGGACAAGCAAAACGCCCTCGCCGCTGGCATGAACGGCCACCTGGCCAAGCCCATCGACGTCGACGAGCTTATCCACACCCTTGGCAAGTACCTAGCGTAGAAGGTGACAAAAGGACGGTCCTTTTGTCACCTTTTTAGCACCCAACGGTCAAGCACGCCCGCCAACGCCTTCAGGTCGATCGGCTTGGCGATGTGTTCGTTCATGCCCGCCGTCCTTGCCGCCTGGACGTCGTCCGCGAAGGCGTTGGCCGTCATGGCGACGATCGGCACGCTCTTGCAGTACTGCCGCTCGGAGGCCCGAATCGCCCTCGTGGCGTCGTAGCCGTTCATCTTCGGCATCTGGACGTCCATCAAGACGATGTCGTACCTGCCGTCTTCCGCGGAGAGCATCGTCTCCACCGCTTCGACGCCGTCCCAGACATGGTCGACCCGGAGGCCGCTTTCCTCCAAGATCTCGACGGCGATCTCCGCGTTGAGCTCGTTGTCCTCGACCAACAAGCATCGGTAGGCGGAGAGGTCCATCTCGTCGATGCCCTCCAGCGGGGAGTCTTCGCCGTTGCCCGCCGCCGCTTCGTCGTCGCCCAACAGCTCGTCGAAGACGCGCTCCAGCCTGGACTTGAACAGCGGCTTGCTGATGAACGCGTTCACGCCCGCCAAACGGGCCTCTTCCTCGATGTCCGTCCAGTCATAGGCGGAGAGGATGATGATGGGGACGTCGTCCCCGACCCGGTGGCGGATGGCCCGCGCCGTCTCCACGCCGTCCATGCCGGGCATCTTCCAGTCGAGAACCACCGCGTTGTAATCCCGGCGCTCCTCGTGGCGGCACACCACGCGGTCAAGCGCCGCCTCGCCGGAGAGGACGCCCTCGGCCTGCATTCCGAGATCCTCCAGAACGACCACCGCAGACTCCATGCTCACTTCGTCGTCGTCCGCCACGAGGACAGAGAGGTTCGCGAAACGATCTCCCTCCTTGGCCTCGGCGTCCTGCAGCTTCAAATAGATCGTGACGGTGAAAATCGAGCCCACGTTCGGCTCGCTTTCGATCTCGATGTCGCCGCCCATCATGTTGACGATGTTGCGCGTGATGGGCATGCCCAGGCCCGTGCCCTGGACCTTGCTGATGCGGCCGTCCTCCGCGCGGGCGAAGGGCTCGAAGATATGCTCCAGGAAATCCTCGGACATGCCGATTCCGTTGTCCTGGAACACGAACTCGTAGCAGCCGACCTTCTCTTGGTTGCAGGGAATCTCCCGGATGCCGAGGTAGATCTTTCCTCCGTTGGGCGTGTACTTGATCGCGTTGCTCATCAGGTTCACGAACGCCTGCTGGATATGCAGGGAGTCGCCGATCACCATCTCGTGCTCGACGTCCCTGATGTTGACCTTCAGCTCGTGCCCGCGCTCTTCGACCTGGGGCCTCGTCATGGCGAGCAGGTTGTCGATCAGGTCGGAGAGGTTGAACTCCTCCTCCGTGAGGGAGACCTTGCCCGACTCGATCTTGCTCATGTCCAAGACCTCGTTAATGAGCGCAAGCAGGTGGCGGCTGGCATAGGTGATCTTCTGCAAGCAGTCTTGGACGCGCTCCTTGTCGTCGATGTGGGCGGCCGCGATGGCGGTCATGCCGATGATGCCGTTCATGGGCGTGCGGATGTCGTGGGACATGGTCTGCAGGAAGTCGCTCTTGGCGCGGTTCGCCGCCTCGGCCGCGTCGTAGGCTTCCTGGAGGGCATGCTGTGCCTCGAGCTCTTTCCTCACGGCATCGCTGATGTCGCGCATGCCGATGACGAAGTAGAGCGAGCCGTCGTCGGCGGTGAATCGCGCGACGTTCATCTGCCCGTGGGTGAGATCCCCCTCGTGGCGCTGCCTGTAGTTGACCGAGTAGATGCCCGTTTCCGGCACGACTTCGTCCATGTGGGCAATCGTGCAGGCCAGACGCATCTTCTCCTGGTCCTCGGGCGCCACGTAGGCATCGACGTAGCGGCGAAGGCCGGCCTCCGCATCCGCATATTCCGCGGTGAGGGATTCGCCGATTGCGGACGTGCGAATCGTGTGATAGGTGTTTTTCCCGGCGTCGAGCAGGAACAGGGAAGCGTATTCGGAGCTGAGCGCCTCGATGACGCCCAAAAGCTCGTGCTCTTGGCGAGCCGTCTCCAAGCGCTCCGCCTCCTGGGCGTCGACGTTCTTGTATCCGACGACAAGCTCGTCCCTGCCCATATCCGGCCTGACGAACTGCACCTGCAGATAATGGGTCTCCCCATCATGCACCGACCGGTAGTTGAACGAATATTCCGTGCGCTGAGCGAAGAAATCCCTGAGGTCCTCGACGGTCAAGAACGGCTCGAACAGCTTCCTGTCCTCGGGGTGCACATACGCGCCCACATAGGCATTCATGCTGTACGGCCTGCCGGAGCGAGCGAAATACCCTTCGTCGAGGCTGATGCCCGTGCCGTCCATCTTGACGGGATCTGCCGTGCCTTGCGCCATGTCGACCAGGATCGCATCGACGTAAACCGAGCTGAGCGCGTCGATGAGGTTCGCCGTCTTCGCCTCTTCGTCGTGGCGGGCCCTCATCTCCTCGTCCACGTCGAGGAAGATGCCGTAGAAGGCGATGGGGGAGCCGTCCGCCCTTCGCGTGAGGCGGCCGATGGCGCGGAACCAGCGCACGCCGCGGTTTCTCGTCGCAAGGCGGTACTCGATGTTGTAGGTCTTCTGGCCCGAGCGGTCGTTCACGACGTCCCAGTAGTGGTTGATGACCCTGTCCTTGTCCTCGGGAACAAGGAGGTCGCTCCAAGACTCGAGCTCGTCGGGGAAATCCTCCAGGGACTCGTATCCGAGCATCCGGCGAAACTCCGGGCTCCAGGTGCAGGAGAGCATCTCGGCCTTCTCGTTGAACGCCATCTTCCAGTCGCCGGAGCCGAGCGCAAGGTGGACCGCCTCGATCTCCCGGTGCGCTGCCTCCGCGTCGCGAAGCGCCTCTTCGAGCAGCGCCTCCTCGCGGACGGAACGCAGCTCATGGTAGGCCGACGTGGCCGCGATCGACAGATACAGCTTGTGGTCCGTGTTCACCTTCGGGTTGTCGACGCCCAGAAAGCCGATCTCCCGGCCCGTCTCCATCATCGGGGCCGCCATCAGGCTCTGGATGTTCTGCGGCTCCAAGACCTCGTAGACGATGGGGTCTTTCCTGGCGTACTCGTCGTCGCAGGCCAAGTAAAAGCAGCCTTGCTTCTTGAACTCGACCAGCCACGGTTCCATGGCCTCGACGGGAACCTCCTGGAGGCTGTCCTTCTCCGGCACCACGCCCGGCGCGCACCATTCGTAGGTGTTGGCAATGTAGCGCCCGGTCGGGTCTTCCTCGAAGATGTAGCAACGGTCGGCCTCGTAATGGGCGCCCACCGTTTCCATGAGGGCCGAGAGGAGATCTCCGGCGCCTTTCTGGATGACGATCTTCATCAGCTCCTGAATCGCGCCGTCCTGGCGTTCCTTCGAAAGCTCGTTTTGCTGCCGGGTTTCCGCGCCCTGATTTTGCTGCCGGGTTTCCGCGCCCGGAGTCGGTTGTTGCTCGGTCTTCGCCATAGCCGCTCTTTCTTGCGCTCTTACGCTTTAGCTCATAAGTTTTCCCAGTTTACCACCTCGCCAGGGGGACGACAAAAGACAACAAAAGGTGACAAAAGGACCGTCCTTTTGTCACCCTATAGAGCCCCAAGCAGGCCCGTGCGCGATTTGGCGCATACAGGCAGTCTTTCGATCAAATTTGCTCTTCGACAACGGGCTTTTGGCGTAAATCGCCTTGGTTTCTGGAATAATATGCGAGTAACGAGGGAGGACCTGTGCTTTCAATTGCCATATGCGACGATTCCCAGATCTCATTGGAGATAGCTGCACACATGTGCACGAACGCCGTGGAGAAAGCCACGAGCAGTCCTTTCAAGATCGACCTGTTTACGAGCGCTTTGGACCTGCTTACCAAGGTCGAATCCGATGGCCCCTACGACATCACCCTGCTCGACATCGTCATGCCCGGGCTTACCGGGATGGAGGCAGCGCGGGACATGCGCTCGATGTACAGCGACTCGATGCTGCTGTTCATCACCGCTCATGACGAGTTCGCCCTGGACGCATTCGGCCTGCACGCGGACGGCTATCTGATGAAGCCCTACGATGCGGACAAGTTCAACGAGGCGATACTGCGCTGTGTAAAGAGAATCCCGGTTGAGGACGAGGGCGCCTTGACAATCAAGTCGCACAGGCGCCGCGTCAAGATTCCATATAGCCGCATCATGTACACCGAGCCCTCGGGGCACAACCAAAACATTATCTTGGAGGATGGAAGCGTCGAGCATGTGCGCAGCTCCGCAACAGCGCTTTTCGACGTGCTCAAAGAAGATGCGCGCTTCTTCAAGATGGGGGGATCGCACATCGTCAACCTTGACAAGATCTCTTGCGTCAGCGGCCAAGAGGCCTGCCTCACCGACGGAACGCGACTGCCCGTGCCCACGCGCTCGGCAGGCGCGCTCTCGAAAGCCCTGGACGCACGCACCTCTTAATTGCACGCGTTCCCGCTTAATGGCAAAAACGTGAATAGTCGGCGCCAAACGCTTTGAAACAACGCGGATACGATGCCATAATGGACACGGTCATCCGATCAGGAGGGCTTCCAAGAGCCGGGGGTTGTCCCCCGGCAATTTTTTTATGAGGGGGCGCCGTGGCAGGGATAAGCGTTTTCGCCGACGAGTCAGGCGAAGCTGGCACGGAGTCCAAATGCTAGCCGAAACAAAAAAAGAGCTCCTTTGCAGGAGCTCGAAAATTCTGGTCGGGTGAACAGGATTTGAACCTGCGACCCCTTGACCCCCAGCAGCCCCGGCTGGGAAAACGTGGCTTTCGCTGAAGTACGCCGTTTTTTGCAATTTGTGTTTGACCTGCGGTTTTTCTTCCGCTTGGGTTCGCCTTTTCCGTCCTGTCTATTATCCACTTTTCAAAGTAGGTGGGTTCTAGGTAGGTTGCTAGGTGGGTTCCCAGGTCGGTTTAAAAACGAGGGTTGAAAAGCGCTTTTGCGCTGTCCCTTAAATCTTCCTCTGGGCGAAAAGCAACCGAGTAGGAAGGTTTTAAAATGCAATACCACCTGAAGCACCTGAAAAAGCGTGGAGAGAACACTTGGGAGGCCTGTTACTACTACACAGACCCCATCACAAACGAGCGGAAGTACCTCTACCACACGATTGAGGCGCAAACGAAGAAGGCGGCCCTGCGCCTCCGCGACGAGTACCGTATCGAGCTCGAAATGCAGGGCGTCAGCAACACGCCAAGGAAGACCGTGGCCCAGCTTCTTGACGAGTACGTGGACTATAAGAACCGCAGCTGCACCATCGAGAAGTCCACCGTCAAGGACTACCGGTACAGCGCAACGTTCGTGAAGAAATTCATCGGCCATATCCAGATCGGGGACCTGACGTCCGATGACGTAAACGAGATGATGGCCCAGGCCCTTGAGGAGGGATACAAGCCAAAGAGCGTTTGCAAGCCCTTCAGGCTGCTCAAACAGGCCCTCAAGCATGCTGTTATGCGCGACATCTTGCCCAAGAACGTGTGCGACTTCTGCCAGCCGCCCAGGCGGGGCCATGACAAGCCTCACTCACTCGACCGAAGCGAGCGTTTGCGCATGATGAGGATTGCCAGGCTCGCGCAGCCGGAAAAGGCCCCAAACCCGGCGCTCGATTTGCTGATGAGCGAGAGCTCGTCAGCGATGCCCCCAGAGGTTCTGCGGTACCTGCTTGCCGAGGCAAAGAAAATTGGCGGCGCGTCGGCTGAATGAGGCACAGCGCCTCGGTACGATACGTTACGAAAAAATGACTATCCTGCTTCACACAGCAAGACGGATAAGTTAGCAAAAGCGTTTGCGGACAAGCTGTTTTTTGAACGACTGCATGAAGTTCCTGCGGCTACCGAAGAAGCGCTCCTGCGTTTTCGTTTGCGCGCCCTCGTCGTAGGCCATTGCGGCGCGCTCTATCGTGCATATGTAATCGGCGATCTGGAGAAGCCTTCGCGCGCCATGGTCCGCGTTCCTATAGTTGGCGACGTTCTTGGCGAGCACGAAATCCAACGCATCGTGGAGTGCGGAACTTACAGCCCCTTGGCCGTTGTCGTAGTAGACGGAAATCTCGCTGTCTGACTGAAAGAATTCGAGGTGCTCGTAAACCAGCGACGCCAGGTCGCGCCTGATCCTCGATTCGAGCTCGCTTTTGCCGTGCGTGTCGGAGGAATCGTATTTCAAGAC
>R18__coassemble_2184_pt1 | contig 13631 bp, 8 predicted proteins | sample R18__metabat2_low_PE_019 | metagenome-assembled genome bin R18
GTCCCCTGACTCCCCCATTCTAGCGCGTCGCCCGCCGATTCGCTTTCCGCTTCGGTGTGATAGCATTCACGCGAAAGACCGGACAAAGCGACAGGCAGAAGGCGAGGAGGTCCCGCGCATGGACCAAGAAGTATTCGACGAAGAGCAGCGCCACCTCGACGAGACGTACGGCAAGCTCCTCGAGATAGAGTCCCAGACGCTCAAGAGCCTCGAGTCGCGCATCAAGGACGCCCTCGGAGACAAGGCGGACATGCTCGACGAGCTGGCGGTCGACTTCACGGGCGAGGTCAACCTCGAGACCTTCGTCGAGTACGAGGCGATGAACAAGATCATCGACGAGTACAACCTGGCCGTCGACATCGACAACGACCGCCTGAACAAGGCCCACGTCCTGCTCAAGCAACCCTATTTCGCAAAGATCACGCTCCAGATGAAGCCGGGCGCCGAGCCCCGCGACCTCTACATCGGAACCACCGGGATCACCGACGAGAAACGCCGCCACTTCATCATCGACTGGCGCTCCCCCGTCGCCGAGGTCTACTACAACCAGTCGACCGGCAAGACCTCCTACGAGGCCAACGGCCGCACCATCCAAACGGACCTGAAGCTGCGCCGCCAGTTCGACATAGAGGCAGACAAGCTCAACGCCTACTTCGACACGACCGTCGCCATCGAGGACCCCCTGCTGCTCGCGAGCCTCTCCCGCACGAAGTCCGACGTGCTCCACGACATCACCGCGACCATCCAAAAGGAGCAGAACGAGGTCGTGCGCCACGACGACGTGCCCGCCCTCCTGGTCAACGGCATAGCGGGCAGCGGCAAAACCAGCGTCCTGCTCCAGCGCATCGCGTACCTGTTCTACCGCAGGAGGGACGACCTCGACCCGAGCGACGTCTACCTCATCACGCCCAACCCCGTGTTCCAGCGCTACATCTCCCAGGTCCTGCCCGACATGGGCGAGACGAATCCCTCGACCCTGACCTGGAGCGACCTCATGGAGTCCCTCGGTCTCGGGGACCACGGCCTCGGCAAGGACGCCTCCGCCGACACCCTGCGCAGGATCGACGAGCTCGTCCCCTCCCTCAACCTGACCCAGGCCGACTTCGCAGACCTGCGCGTCGACGACGAGCGCGTTCTGACCGCAAGCCAGATCTACAGCGCCTACAACCGGTTCAAGAAGTTCCCCGCGGGCGTCCACCGCTCGACCCTCACTGTCGAGGACCTCCACGACAAGATCGACCAGCGGGTCCTGCGCATGGCCGGCGACGAGTACACCCAGGACACGGTCGCCGAGCTCGACGACGAGACCATGGTGCGCGTGTTCGGCCACCACATCATCCCCATGGACGACGCCGAGCTGCGCGAGTACACGCGCCAATATCTCGAGTGGCGCTACCGCCCCGTCCACGAGATGGTCGAAAACGGCGATTGGCTGCGCATCGATCGCATCGGCATGCGCATGCTTGACAAGAAAAACCTGACCAGCGCCGAGTTCGTCTATCTCAAGCTCGCGTTGGCGGGGGGCGCATGCCGTCGGGCGCGCTACGTCATGGTCGACGAGGTCCAGGACTACACCAAGCCCCAACTCATGGTCTTGGCGAAGTACTTCAGCAACGCCCACTTCCTCCTGCTCGGCGATCCCAACCAGGCGATTCGCCCCGGAACAGCCACGTTTGCCGAAATCCGGGAGATCTTCGCGGAAAGCTGCGGCTCCGTCGACGAATGCTCGCTGATGACGAGCTACCGGTCCTCGCCGGAGATCACCGAGCTGTTCACGCGCCTGATGACCGAGGAGGAGCGCGTCGAGGCGCAATCCGTCCAACGCGAGGGAGTCGACCCCGTCATCCTCGAAATCGAAGACGCCGGCGCCTACGCCGAGGCCCTCGTAGGCGCTGTGATCCAAGCGCAATCGGAAACGGAGGGCCTGACCGCCGTCGTGACCGCCGACAAGGCCGGGCTCAAGCGGGCAGCCAAGATCCTCGAGGGCTGCGACGTCCAGATTATGGACGGCGATCGCGCCCTGCCCTCAAGGGGAGTGGTCCTGCTCACCGTCGCGCTCGCGAAGGGGCTCGAGTTCGACCGTGTGATAGTTCCCGACGCCCAGGACCGCGTCTACGAGGACACCGGCCTCTCCAGCCGCCGGCTCTACACCGCGATATCCCGGGCCACCCAAAAGGTCACCCTCCTCAGCAACGGCCCCCTCTCGCGCCTGCTGAAATAAGTCCCCGGACATGAGAAGGGCCCCGTCGCCGGGGCCCTGTTGTTTGTGGCGGAGAGACGGGGATTCGAACCCCGGATACCCTTTTGGGGTATACACGATTTCCAATCGTGCTCCTTCGGCCAGCTCGGACATCTCTCCTTAACCGAACACCTCTATGTGGGGTGAGGTGCAGCGAAAGTGAATTATACACAAGCTCAGGCATGCTCACAAGCGAATTTTGAATCCTTTTCGCCCGTGGGCGCCGACGAAGTCGGCATACCCTGAACTCCGAAATCCCCTTCTAGTTGCCGTTCGAGTTCGCGTTGCTGTTCGAGTTGGAATTCGAGTTCGTGTTGCTGTTGCTGTTCGAGTTCGAATTCGTGTTGCTCGAGTTCGTGTTCGACGTGTTGGTGGTGTCGTACGCGGACATGTCGACGTAGTAGGACAGGCCGGAGGGCATGTCGTTGATGACGATGGTGGCGTTGCTCTCGTAGTCGTCGAGCCAGTTGGAGAAGTTGGTCTGCTGCTCGTAGGTCTTGGCCGTCTCCTTGATGGTGTCGAGGAGGCTCGAGGGCATCTGGTCGAGGCTCTCAAAGGTCTCGGGGGCGGTGTAGACGTCGGTGCACTTGATGATGTGGACGCCGTAGGTGCTGGTCACGAGGCCGCTGATCTGGTCTTTCTCAAGGCCGTCGAGAGCGTCCTGGTACTCGTCCACGAAGGAGGAGGTGACGTCCCAGCCCACATCGCCGCCGTCGACGGCAGAGGCGGTGTCCTCAGAGTACTGCTTGGCGGCATCCTCGAAGGAAATCTCGCCAGAGTTGATCTTGTCGAGGATCTCCTGGGCCTTCTCCTTGGCCTGGTCCTCGGTCACGCTGTCGCTCGTCTTGATCAGGATGTGGGAGGAGCGCTTGGCGCCGTCGTAGTAGGAGGAGTACATCTTCGCGTAGGTCAAAGTGGTGTCGTCGCTCGGATCGGTCAGGGGGGTGACCTTGTCCATAAGAGCCTGCTCGAGAAGGGACTCTTCGATGCGCTCGCGGTAGGTCTCCTCGGTGAAGCCGGCGCCCTCGAGGGCCTCGTTCCAGGCCTCGTCGGAATCGTAGTACGCCTTCATCTGGTTGACGTACTCGTCGATTTCGGAGGAGTCGACGGTGACGCTGTTCTCCTTGGCAGCCGCCTTGATGAGCTCGGTTTCGACATAGGAGTCGATCATGGTCTCGCGGACGGTCTCAGGGGTGTAGCCGTAGGTCGACATCCACTCTCCCCAAGAGTCGGCGTCGGTCAGGCCGTAGCTGGTGCGGAACGCCTCGACGTCGGCCGTGATGGTCTCCTCGAGGATCTCGGTGCCGTTGACGGTCGCCGCGACCTGCTTTCCGCTGCACGCGGTCACGCCGAGCGCGCAACCGACCGCCAGGACGGCGGCGCACGCAATCGCGCCTATGCTCTTCTTCATTTGGTCTCCTTTACTAGACTGCGGTTACTTGCTTTCCCGTCGGCGACGGGCGGTTCTCTACTTCTTCTTCTCTGCCTTCTTGCGCTCGATCGTCGAGAGGATGCGCTTGCGCATGCGGATGCTGACCGGCGTCACCTCGACGAGCTCGTCGTCCTCGATGTACTCGAGGGCCTCCTCGAGCGTGAACGTGAGCGGCGGCGTGAGCTGGATGGCCTTGTCCGCCGTGGACGAGCGCTGGTTTCCGAGCTGCTTGGTCTTCTCGGTGTTGACGACCATGTCGCCTTCCTTCGCGCTCTCGCCGACGAGCATGCCCTCATAGCACTCATCGCCGGGGGCGACGAACATGCGGCCGCGCTCCTGGAGCGTGTCGAGGGCGTAGGCGACGGCCTTGCCCGTGGACATCGCGATCATGGAGCCGTTCTTGCGCCCCGTCATCTCGCCGGAGAAGGGACCGTATTCCTTGAAGTGGTGGAACAGGACCGCTTCCCCGTGAGTCGCGTTGAGGATGCGGGTCTTGAGTCCCATGGTCCCGCGGGAGGGGATGCGGAAGGTCAGGTGGGTCATCGTCTCGTCGGAGGCCATGTCCTCCATGATGCCGCCGGCGGTGCCCATGACCTCGATGGCCTTGCCCGAGTAGTCGTTGGGAACGTCGACCGTGGCCTCCTCGATCGGCTCGAGCCTGGAGCCGTCCTCGGCGGTCTTGTACACGACCTGGGGACGACCGACCTGGAACTCAAAGCCCTCGCGGCGCATGGTCTCCATCAAGACGGACAGGTGGAGCACGCCTCGGCCGGCGACCTCGATGCCGGTGGAGTCCTCGACCTCGGTGATGCGCATGGAGATGTTGCTCTCCTTCTCGCGCATCAGGCGCTCGCGGAGCTGGCGCGCGCCGACGATGTCGCCCTCGCGGCCTACGAGCGGGCTGGTGGACGCCTCGAAGACGACCGCCATGGTCGGCTCCTCGACGGCGATCGGGTCGAGCACGACCGGGTTCTCGCGGTCGGTCACCATGTCTCCGATGTCGGCGTCCTCGATGCCGATGACGGCAATGATGTCGCCGGCGTACGCTTCGGTCACCTCGGCCTTGCCGAGGTTCTCGAAGGTGTGGACCTTGCGGATGACGCCGTTGTAGGAGGTTCCGTCGTTCTTGACGACGAGGACCTGCTCCTTCTCGTGCATGACGCCGCTGTGCAGGCGGCCTACGCCGATGCGGCCCTCGTAGCTCGAGTGGTCAACCGTGCAGATCTGGAGCGCGACCGGGGCGTCGACCTCGACGTCCGGCGCGGGGACCTGCTCGAGAATCGTGTCGAGCAGGGGAATCATGTCCATGTTGTCGTCGTCGTACTCGTAGCGCGCGTAGCCGTTGACGGCGGACGTGTAGACGATCGGGAAGTCGAGCTGCTCGTCGGTGGCGCCAAGCTCGACCATCAGGTCGAACACCTTGTCGACCGCGGCCTCGGGATCGGCGTTGGGACGGTCGATCTTGTTGACGACCACGACGATGCGCAGGCCGCGGTTGAGGGCGTGGGACAAGACGAATCGCGTCTGGGGCTTGGGCCCCTCGTAGGCGTCCACGATGAGCAGCGCGCCGTCGGCCATGTTCAAGACACGCTCCACCTCGCCGCCGAAGTCGGCGTGACCGGGGGTGTCGATGACGTTGATCTTGACGCCCTTGTAGTTGATGGAGATGTTCTTGGACAAAATGGTGATGCCGCGCTCGCGCTCCTGGTCGTTGCTGTCCAGAACGCGGTCGGCGACCTGTTGGTTCGCGCGGAACACGTTGGCGGCGAAAAGCAGCCGGTCCACCAGGGTCGTCTTGCCGTGGTCGACATGGGCGATGATCGCCACGTTGCGGATATTGTCTTGCTTCAAAGCGGTACCTCTCGAGTCGTTGTCCTCAGTTAACGATAAGTTTCTTAACTAAACCTTAAAGATTGTAGAGGTTTGAGGGAAAACGCCAAGCCCCCAACTGCTTTTTTTCGCCAGGCAACGTGCTTTTTCCCCAACGGAAGGGAGGCTCGCCCTATTCGGCCGAGGAGGAGGCGCCCGAGCCGCCGGCCTCGGCGAGCCCCGCGTCCACAAGGCGCTTGAGGGACGTGTCCTGCGCGAACGTCGTCGCGTTGTAGAGGAAGAGGACGTCGTCGACCGAGTTGGACGACAAGAGGGACTCGAGGTCGCCGGTGTAGTAGCGGGGGTCGACGACGATGATGCGCTCGTAGTCGCCGATGAGGAAGGGAATCAGGCAGTTCGCGTAGGAGTCCTTCACGATCAACAGGGTGCCCTTGCTGTTCTCCGCGTAGCAGTCTATCTGGACGAGGGGATGGTTGCCTCCGAAGAACACCTGGTAGGCGTCGCGTTTGTCCAAGGCGGAAGAGACATAGGGGGACGCAGACTTGCTCCCCTCGCTGACGTATGTCACAACGCAGGGTATCTCCTGGTCAGAGCGCAGATACACATGCAGTTCCTCGGTCCCCGCCGTCAGATACCCTCCCTCGGCCGACAGAGACCCCGAGAACGAGTCGGTCATGACGAGGTCGTTGTAGCGCTTGGACGTCGTGTCGATGCCGAGGGCGGATGCAAGGTTGCTGTAGGCGAGCTGGGCTCCGTAGGTCGTCCAATGGTGGTCGGTCCGGTAGTACAGCCCCGCGTCCTTTTTCGCCTCGAAAGCGTTCCACAGGTCGACGACCTTGGCTCCAGCCTCCTCGAAGCGCGCGTTGACGCCCTCGAGGTAGGACCTCTGGTCGGGCATGACGACTTGCGAGGGCAGCTTGTCCTTGTTGATTCCCGCCGCGGTGGGGGCGACCATCGTGTAGACGTCGAGGTCCTCGTGGGCCTGGACGAACTCGACGACTGCCTCGGCCGCCGTGTCCTCCTCGGGCTCGACGAACCCGAGGATCAGCGTGCCGTCGGAGCATCGGTACACGCCGTTGTTCTCCACCCGGCCTGCGAGCGTCGCGACGGTCGACTTGACGGTCACCCAAAGGTCGCGGGCGGGAAACTGGTCTTCGACGTAGGTTTGGAACTCGCTTTGGAAGCTGCCGTCGACAAAGGAGGAGAGCGTCAGCTCCGGAGCCGTTTGGAGGTTGCGGTTCTCGGTCTCGCTGAAGTCGGAGTCGGGCAAGGCCAGCCCCAAGACGAGGAGAGCGGCAAGGAGCCCGAGGAAGAACGCAGGCAAGACGGGCACCTCGGCAAGCCGCCGCAGCCCGGGCATGCTCGGCCGGGCCTGGGTCGGCCCCTGCGTTGCGCTCGGCCCGACTCGGGTCGGCCCCTGCGTTGCGCTCGGCCGGGCCTGGGTCGGCCCCTGCGTTGCGCTCGGCCGGGCCTGGGTCGGCCCCGGCGCCGGCTCGGGGCGACGTGCGCTGCGCTGACTCGGGCCGGATGCGGCTCGACGGTCGCGCGGCTGCGGTTGGCCTGGTGCGGCTTGACGCGCGCGCGGCTGCATCTGGCCGGACACCTCTCGGTGCTCGCCGCGCTGGGCTGCGCCGGTCGCGGCGCGGCGCACGACGCGCTGCCCTGCGCCGGACGAGGGCCGGCCTTCGACGGGCCGCTGCCGGTCGGCGGGGGCTTGACCCTCGCGGCGGCTCGGATGACCCGGCGAAACCTGGCTCACGCTGCGCTGTTGCCGCTCGGCGACCCCCTGACCCTCGTCACGCTGCTGCCGGGCGCGGCCCGCTTGGCCCCCGCGGCTCTGGGGCCGGGAGGACGCCGCATGGCGCGCGCGATCCCGAGGCTGGTCGGAGGACGGTGTCGCCTTGCTTCTCATGTTGTCTTCGGTCTCCCTTGCCATGCGATCAGAACCTGAAGTAGAGGAACGGGCTGTACGAGCTCGACACCATGAAGGCGATGCAGAGCAAGAACGCGGCTATGTAGAGCGCCGTCCAGACGCCGCGGTGGCTTTGGCCGAGGCGCTCGATAACCACGCCCGGACGCTCGGCGGAGAACACCGCGCCGATGACGAGCGGAACGATGTAGGACTGCAGGTAGAACACCGTGTATCCGTCCGCCAGCCCGCCGCCGGCGCCGAAAGCGAACATCGTCGCGATATAGGCCGCGGCGTCGCCGAGCGTGTCTTGGCTGAACAGCACCCACCCTACGACCGCGATGAGCAAGGTGACGGCGACGCGCAGGGCGCCCGGCAACATCTCGAGGTACTTGCCGGTGACGTACTTCTCGACGACGAGGATGATGCCGTAGTAGAAGCCCCACGCCACGAAGTTCCACGCCGCGCCGTGCCAAAGGCCCGTCAGCGTCCACACGACGAGCATGTTGAAGATGTGGCGGCGCGGCGGCACGCGGTTTCCCCCGAGCGGGATGTACACGTAGTCCCGAAACCACGTGGACAGCGACATGTGCCAGCGCCTCCAGAACTCCGTGACGGACTTCGAGACGTAGGGGTGGTTGAAGTTGGGCTGGAACTCGAACCCGAACATGCGGCCGAGGCCTATCGCCATGTCGCTGTAGCCGCTGAAGTCGAAGTAGATCTGGAGCGTGTAGGCGGCTATGCCGACCCACGCCGTGGCGCAGGCGAGGTTGTCGAAGCCGAGCCCGCAGATCTGGGTGTAGGCGAGGCCGAGCGTGTCGGCGATGAGAACCTTCTTGGCAAGCCCGCGCAGGAACTTCGGCGTGCCGGCCTTGATGTTGTCGACGGAAAGCACCCTGTTGCGCAGTTGCTCCACGATGTCGTGGTACTTGACGATGGGACCCGCTACCAGCTGGGGAAACATGCTCAGGTACAGCGAGAAGTCGAGGAGGTTGCGCTGGGGCTTGACTTCCTCTCGGTACACGTCCGCCAGATACGAGATCGCCTGGAACGTGTAGAAGGAGATGCCCACGGGCAAGGCGAGCTCGTGGTAGGGAATGTCGACGAAGGGGACGGCGTTGACCGTCTCGAGCAAGAATCCCCAGTACTTGAAGAACCCGAGGACGGCGAGGTTGACGGCGACGGAGAACGCGAGCTTGAACCTGCGGTTTCCCCCGCGCGCGATGTCGAGGCCGCAAACGTAGTTGAACACGCAGGAGAACAGCATGAGCACGACGTAGACGGGCTCGCCCCATGCGTAGAAGAAGATGCTTGCCAAAAGGAACACGATGTTCTTGCCGCGGCCGGGAACGAGGTAGTAGAGGCCGAGCACGACGGGCAGGAACACCACGAGGAAGGTGAGGCTACTGAATACCATCGAACACCGCCTCCCACGCTGCGAGCTCCTCGGAGCTGCCGACCGCGTAGAACACGTAGTTTCCCCTGGTCTTCAGCACGTACGAGGCAAGCTTCGCCTCCTGCTCGGGGGCATACCCAGAAAAGGCGGTCTTCTGGTCGGCGACGCGCGCCTCGAAAGCTGCCTGCAGGGCGGAAACCTGCGCAGAGTCCGACGCCTGCGCGACGGCAAGCTCGCTCGCGTTCATGCCGTCGGAGGACTTCCAGTAGTGGATTTCCACACAGTCCTCGGGGTATATGCCGAGGTAGCGCACCACCTGCTGGGGGTTCTCCGCGTCCAGGGCCTGTGCCTGCTCGGTCGAGGCGAGCGAGTCCGACAAAGCCGCAAGGGACGTCGAGGGCGTGATCCCGATCAGGTACATACCCACCATGAAGACGAGGGCGAGCGCGGCGAGTATGTACTTCAACGCGCTCATGCGTAGATGGCCTTGTCCACCACGGCGAACCAATAGCCGTAGAAGTCGTCTTTGAAGTGGATGCCGTCGTCGCCGCGCAAGTCGGCGTGCTCGTCGACGAGCGCCGACGTGTCGACGTAGGTCACCCGATCGGTCTTTCCGCACATCTCAGACACTGCGGCGTTGAACGCGTCTGCGTAGACCATGCCCGGGTTGTCCTCGAGGGCCTCGGCGTTCGGCGAAAGCGTCGATGCGATGTAGATCTCGCAGTAAGGCAGCTCGGCCTTGATCTTCTCGCATTGCTCGAGGTAGGTCTCCGCAAAATCTCCGGCGTCGCCCCCGAACAGCACCATGTCGTTCGTTCCGAAGTTGAACACGATGCGCGACGGCCTCAGGGCGATGGCCTTGTCGACGTAATTGTCGCAGGTCTTCAGCGAGACGGAGTAGTACCCGCATATCTCGTCCTCGGTGAGATACCCTGCTTCGTACGCCATGTAGGAGACGGAGTCGCCGATGAGCACGCAGTCGCCGAAGATCTTGCGGTTCGCCTCGGCCTCCACGAACCCGTCGGAGGCGGCCTCTTCGAGCGCAGCGCGCTTCTTCTCGTCGGCGCGCTCGTATATGAGCTTTTGGGCGTCGTCCACGGAGCGCTGCTCGAGCTCCTCGAGGTATGCGCGGTTGCCTTGCGAGGAAGATCCACACCCCGTCAGGGCCGTTCCCGCAATCGAGACGAGAAGCGCCGCGAAAAGGCAGGCGCAGACTATTTTTCTCACATTGTGTAAGGCAGGCATGTCCGTCCAGAAACCGTTTTTTCGGAGAGAATCGATTCGGGTTCATTCTACGCACAGAACAACCCGTTTCCTCGGGGAATATTCCCCGTTTTGCAAAACAGCCCTCCGAGCCTGCGGGCGCGCTATTGGCCCGCAGAGGAGTCCGTCACCTCGCTGGTGAGCATGTTGGCGACCGACGTGGTGCCCGCGATCTCGATGTTGTTCAGGAACAAGACGTCCTGTATGCCGTGGTCTTTGACAAAGTCCACTATGTTTTCCGAGGTATAGCGGAAGTCGATGACCCAAACGTCCTGGTAGCTGTTGACCAGCCAAGGTGCGAACGCCGTGCCGAACGAGTCCTTGACGAGCAGGATGCTCGACCCGTCGGTTATCTCGGGGTTGTGGATATGGGTTTCCGGCTGGTCGCCGCAGATGAACGTGTTGTACAAAGAGCTCTCGTTCCATCCCGTGACGTCTTGGATGACGTTGGCGTCGACCTCCTCGCCGGCTTCGTTCCAATAGGTGAGGTCGTTGGTGCCGTTGGGGTAGTACGCGGTGACGTAATCGGGGTTGTCCGCCATGGCGTCGAGGTCGAGCTGGGAGTAGTACGTGCCGAGGAACGGCTGGAACACCGTTGTCTGAAGCGTGTTCTTGTCGACGGGCTCGATGCCCTTGCGCTCGCAGAACTGCCGGTAGGCAAGGTACGCTCCGTCCGCCGTCCAATGGTGGTCGGATCGGAAGTACACGTAGTCGCTGTTGTTGGCGCGCAGCACGTCGAGCACCTTCACCGTGTGGACCAAGGGGTCGTACAGGCTGTAGAAGTAGTCGATGGCCTGGGACTGGTCGCTTCCTCCGAGGTCGGACAGGGTCTTCTCGTCGAGCATGACCGCCGAGTTGTTCGGAACGATGAGCGAGTAGACGTCGGCCGTGCCCTCGAGCCTTTGCGCGGCGATGCTGATGGCCGCGGCGTACTGTTGGACGGACTCCTTGCTGAAGTAGTACACGCTGTAGGCGGCGCCGTCCTCCACGTAGAGGCGGCCCATGATGTTGGCTTGGATGTCCTCGGCCATGGCCTGCTCGGTGGGCGCCTCGACCGATTGGCGGCTCTCGAGGTCGAGATCGGACTCCTCGCCGCCAGAGGGCAGCTGGTCTGCGGATTGGTCGGCTCCGACAAGCTGTTGGTCTGGCTGGATTCCGAAAAGGCCCTCGAGCGCCTTGTCAGCCGACACGAGCAGCTCCCGCAAAGGGTAGGTGTCCGAATACCAAAGCGACAGGTCGGAGAAGAACTCCCCGTTCAATATCGTCTCCACCTTCACCTCGGGGAAGGGGGTCAGCTCGCGCTTCTCGAGGTCCGACGTCGTCGGACGCAGGAAGAACAGGAGCCCGATTACGCACCCGAGCGCCATGATGCCTGCGAAAACGCGCAACGCGATGCTTTTCGCGACGTCGCTTGCGCCCGCGACGTTCGGCTTCGGCTGGGCCGAGGGCTTGAACGGCACGCGCGCGACGTCCCGCGACGAGCGCCGCCCGCCGTGGGCTTCCTCCCGCTTGGAAAAGCCGCGCTGGTCTGGGCTGCTTTCCCCGCGCGAATCGTACGCCCTCGCCGATCGGCTGTCAGCGTCGCGGCGGCGCACCTCCCTACGAGACGCATTCTGAGACTGGGCGTCCGCTCGGGACGGCCTCGGGCTCGACGATCCCGCTGCGGAAGAAGACCCAGCCTGGCGGACGGACGACCCGCGGGGCGAACGCGACGAGGCGGCGGTGCGGGTACGCGATGGCTGGGGAGATTGAGAGGACGCCTGGCTTCGCCTTGCGGCGCTGGATGCAGATGCCTGAGAGCCGGCTCGCCGGTCGACGTTGACCGTTCTCTGGGCTTGGGGCTGGCGCGCAACGGCGTCCCGGCCCGCACCTGCCTCCCGGCTCTCCCGAGCCTTCCCGGTCCCTTGGGATTGCGCGATGCGGCGCTTTTCTTCAGGAGTCAGGTACCTGCGGTTTTGCTACATTCGTCCTCACCTCCCCTAGAACCTGAAATAGATGAACGGGTTGTAGCTCGCGCCGGCAAGGCTGATGATTGCCAGGACGAGCAGGACCAAAGGCGCCGCGGCTTCGAGAACCCCCACCACGCGGCAGACAACCCCCTCGCCCTGGGCGTATCCAGCGAGCATCTCATGCAGCCGCGCCCCGAGGTTGGTGCAGGCGACACAGCAGAACACCAAGAGGAACAGGTTCTGCAGAAACACCGTGTGGACGGCGAGGCTGGTGAAGCCGTTGCCCGACAGCCCGAGAACGCCGATCAAGACCTGTCCGAGCTCGCCGGCGTTTTCGAAGTGGAACAGAATCCAGCCGAAGTACACGACGACCAGCGCATAGACATGTCCGACGAAAGCGGGCAGGCCTTCGAGGACGGGCTTGAGGACGAACTTCTCGAGCAGGAGGAACACGAGGAAGTAAGCGCCCCAGAGGATGTAGTTCCAGCTCGCGCCGTGCCAAAACCCGGTCAGCAGCCATACAACCGCCATGTTGCGGACGTATTTGCCCGTCGAGCACCTGCTTCCGCCGAGCGGGATGTACACGTAGTCGCGGAAGAAGCTCGAGAGGGAGATGTGCCAACGCCTCCAGAAATCCTGAACGGAGCTGGCCATGTACGGATAGTTGAAGTTCTCGAGGTAGTGGAACCCGACCATGCGGCCCATGCCGATGGCCATGTCGGAGTACGCGGAGAAATCGAGGTATATCTCGAGCATGTAGAACAGCATCCCGAGCCAATAGCCGGTCGTGCACTGCGTGCCGATGGCAGCGTCGCCGATGGGCAGGAGCGCATCCGCTGCGGCAGCGCAGCTGTTGGCGAGGATGGCCTTCTTCGCAAGGCCGACGCTGAAGCGCCTCATACCGCAATACATGTCGTCGAGCGTGATCTCGCGGTGGTCTATCTCGCCGGCGACCGTCTCGTAGCGCACGATGGGGCCCGCGATGCACTGGTGGAAAAGACTCGCATACAGCAAAAGCTTCCAATAGCGCGGCTGCGCCTCGACGCGGCCAGCGTACACGTCGGCCACATACGAAATGAGCTGGAAGGTGTAGAAGCTGATGCCTATCGGCAACACGATATCGGGAATCGCATCGGGCGCGCCGGTCAGGAGCTGGATGTTGGAGAGGAAGAACCCCGTGTACTTGAAGTAGGCCAGCAAGCCGAGCAGCACGACGCATTCCCCGGCCATGAGCGCTTTCCTGGGCGCACCCTCCGAAACGGCGCCCATCTGCCGCGCGATGAACCAGCTGACAAGGGCCTCCCCCGCGAGCAGGACGACGTATTGGACCCCGCCCCACGAGTAGAACACCAGGGAAAACCCGAGCAGAACGGGGTTGCGGTACTGTTCGGGCACGAGAAAGTAGACGGCGAGGTTGGCCGCCAGAAAGACGAACAGGAATATCAAACTCGAGAAGACCAACAGGCCTCCTTCGGCATACAGTGTGAGAGGGAACCGTCTGCCCCCGATTATAAGCATTGCCTTCAGAAATAATTCCAACGCTCTCTTCTCGGGAAACAAAAAAGTCCGGGGGTTCCCGGACTTGTGGGTTCTGGTGGAGTATAGGGGGATCG
>R18__coassemble_2204_pt1 | contig 13479 bp, 8 predicted proteins | sample R18__metabat2_low_PE_019 | metagenome-assembled genome bin R18
GCTGGACGCAGGAGGGCGTGGGCTGGCAGTCCCTGTCCGCTGACGACGACGGCGCTGTGGGTGTCTACCGCCTCTACAACGCTGCTCTGGGCGTGCACCACTTCACCACCGATACGCATGAGATCAGCGTCATGCAGACCAACGGCTGGACGCTCGACAACAAGGGCAAGCCGCTGTTCTACGCCTACGGCGCCAAGTCCGGCTCCGGCGCAGCGGTCTACCGCCTGTACAACGACGGCCTGTCCCAGCACCACCTGACCATGAAGGCCTCCGAGCGCGACAAGCTCGTCGCCAACTATGGTTGGACCGACGAGGCCATCGCCTTCTGCGTGCCCGTCACCGAGTAGCTTTTCGCCCGGCGCCCAGCGCCGCTCGCAAAGCAGAGCATGCTCTTACCGCCGGGGCCTTCGGGCCCCGGCCTTTTTATGCCTCCGCCCGCAAGGCGCTCGCGTCGCGTCCGCCGCTGCGCGCCAGGTTGCCTCGGGGGCGTGGCCCCGTCGCGCCCTCAGGGTTTTTGTACCGTCTTCCGGAGTGCTATCCCGAAAGAGGCCCTTAGCGGGCGTCCTTGAATTAATTCTGTCTGAGACCTTTTCTTGCGGGGTTCCCTGAACGATGTCACAAGACTCGCCTTCCTTAGCGAGCTTTCATTGATTTTTTTCAGGGAAGTTCTCCCCAGCGGCCCTTCGGGGTCGCGGATTCGTACACGGCTCGGTGTTTTGTGCTCCCGGCGGCTCTTGGGGATTGCAAATTCGTACACTGCTCGGTGTTTTGTGCTCCCGGGAAATCTAGGGAGCACAAAAAGGGGAGCTGTGTACGATTTGCAGCCGGGGATCTTTTCACTGCTCGGTGTTTTATGCTCCCCTGTCTGGCGTCGGGCGGCCTGGTCTTTGCCGATCCCACGAGCATCGGGGCCCCTCCGCAGCTTCGGGCCATGCTGCTCGGTCCCTGCGACCGCAACTGCAACTGCGCTCGCGCTCGCCTCGCGCGCAGCAGCCTCGGCGGTCTACTCGGCAAAGTCGCCCTGGGCGTCGAGCTAAGCCTCGGCGGAGTCGTCCTGGGCGTCGAGCTTGGCCTTGGCGGCGTCGCGGCGGGCGGCTACCTCGTCGCTGTCGATCCAAAGGGAGGCGCGGCGCAAAGACTCGTAGGCGATGGGGTCGAAGCCGCCCTTCTCGGCGGCCTCGGCGCACTCGACGAGGAGCTTGACCGTGATCTCAGGCGGGATGACGGGCTCTCCGGCCGCGCGCAGGAGGCCGAGCGCCGTGGGCTCGTCGATGTCGACGCGGGCGGCGCCGTAGCGCGCGGTGAGCTCGAGGAGGTGTCCCGCGACGAACTCGGAGCGCTGGAGGTGGTTGCTGACCTGGAGGCTCGCGATGGCGAGGTCGACCTTGTCGGCCGTGAGCAGGTACAGGCCCTTGCACGCGTGGAAGAGCGCGAGGTCCTCGTTGGTGGTGATGAGGGGGTAGGCGCCCTTGATGCAGTTGTCAAAGCCGTCGATGTTGCCCATCGCGCGGCACGCCTCGGCGAGGTTCAGGCGCAGCGACGGGGACGAGGGATCCCAGTCGACGGCGCGGTTGAACATCTCGACCGACTCGGCGTAGCGGCCCATCTGCATGAGGCAAAGGCCCGCGAGGGCGTAGGTGCGGGCGAAGGGCTCGGTGACCGCGCGGACCTTGCGCGACTCCCGCATGAGCGCGAGGTAGACGAATCCCGACACGCCGTCGGCGAAGTCGTAGTACACGGCCTCGTCGTTGCTCTCGTTGTAGCCGCCGGCGTGCTTGTTGGTCAACGCGGTGGCGAGGGGGGAGACGAGCGCGTAGGCGAGCTCGATGTTGCCGGAGTGGTAGAGCGACGCGGCCTGCTCGAGCGTTTGGAAATGGGATTCGTTGGGCATGGGTACCTCCTGGGATTATTCGTGAACTTGGCTAATTATGCCACGATATGCTCGTCGAGACATGTACTCGCAGATGAATATTTAAGTAAGAATACAGAAACAAATGAGTATAATCAGATAGATTGTGCACATCGGAGGATAGGACTTCCATGAAACTTGAGATTCGCGACGCGCATTGCGGCTACGAAAAGGGCGAGGCCGTCCAGCGCTATGTCAGCTTCACGGTCGAGAGCGGCGAGGTGTGCTGCGTGCTCGGCCCGAACGGTTGCGGCAAGTCGACCGTGTTCAAGTCGATCCTCGGCCTCTTGCCCCTGCAAAGCGGCAAGGTGACGGTCGACGGCGACGACATCTCGAAGTGGAGCCCCAAGCGCCTCGCCGACACGATGGCGTACGTGAGCCAAAGCCACCGCCCGCCGTTCCCGTACCAGGTCAAGGACGTTGTCCTGCTCGGCCGCGTGAACAAGGTCGGCTCGATGGGCCAGCCCACCGCCAACGACTACCACATCGTCGAGAACGCCATGAACGACATGGGCATCTACCACCTGCGCGACAAGGTCTACACCGACATCTCCGGCGGCGAGCTCCAGCTCGTCATGATCGCGCGCGCCCTGGCCCAGCAACCGTCCGTCCTCGTGCTCGACGAGCCGACGGCCGCTCTCGACTACGGCAACGTCGTGCGCGTCATCGACAAGGTGCGCAGCCTCGCCGAGAAGGGATTCGCCGTCGTCATGACGACCCACAGCCCCGACCACGCGTTCATGTGCAACTCCAACGTCGTCCTTTTGCAGAAGGACAACCCGATGAAGTTCGGCCGCGCGGTCGACATCATCACCGAGAAGAACATGAAGCAAGCCTACGGCGTCAACGTCAAGATCGTCGAGTTCGTCAACCCCAAGGGCGAGATCATGCGCATGTGCTCGCCGGTTTTCTAGCCGCTTCGGATTTTTACGCATAGGAAGGTACGCAATGCTTGACCAGCAAACAGTAGACGCCGCGAAAAGCGGCCTCGAGCGCATTGTCAACAACGTCACCACCGTCATCATCGGCAAGGAGGAGCCGGTCCGCCTCGTCGTCCTCTCGCTCATCGCGAAGGGCCACGTCCTTTTGGAGGACCTGCCGGGCACGGGCAAGACGACGCTCGCCTCGAGCCTCGCGCGCTCGATCGAGTGCGACTTCAAGCGCATCCAGTTCACCCCCGACGTCATGCCCTCCGACGTCTCGGGCTTCTCGGTCTTCAACCAGAAGACCCAGGACTTCGAGTTCCGCCCCGGCGGCGTCATGAGCAACCTTGTGCTGGCCGACGAGATCAACCGCGCCTCCGCGAAGACCCAGTCGGCCCTGCTCGAGGCCATGGAGGAGCGCCAGATCACGGTTGACTCCAACACCTACAAGCTCGACGAGCCGTTCATGGTCCTCGCGACCCAGAACCCCATCGAGCAGTTCGGCACCTACCCCCTGCCCGAGGCCCAGCTCGACCGCTTCCTCATCAAGCTGTCCATGGGCTATCCGGCCTTCGAGCAGGAGGTCGAGGTCCTCGAGCTCGGCGACAAGGCGAAAAAGGTGCTCTCCGCGGTCGTCACCAAGCAGGACGTCCTGAACCTGCGCGCGTGTGCCGAGGAGGTCTACGTCTCCAAGATGGTGTTCCGCTACATCGTCGAGATCGTCACCTCCACGCGCGACAACCCCGAGATCCAAATCGGCTCGTCGCCCCGCGGCGGCATCGCCCTGCTCGCCCTCGCGCGCGCCTATGCGCTGCTCCAGGGCCGCAACTACGTCCTGCCCGACGACGTCAAGTACCTGGCGCCGTTCACCCTCTGCCACCGCATCGCCTTGAGCCACGAGGCGAAGGTGACCGGGCGCACCCCGCAGGAGGTCCTCGGCTCCATCATCTCCGGCATCGCCGTCCCCTATGTCGACGAGGCCGAGCTCAAGGGCCTCAAGTAGAGCGTGCGACCGATGGCTGCGGGATCGAAAAACAAGAGCGCGCAGGCGGGCGGCGGCGCAGGAAAGCTTGCGAAGCTGGCGCTTTGCCTCCTGCTCGCGTGCGCGCTCTGCGTCGTCGCGGGATGCCGCGACACCGACGCGCTCAAGGAGGTCATCTACGACCAGAACTCCACGGAGATCGACTACAAGAACCCCAACAAGTTCTACATCAACGACTCCCAAGCCGAGACGGAGAGCCAAGCGGTCTCTTCGGTCGAGGTGAGCGAGGAGGATCCCACCTCCGACCAGGTGCAGAACCTCATCATCTACAGCTCCAGCCCCAACACAGAGGGCTTCGTCGCCAAGCAGTCGAAGTTCTCGGCGTACCCGGACTTCCCGGGGATCGAGGCGAGCTCGACGGTGTTCTTCTACCGCTCGTACGACGTTGATGCGATCGATCATGCGGTGACGGCGGAGAACATCCAAGACGAGCCCCAGACCGAGGACCAGGAGGAGCAGACCAGCTCGCCCCAGGGCACCGCCCTCGGCGACACGAGCTCCACGGGCACCGCCGTCGGCACCTCCACGACCGGCGGCACCGTTGTCGGGTCGACCGAAGAAGACGACAACGGCGGCAGCGTCGACGGTGATGAGGAGGTCCCCGGCGACTACGACCCCTCGAGCGGATTCACCGGCAACGAGGAGTCCGGCGCGCTTGTCGACCCGACGATCGCATACGACGTAGACGACGCCAACAAGAGCGCCGAGGACTACCCGACGAGCTCGTTCGCGGCTTTCGGCCAGTGCGCCGTCATGGTACAGATGCTCGGCGGGTCGGGCGCCCTCGTGGCGACCGACTACGAGACGCTGTGCGGGTTCGCCGAGGCCGGCATCGCCGACGCGGGCAGCGACCCCGCCAACGGCGTCCTCGGCAACATCGCCATAGGGTGGACCGACGGCGGCACCGCCAAGAACCTCAACGCGGCCGCCATCATCAAGGCGTTCCAGGACAAGGACCCCGACGGCCTCGCCAACGGCACGTGCTACCTCTTGCTCGACACGACCGCCGCGGCCTACTTCGGCAACTACTCGAGCGTGTACGACGAGCTCACCGCCGCCGGCGTCCAGGTCTCCACGCTGCGGGCGATGGACAACACCGAGGACATCAAGGCCAACGTCGCCGACGTCGGCACGATGCTCTCCGCGAGCACCATAGCGAACTACGGCGCCAACGCGGCCGCCTCCGACAACTCCGCGGCCCGCGCGAACTACTACATATCGCTCCACGACGACAAGGTCAGCGCGGCGGCCGGGGGCCTGGCCCGCGACCTGTCCGGCTCCGAGGACTCGGGCAGCGTCTTCCAGACCGGCGACGACTACATCGGCTTCGGCGACAAGTCGACCACGACGCTGTTCATCGACCTCTGGGACACGAGCGCCGTGTTCAACAGCACCGGGTTCGACACGGGCGTCGCGTTCTCGTCGATCGGCTACTCGTCGACGCCCTTCTCCTACTACATGCAGGCCGGCGGCGCCGTCAACAACGCCGCTGCCGTGGCCTCCGGCACCTCGACCGGCGAGCTCGCGGTGACGCAGTTCACGCTCTCGACGCTCAGCCCGACGAGCGCCACGCTCTCCGTCAGCGACGCCGTCACGCTGACGCGCGCCACCAACGTGGCGCGCTGCCTGCTCGACTCCGGCCAGAACCGCAACGGCGTCGGCCTCGGGGCCGGCTTCGGGACCAACTCGTTCCCCGTCGTCATCGTCAAGTCGAGCGACATCCGCACGGCCATGGTCGAGTCGAGCGCGAGCGCGACGAGCCTGTACCACCCCTACGACTGGGTGGTCTCCGGCAACGTCGGGACGGCGGGCGCGGTCATGTCCGGCGCGTCGCTGTTCTACTGGTCGGCGATAGGCGCCGGCGACGACGTCGGCAGCTCCGCCGCGATGACCGCCGACAGCCCCGAGAACCCGCTCGGGTCCTCGCTCACCTACGACCAGATCCTGGTCAACCCCAACGGCATCTTCTGCGACTGGACCGAGGGCACCGTCGAGTCGTTCCTCGAGGCGGGCTGGGTCAGCTCGCAGTTCGGCAACGGCTACGACTACTCCCAGTGGCAGCAGGACGTCATCGACTTCTACGACTGGGCGTACGGCGTGAGCGTGAACATGAACACCATCATCAACCGATAGGGAAGCACAAGTGGCCGAGTTAAAGATTCAAACAGGCGACGGCGTGGTGGTTCCCGGCCAAGATCAGGCGAAGAAGCAGAAAGAGGCCGCAGAGCAAAAAGCCGAGCGCGACTCCATATCCCTCTTCGACAACGATGCCAAGCTGATCGACGCCGGACCCGATTACACGTACAAGAAAATCCGTTTCCGCAAGAAGGACGAGGTGAACGTCTACGCCGCCGAGCAGGACGAGCGCTACGCGTTGGACCCGCGCCTCAAGAAGCTCGTCATCATCGGCGTTGCGACGTTCATCGTGTTCTTCCTCGCGTGCATCCTGCCGACGGAGGTCTTCTCCCGCGTTCCCGAGAAGCAGGCGATATCGGTCCTGCTTGCCGAGACCGTCCAGGGATTCCAGAACTTCCTCGGCTTCTTCACGAGCCTCGACAGCATGTACGCGACCTACGTCTTCACGATCTTCGTGACGTTGCTCGCCGGCGCCGCGATGGCCCTCTCCGGCGGCATCTTCCAAGGCTCCCTCAAGAACGCGCTCGCGTCGCCCTCGACGCTCGGCATCACGAGCGGCGGCAGCATCGGCGCCATCCTGTACACCTTCTTCATCTACCCCAACAGCCAGACCGTCCAGTTCTCCGGCTCGAGCTCCGAGCTCCAGGCCCTCTACGACAACATGTCGCCGCTTGAGCTGTTCCTCGACCAGTACGGCTCGTTCCTCTGCTCGCTCGCGGGGTGCGCCATCGTGGTGACGACCATCATGCTCATCGCCTACATGGCGGGGCGCGGCAAGGTCAACAACGTCGCGCTCGTCGTCGCCGGCCAGGTGTTCACCGCCCTCATCGCGCTGATCGTCAACTGGATCCGCATGTGGTTCTACTACCACGGCGACACGGAGGCCGCCGGCAACCTCGCGACCATGGCCTCGGCGTCGTTCTCGGGCTCCTACACAGTCGCCAGCGTCTCCATGTTCGCCATCCCGCTCATCGCCTGCATGGCGTTCTGCTTCGCGCAGTCGCGCCGCATGAGCCTGCTCGCCTTCGACGAGGACGAGGCGAAGTCGATGGGCATCTCCACGACCCGCACGCGCAACCTCGTCGTCGCGGTGTGCACGATCATGACCGCGCTCGTCGTGTCGTTCTGCGGCATGGTCGGGTTCGTGGGCTTCATGGTGCCCCACATCGCGCGCAAGCTCGTCGGCCCCGACTTCAGGTACCTGCTCCCGGCTTGCGCCCTCATCGGAGCAATCCTGATGTGCGGCGTCTACTACATCTCCAACCTCGGCATCCCGGTCATCGTGCGCGGAGGCGCCGGCATGATTACGAGCGTGATCGGCTGCATCAGCTTCCTGATCATCGCTTTGCGCGGAAGGAGGTCCTCCGGTGGCGAGTGGCTTTAAACGCAACCGTGGCGGCGACGAGTACGTGTTCGTCGACGGGCGTGCCGTGCGCTCCGACGAGGTTATCCGCGTCGACCTCGGCCCCTCCTCGGTCCCCGGCCAAGAGGAGGCGGCGACGGTGCCCGGCGCGGCAGAGGTCGCGCCTGCCGCGAAGAAGCCGTCCTTCCTGAAGCGCGGCGAGAAGAAGGGGGAGGGCTCCATGGGGGCCGCCCTCAAGAAGATGGACTCGGAGGACGCCTTCGCTCTGACGGCGGACGCCGAGGCCGGCGAGCTGTCCATGCAGCACACCGAGCGCCTCATGCAGGAGGACAAGCGCATCCTGCGGCTCAAGTACCTCGGGTTCGGCGTCGCCATCTTCGCGGTCGCGCTGTTCGGGCTCTGCGTCGACGCGAGCCGCCCCGGCAACTTCCGCGCTCCCTGGGAGGCCCTCCAAAGCGTCGCGACCTGGGTGACGCTCGTGCCGTCCATGCTCTTCGACCAGGACATGTACATCCGGTCGTTCAACCAGATCAACGCCGACATGCCCTACTACGCGGGAACCGTCACCCAGATGTGGAACGTGTTCAAGTTCGCCGTCTGCGGCATTCTCCTCGCGCTTTCGGGCATGCTCTACCAAAACACCTTCCGCAACCCCATCGCGGCTCCGTCGATGCTCGGCGTCTCCAACGGCATCAACATCGCCTTGCTCGTCCTCGTGCTCCAGTTCGGCTATACGGCCGCCCAATATTCCGACCTGTACTACCTGTACTCGACGATCGGCGGGCTCGGCGTGCTCGTGCTCGTCATCCTCGGCGGCAAGTGGATCAGCGGCAAGGGCCGCTTCAACGTCGTCAACATGATCCTCATGGGCACGATCATCTCCCAGCTCCTCGGCATCATCGTCAGCTACGTGCAGACCTACTTCATGGACGATGCCACCTGGATCGTGTACAGCGAGCTGCAGAACGCGACGACCGCGACCTCCGTCTGGATGTACATCACGCTCATCGTCGGCGCGCTGATCGCCCTCGTCCCGGTCTTCCTGTTCCGCTTCAAGCTCAACCTCATCTCGTTCTCCGACGAAGAGACGCGCTTGCTCGGCGTCGACCCGACGAAGCTGCGCATACTCGCGCTCGGATGCGGCTCGATCATGATCCTCGTCGCCCAGATGAACGCAGGCCAGGTCGCCATGGCCTCCCTGATCATCCCGTTCATCGTCCGCGCGGTCTTCGGCTCCGAGTTCCGCAAGCAGCTCGGCGGCAACATCGCGATTGGCGCCTTCGTTATCTTGACGTGCGGCATCATCGGCCAGATCGTCACCATCGAGGGCACGTCCGTCGGCATCGGCTCCGTGGTGTCCATCGTGGCCATCCCGCTGTTCGTCTGGATGCTGGCCATCCGCCAGAAGAGCTGGGAGTAGCGCATGGCCCTGCCCCGTCCGTCGTTCAAGAGGAAGAAGCACGCCGAGAAGGCCAAGAAGGCCATGTCGGCGGCCATGTCGATTGCGGTTCGCGTCCTGCTGTGCGTCCTCGCCTTCGCGGCCTGCCTGGCGCCCGCGCTCTTCGTGAACAACGTGATCGGCTACCTTCCGCTTTTGGCGGCGGTGTTGCTCGTCGTCGTGTCGTTCGCCTACCTCCAGGTGCTCAAGCGCTCCTTCTCCTACAGCGAGGACTCCCTTGCGGGGTCGTGCGAGCGTGGCAGCGAGATAGACTTCGTCCTGAAGTTCAAGAACAACTCCCCGCTCGTCTTCCTGCGGTTCGAGCCCTACATCTACATCAGCGACCTCTTCGGCGACACCGACACGGTGACCCCGGTCTCCCTGACGATGATGCCCTTCGAGGAGCGCGAGTTCAGGTTCCAGGCCAAGTTCGACCACATCGGCACCTACTCGGCTGGCGTCCAGAAGATCGTCATCAGCGACCTGCTCGGGCTTTTCACCCATACGGTCAAAAACGACAAGCGCCACTACGTCGAGGTCTTGCCGCGTCTGTTCAGCGCCGAGAACGTGCCGCTCTCCAGCGAAGCGACCTCCGACAGCAAGAAGCCGCGCCAGGCCATCGCGGTCGACGACATGGACTACGCCGGCGTCCGCAACTACGTCTGGGGCGACCCGATCAAGACCATCCACTGGAAGCTCTCCTCGCGCAACCCGAGCGGCGAGTACCTCACGCGCTTGTTCGAGGCGTTCACCAACCCCGGCGTCGCCATCATCCTCGACACCTCCTCGCCCGAGTACGACGGCGAGTCGATGATGTTCGTGTTCGACGGCGTCGTCGAGGCCGCGCTCTCCGTCAACGAGTTCGCGAACTCCCAGGGCGTCGACTCCATCATCGAGTTCAAGAGCAAGTACGGCGAGGAGACGAAGATGCGCCTGCTCAACTACCGCGAGTTCCCCGAGCTCACGAACATGTTGCCGCGCATCACGCCGGGCGACGGCTCGGACATCCTCGAGATCTTGCGCAAGGAGGGGAGCCAGATCCACGGCCAGGACAACATCGTGGTCTGCTCGGCCCAAGCCAACGAGGAGGTTTTGAACCTGCTCGTCGCGTTCAAGATGCGCAAGCGCAACCCCGTCTTCCTGATGACGGTGCCGCCGGCCCTCGACACCGAAGAGGTGAAGAAGCTCGCCGAGCCGCTCCGCCGACTCGACGAGGCGGGGATTCCCCGGTTCGTCATACGCTCGGCGTCCGACCTCGGAACCGAGAAGGTCGAAGGGGGCGAGTCCGGAGAATGAGCAAGATGTACCTGAAATCCATCGCCTGGGACTTCGTGCTCGTGGCCGTGGCGTCGGTGGCGCTTTGCTACACGCTGCTCAACGGGTTCAACGTCGACCCCGCCCTGCAGTACGGGCCGATCCCGGGCATCGTGTCGGCGGTTTGCCTGCTCGCGCTCTTCTTCGTGGGCTCGAGCAAGGGAACCGTCCTGGTTGGCGGCGTGGTCTACGGCATCGTCGTGGTGGTCTCGTGGCTCGCGGGCGCGGCGCTTTCGCCGGCTGATGCGCTGACCGTCGACGTCGAGACCAACTACCTGATATTCGCCATGGTCCTGACCGCGACTCCGACGGCGTGCTACCTGCTCTCGCGCAACCGCGCCGCCTGCGCCGTGCTTTTCGTGGCAAGCGCCTTCCTCATCGGCCTGATCCAGCTGTTCTACGGGCGCTTCGAGATCGTTTGGACGGTGCTTCTCGTCGTCTCGACGCTGGCGCTCATGGTCTACAAGAACTACCAGCTCGCGCTCAAGGAGGCCATGAGCGTCGAAAAGGTCGCGTTCCTGCCGGGGTTCGCGGTCGCGGCGGGCTCTGCGCTCCTCGCGGTCGGCCTCGGCGCGCTCATCTGGGTCGCCATCATCGCTCCGCTCAACCCCGGCGCGCTCGAGATAAAGCTCATCACCGAGTACCGTTCCCTGGAGACCGTCCAGGTCCGGGGCACGTCGGCCGACTACCAGATTCCGAACCTCGACATGACGAGCGACGAGACCAACTCCGATTTCCGCACCACCGACGACGCGAAGGAGGATGCAGCCGGCGAGCGCATCGCCGCGAACGGCGCCGCCTCGAGCAACCCCGACAACGGGCAAAGCGACGGCGCTTTCATGGGCCTCGACCTCGACGCGCTCCAGGATTCCTTCGACATGCAGAGCAACCCCCAGAACTGGCCGCTGCTGCTGATTCTCATCTTGCCGCTGCTGCTGATAGTGGGCTACTTCGTCCTCAGGCGCTCTTGGCGCGTGAGGCGGCTCAACGTGATGCGCACCCTCGGCCCCGACGGCGAGTTTGAGCAGCTCTATCTCTTCTTGATGAGCCGGTTCGAGCGCATCGGCGTCAAGGTGCCCGACGGCCAGACCATGTCCGAGTTCGCCGTGAGCAGCAAGGCCGCCATGTACCACTTCGAGGAGGTCTCGGGTGTGGAGTTCAAGGGCCTGGCCGACAGCTACTCCACCCTCGTGTACGGCATTCGCCCCGTGACGGAGGGCGATGTAGCCGACCTCGAGGCGTTCTACCTCGGGTTCTGGAAGGGAGCCCGCCGGCAGCTCGGCAATCTGAGGTACTTCTTCTCCTCGCTGCGCCTCTAAGTCGCCGCCGCTCGACGGCGATTGTTCGACAAGGTAAATATATACGGTGAAAACTAGTTTCGTAATGCTATTATTCGCTAGTGAGATACAAGCTGAAACAGCTGTGTCGCGAGAAAGCGGCTGCATAGCCGACGAAGTGCTTTGAAAGGAGCAAGAATGAGGAAATACAAGAGCGGGCTTTGTGCCGCGACCGTCAGCAGCATGGTTGCGGTTGCTCTTGTCGCAAGCATCGGTGCGAGCACTGCTTTTGCAGCCAGCCGTACCGTTTCTTACGACAGCGACAAGGCGAGCTGGTCCATTCCGACCACCCCGATGACCAACACGGTGTGGAAGGACGCCGACGGCAACGTCGTCCCCGAGGGCACCGAGGGCGCCACCCAGTATAAGGTCCTGACCACTTGGGCTGAGGCTTGGTCCACTTCTGGCTCCGACTACCTGGGCCTCTCCAACTCCGCCTACTACGGCAACGGCGGCAACGGCAACGCCACCGTCCTCACCCTCCAGAACGCCATGAGCCGCACGACGGTCGGCGTTTGGGCGACCGACGCGAACGTCAACCCCAACGCCTACAACTGGAACACCTTCTACAACCTGTGGCAGCAGGCCATCGGCGCCGACTCCTCCACCTACAGCGATTGGGGCACGGTGACCTCCGGCTCCAACAAGTCCCCCGAGGGCGGCGCTGCCTGGAGCTCCGAGGCGGGCGTCTGGTGCGGCTTCAAGTACCGTCCCGACGTCGTGACCACCAACAACAACCTGAGCGCTGCCGCCGCTTCGAGCTACATCTCCCAGATTCAGGCCGGCCAGTACTCCGCTACGGCGACTGCCCACACCGAGGGCGAGGGCCGCAGTGCAGTCACGACCTACATCCCCGATGCCAACGAGGACGGCTCCTATGACACGTCCTACGCGGTCTACGGCGACGCGACCTACAATCCCCAGATCGTCAGCTACACCAACACGAGCTTCTACACCTTCTCCAACTCCCTGTACGAGCTGGCTGCCGCCGGCGAGGCCGTCATCGAGGCGACCGCCGACAACCCGGGCCTCGACGAGGGCGAGGCGCTTACCTGGAAGAGCGTCAACAAGCTTCCGCGTGCCAGCCGCTACACCGAGAGCGCCACGCAGTGCGCCCTGAACTACGAGAAGCTCATCAAGGGCTCCGCGTTCTACACGCTCGCCAAGATCAACGACGGCACCGTCTCCCAGAAGAAGGTCGCCCTCGTCAACGCAGACTTCAGCGACTCCAGCCTCGATGAGGGCACCATCAAGGTCGTCGTCCTCGACTACGCCGAGGGCATCGGCATGGGCCCCGTCGACGGCCAGTCCGGTTGGCTGTCCATGGTCGTCGACCAGCTCGGCTCCGACTTCTCCGACGACAAGAAGTCCGGCGCACACTCCGACGGCGCCACCGGCTACCAGTATTACATCGCCACGGCCGACGACTTGGCCGAGTGCGACGCAATCTACATGCCCGAGAGCACGAAGACCGCGACGGAGTGGCAGCAGTGGATTGAGAAGTACGCCACCACCGCCGAGCTCAAGGCGAAGGCCGCCGACATCAACTACGTCGTCAACGGCATGCCCTGCGCCACCAACGGCTCCAACATGACCATTGAGAAGACGCTCTACCCGACCATGGCCATGGACTGCATCTACCCCGAGCTGTTCCCGAACATGCAGCTCTCCGCGTACTGGTGCGACGCCATCTACCACCTGAAGAGCGACAGCCTCGCCTCCGCGATGTCCTGGATCTACGCGCAGTCCCCGCTCGCCGAGGGCACGACGCTCCAGACGCTCGGCACCGACTACAGCCGCGACGCCGTCGTCGCCAAGTTCAGCGAGGGCTACCAGTACTTCCAGGAGAACAAGGAGACCGACGCCTCGCTGGTCAACCTGCTTTCCAACGAGACTTGGGCCGAGCTGATCACCCCGACCGAGACCTGGGACGCATGGGAAGAGGAGAACCCGACTCCCGAGCCCGTCGACACCGTCGCCGTCTACCGCCTGTACAACGAGGCGTCCTCCGAGCACC
>R18__coassemble_2205_pt1 | contig 13471 bp, 9 predicted proteins | sample R18__metabat2_low_PE_019 | metagenome-assembled genome bin R18
ACCTGGGCGGGGGTCATGTCGCGGGTGTTGGGGCATCCGCCCTGGATGACGAAGCCCGGGACGTAGCGGTGGAACTTGAGGTTGTCGTAGTAGCCCTTGGTGGCGAGCTCGACGAAGTTGCCGACGTGGATCGGGGCGTCCTCGCCGTGGAGCTGGACGCGGATGACGCCCTTGTCCGTGGTCAGAACGGCGATCTCGTTGCCGTTGGGCTTATATGCAGGCGTGTAGAGTGCCATAGAAGTGTCCTCCTCGTTTGGATACATACGAAAGTAGATTCTAACAGGTCGCGCGGCCGGGTAGCCCGAGAAGTGGAGATACCACACACTCGGCACAAGTCAGCGGCGAGCGCCCTCCCGGCTGCGGGCGCGCCGACGCGAAACCGCCGCGAGGGCGAGGAAAGCCGCCAGCGCGACGACGCTCACCGCGACGCCGGCGTAGAGCCCGGGGGGCGTGAAGCGCGCGACGACGTGGTTCTCCCCCGCCTCGAGCGGCACGAGCATGAGCGCGCCGTCGTAGGCCCCCTCGGTCTCGACGGGCTTTCCGTTCACGGTGACCTCCCAGCCCTCGTCGTCGGGGATGGTCAGCATGAGCGTCGAGGCCCCGTCGGAGGCGACCGTCGCCTCGACGTAGCCGTCCTCGAACGCCGTGACGTCGGCGGCGCCGGCGCGGACCTCGTCGGCGACGGCCGCGACGTCCGACTCGGCTATCGCGTAGAAGATGCACTCGACCGGCGACTCGACGGTGCCGGCGACCGACATCTCGACGGTGTGGGTGCTCGGCTGGTCGAGCGCGTCGCTCACCAGCAGGACGTTGTGGGAGAACTCGTAGCAGTCGCGGTGCCCCGCGTCGCCGTCGATCGATACCGCGCACACGTCGCCGTCGCTGCGGCCCATCTCGCCCCTCACGTACATATAGAGGTAAGAGCCCGCCGGCGCCTCGACCGTGTACCAGACGGTTCCGTCTTCGTCGACGCGCGCCTCGGCGGCGACCGCGCGGTAGGGCTCGACCTCGCGGCCGAGGACCGACGACGCGAGGGCGTTTTGCTGGGCGAAGGGGTTGCGCTCGGCGAGGAGATGGGTGTCGGCCATGCCGTCTGCGACCTTGTAGGCGAGGGGCAGGGCGTTGGGGTTTTCCCAGACGACGGCGCCCGCGGATGCGAGGCCCCCGTCGTCGACGGCGTCGTATCCGGCCTGGTCGCCGAGCGAGTAGGTGTACTTGACGCCGAAGAGCGAGTCGCTCAGGGCGACGGCGCCGAGGTACTCGGTCGAGAACTCGTCTTGGTCGCCGTAGCCGCATGCGTTGAGCAGGGCGAGCGCGCGGCCGTTGTGGGCCGAGGTGTAGGAGGAAAGCGCGTTGTAGCCGACCGCCATGCTCTCGGAGAGGGCCGAGGCGTCGGCGCGGGTGTAGCTTTTGTCGACGCGGTACGCCGAGCCGTCGTAGGCAGCGAGCGCGTCCGCCTGGGCGCGGGCGGATGCGGCGTAGGAGACGTGGTAGTCGTGGGTGTAGGAGGCCGAGTGGGTGCTTTGCCAGGCGACGGCGCCGGAGCCCGCGAGCTCGACCGCCGCGAGGAAGACGAGGCCGGACGCGGCGAAGCGCCCCAAGGCCCTCCCCTCGCCCGCGACGCCCGCGAAGAACGCGCAGGCCGCGACCAGGTCGACGGCGAGGCCCAGGGCGGCGGGCACGGGCTCGAGGCGGCCCAGGGCAAAGGCGCCGACGATGCAGAGGGCGGGCAGGGCGAAGCCGCCGGCCACCCAACGGACGTCGACCCGGCGCTCCTCGGCGGCGCGCCATCCGCGGGCCGCCATGAACAGGAGCGGCACGAGCGCGAGGAACGCCGTGCGGCTGTAGAACCCGCCCGGCGCGCGCATGCCGCACCACACGCAGTAGAGCAGGATGTTGAGGCAGCTGGCGAGCATGACGCCGGCCAAGACCGCGACGGCGACCTTCTCCTTGGAGGGCACGCCCCGCGCGGCGAGGTACGGGACGACGAGCGCCAGGGGCACCACGCCGCAGTACGCGGGGAACGTCGTCCAGGCCTCGTAGCCGAACGGAGAGAGGCCGGCGAGAACGCCCCCGAAGGTGCAGTTGGAGAGGAACCGGGCCGTCACCGCGGCAAACCCCGCGACCGCGACGGCCAGGACGGCGATGCGGACCCGGACGGGAACGCGCTTGCTCAAGAGGAACGCGACGAGCAGCGCGACCGCGACGGCCAAGGCGGCGCATATCGCCATCGCAGCCGTCTCCGAGACCGAGAAGCCGAGCTTCTCGCAGGCTATGACGATGCGCGTGAAGATCGAGCGCGACTCGAGCCCGTCGTCGGAGGTGAGCATCGCGGACACCGTCGGCAGGAACGTCGCCGCGGAGAGCGCGAGCGCCAACGCCATGCACCCCGCATAGCGCGCAGCGAGCCCCGCGACCTCGCGCGGCTTGACGGGAGCCGTCTCGACATGGCGCAGGTAGAGCTCGAAGACGACGTAGAGCGCCGCGAAGATGATGATCATGTAGGCCGTGTACCAGCAGGTCACGACAGCAGCAGCGGTCGCGAGCACCAGCATCCGCCACCGGCCCCGCGCGATGAACGCGTAGCACCCGAGCAGCACGAACGGCAAGACGACGACCGCGTCGAGCCACATGAGGTTGCTGAACTGGCTCATCGTCCACGCGGAGCAGGCGTAGCCGACGGCCAGGACGGTCGTCGCGACCTCGCCCGTGCCGTGGCGCCGCGCCAGGTAGAAGGCCATTGCCGGCGCCGCGCAGGCGACCTTGAGCGTCGTCGCGACGAAGAGGAAGTCCTCGAGGTGGTCGGCGTCGAAGAACACGAGGATCAGGTTGAACGGGCTGCAGAGGTAGTAGCCGAACAGGCCCCACGCGTTCGAGCCGAGGCCCTCGGAGAACGTGTAGAAAAGGCTCGCCTCGCCGACCATGACGCGCTTGAGCCACGCGAAGAAGTCGACGTACTGGTACTTCTCGTCCCACGTCACGAAAGAGGTGTCGCCGAAGGGGTACACCCCCGAGAGCGCGGCGGCGCCGACCGTTATCGCCACGGGGAGCAGGAAGCACGCCAGCCAAGCCGGCCAAGCCAGCCGACCCGTCGTCCCTCCGGTTTTCGCAAAATCGCTCATAGGGGTCATTCTACTTCAATAGGCGGCCGCTGAGAAACGGGGCGCCGCCGTCCGAGCGAGGCGTCCCGAGAGCCGCAGGGGCGCGGGGCGCGGGGCCCCGGCGCTTCGGCGGCCACAGCCCCGCGAGCACGACGGGCGGGCCCGCGATGCCGGGGGCGCGGCCCGCGATGACGGGGGCGGGCCGCGACAAGCGGTCGGAGCCTACTCCCGGTCGAAGAAGCTCACGACCTCGCAGTGGCCCGTTTGCGGGAAGAGGTCCACGGGAGCGGCCGAGGCGAGCCGGTAGCCCGCCTCCCCCAGGCGGACCACGTCGCGCGCCCAGGTCTGGGGGTTGCAGCTCACGTAGGCGACGCGCGCGGGGCCGGCCGCGGCGATGTCCTCCGCGACGCCCTTGGCAAGGCCCGCGCGGGGCGGGTCGACCACGAGCGCGTCGAGGTCCTCGAGCTCCTGTATCTCGCGGGCCGCATCGCCTCCGACGACGTCGACGTACACGCCGGCGCGCTCGGCGTTGCGGCGCAGGTCGCGCACGCTCGCGCCGACGCTCTCGACGGCGACCACGTCGGCGCCGGCCGAGGCGAGCGGAATCGAGAACGTCCCGCCGCCGGAGTACAGGTCGGCGACGTAGGTTTCCTCATCCACCTCGAGCCCCTCGAGCACCAGCGCGATGAGCTTTTCGGCTTGGGCGGTGTTGACCTGGAAAAACGCCGGGGCGCTCGTCAGGAAGCGCTCGCCGGCGAGCTCCTCCTCCCAACACCCCTTCCCGCTCAGCATCTCGACCTTCTTGACCTTGCGCGCGGGACCCGGGTCGGCGACGACGCGGACGACGCTCGTGTTCTTGAGCGCGCCCGCGAGCATCTTCGCAGCCTGGGCGCGCGGGAACTGCCCCGGCTCGGTCCAAAGGGCCACCTCGACGTCCTTGGTGCGGACGCTCCCGCGGACGCCCACGCGAAAGATCCCGAGGTCCTGGCTGCCCTGGAGAAACCTGAGCGCGCCGCGCAGCGCACGCGGCGCCTTCTGGATGGGCTTGGTCGCGACGGGGCACGCGTCGGGCGCGAAGAACTCGTGGGATCCCTCGCGCGCGAACCCGAGCTGGAGCTGGCCGCGAGCGTCGGTGAACGCGTTCATCTCGAGCTTGTTGCGGTAGCCCCACTGGCGCTTGCTGCCGAGAATGGGCGCGACCAGGCTCTCCGCGTCCTCTTGGGACCGGCGGGCCACGTGGACGAGCGCGCTCACGACGCTGTCGCGCTTCGCGGCGAGCTGGGCCTCGTAGGAGAGGTGTTGCCAAGGGCACCCCCCGCAGACGTCGCCGTACGGGCACGTCGGCGCGACGCGGGAGCCAGACGGCTCGACGAGCTCGGCGATCCGCGCGCGGACGAAGGAGCCCTTGTCCTCGACGACCTCGATGCGCGCGAGGTCCCCCGGCGCGCCGCCCTCGACGAACGCGGTCTTGCCGCTCGCCAAGTGGGCTATCGCCTCGGGTCCCGCGGCCATGCGCTCGACGCGCACGGTCTCGGCCTGCATCTCAGACTGAATCTGCTCGCTCGACTCCATCGCCAGCCGTCCCTCTCGTCTCTCCCCCGTTTTGCCGCAACCCGCGCGGGCCCCGGCGCCGCCTGGGCGGCCTTCGCCCCGCAGCCCGGCACCCGCCCTAGCGGTCCGGACGACAATCCTTGTCGCCAAAGGGTTACCTTGATCGAAATTCTAGCGTATAATCACGCTTCGTCGTGCCCTCGTAGCTCAGGGGATAGAGCGTCTGCCTCCGGAGCAGAAAGCCGTAGGTTCGAATCCTATCGAGGGCACCACCGCGCACTTGCCAGAGGACCCTTCGGGGTCCTCTTTCGTTGTCCGCAAGGATCAGGGCGAGGCACCGCGCGCCGCGGGGCGGAGAGCCTAGGCCTCGGCTTTCGGCGCGTCGCCGGCGTCGAGGAACTTCTTGCGCGTCACGAAGTTCCAAATCATCACGACGAACGTCGCGAACAGCTTCGAGACCGTGACCATGAGCGCGTCGGAGCCCAAAAGCTGCAGGCCGGCCCAGATGCACACCTCGTTGATGCCGAGGCCGATGACCGAGAGGATGACGAAGATGACGAACTCGCGCGTCTTGCTCATGCCCTCCTTGTGGGTGAACACGAAGCGCATCGAGGCCAGGTAGTTAAAGACCACCGACACCGTGAACGAGATGGCCGCCGACAACAGCGGGTCGACGCCGAACACCTGCGACAAGAGCATGAGCAGGCCGTAGTCGATGATGAAGGCGATGACGCCGACGACGCCGAACTTCATGATCTGCTCGATGAGGCGCTTCACGCTACTCCCCCTCCCCGGTTGGCGAGCCGTCCGCGCCCCGCGGCGTTGCGGCGAGCGGCGCGTCGCCGATCTCGAAGCTCTCGCGGGCGATGTAGACGGGGCGGTTCTTGCCCTCGACGTAGATGCGGCCGAGGTAGTCGCCGAAGATGCCGAGGGACAAGAGGACGATGCCGCCGAACAGGAGCACGAGGCACACCAGCGTCGGATAGCCCGAGGGCGCGTTGCCGACGGTCAGGGTCTCGACCAAGACGACGACGAGGTAGACGATGGCTGCGACGGCCGCGACCAGGCCCACCCAGAAGACCGCGCGCAGCGGCAGGGTCGAAAACGACAGGATGCCCCCGACGCCGTAGCGCATGAGCTTGGAGAACGACCACGAGCTCGACCCGGACAGGCGGGCGTCGGGCTCGTACTCGATCGTGTGGACGTGGAAGCCGACCCACGAGAAGAGCCCCTTGGAGAAGCGGTAGCTCTCGCGCATCGACAGGAGCGCCTCGGCGACGATGCGGCGGAACACGCGGAAGTCGCTCGCGTTGGCGACGATGTCGGTCTCGCTCATCATGTTGAACATGCGGTAGAAGCACCCCTTGAAGAACTTGAGCAGGGCGCTCTCCTTGCGCTCGCGCTGGATGGCGGCGACGCAGTCGCAGTCGGGGTCGGACAGCAGGTAGCGGTACATCTCGAGGCTCGTCTCGGGGCGTTGCTGGAGATCGGCGTCGATGAAGCCCATGCACTCGCCGCGGGCTGCCTCGAGGCCAGCGTAGAGGGCCGCCTCCTTGCCGAAGTTGCGGCTGAAGCTGACGACGCGGATGTCGCCGCGGGAGCGCAGGCCGCCGTCGCGCAGGCGGCGCAGCACGGCCATGGTGGCGTCGGAGCTGCCGTCGTCGACAACCACGATCTCGTAGGAGAACTCCTGCGCGTCGAACACGCGGGCAGCCTCGCGCAGGAAGGCTTCGATGTTGCCCTCCTCGTTGTAACACGGCACGATAAGCGAGAAATCCATGGTTCCTTGGTTCCTAGACGCAGACATAACCGTTAAAGTTTAGCGCAAGCACGCTCTTTCGATAAGACCGAATCGGGAAGGCCCACATGCAGCTCATTTTCCACGCCGACGACTTCGGCATCAACCTCGACCAGTCGCTCCTCATCCTCTCCTGCAGCGAGGGGTGCGGGGGCAAGGGGCCGCTCAACTCCACGAGCATGCTCGTCGGCAGCCCCCATGCCGAGGAGTGCGCGGAGCTGGTCAGGCCGTTCGTCGAGGCGGGCAAGATCCGCATCGGGCTCCACCTCAACCTCGTGGAGGGCCCGTGCTGCGCGCCGGCCGGGGAGGTCGCCGACCTCGTCGACGGGCGCGGCATGTTCAAGGTCGGCTTCGCGGGGCTGCTCGCGAAGACGTCGGGGCCGGGCTCTGCGGCCCTGCGCGCCCAGGTCGCCCGCGAGACGCGCGCCCAGCTCGAGCGGTTCCTCGAGCTGTTCCCCGCCGAGCGCGCGCACCTGCGCGTGGACAGCCACCAGCACTTCCACCTGATCCCGGCGGTGTTCTCGGCCCTGCTCGACGCGGTCGCCGACCTCGGGTGCGAGCTCGAGTACCTGCGCATCCCCGCCGAGCCAGTCGGCCCCTACGCGTCCCAACGCGACAAGTGGAGGAGCTACCCGCCCGTCAACGGCGTGAAGAACGCGCTGCTCAACGCGCTTTGGGCAAGGGACCGCGCCATCGTCGCGGACAAGCTCAGCCAAGACGCCGGCGCGTTTCTGCGCGAGCGCTCGGCCACGTTCTACGGGCTCATGCTCTCCGGGCGGATGGAGAACGCCGCAAACCCCGCGATGATCGGCGCATTCGAGACGGAGGCCGCCCGCCGCGGCGCCGGCGTCGAGGTTCTGTTCCACCCCGGCGGGGCCGCGGACGCCGCGTCCTGCCTCGACCCCGAGCTCAAGGGCTTCGTCGACTTCTACCTCTCCCCCCACCGCGCGCTCGAGCGCGAGGCGCTGCGCAACATCGACTTTCGGCCGTATTTGCCGCTCGCAGGGGCCTGAGCCGCCGACGCGGGGGATGTTTTGCGCTACACTTTGTCGCAGTGTTTTTCAGACAAGAGGAGCCCCACCATGCAAGACCGCATCGCGGTTCTCATACCCTGCTACAACGAGGCGATCACCATCGCCAAGGTCGTCGACGACTTCAAGCGCGAGCTGCCCGAGGCCGACATCTACGTCTACGACAACAACTCCAGCGACGGCACCGGTGACATCGCCCGCGAGCACGGCGCGATCGTGCGCGTCGAGACCCGCCAGGGCAAGGGCAACGTCGTGCGCCAGATGTTCCGCGACATCGACGCCGACTACTACATCATGGTCGACGGCGACGACACCTACCCCGCCGAGGCCGCGCGCGAGCTGCTGAAGCCGCTGCAGGACAACCTCGCGGACATGACCGTCGGCGACCGCCTGTCCAACGGGACGTACGGGGAGGAGAACGACCGCGCGTTCCACGGGTTCGGCAACGACCTCGTCCGCTGGCTCATCAAGGCCATCTACGGGTTCGCGTTCGACGACGTCATGACGGGGTACCGCGCGTTCAACCGCCCGTTCGCGAAGACCATGCCGGTCCTCTCCACCGGGTTCCAGATCGAGACCGAGATGTCCATCCACGCGGTCGACCACCGCTGGCGCGTCGTGGACGTGCCCATCGTCTACCGCGACCGCCCCGAGGGCTCCGAGAGCAAGCTGTCGACGTTCGGCGACGGCGCCAAGGTCCTCATGGCGATCGCGAGCCTGTTCAAGAACTGCAAGCCGCTCGCGTTCTTCTCGCTCTGCGCGCTGATCATCCTCGCGGTCGCGCTCGTCATCGGCGTCCCCGTCGTCCTCGAGTACATGGCGACCGGCCTCGTGCCGAAGCTGCCGCGCGCCGTGCTCGCGATGGGGCTCGTGTTCCTCTCGGCGCTCAGCATCGTCTGCGGCCTCGTCCTCGACACGTCCGTGCGCAACTACCGCAAGACCTACGAGCTCGAGGTCAACCGCGTGTACGAGGAGTGGAACGAGGAGCGCGGCCGCGCCTAGCCCCTGCGCCTTGCGCGAGGCTCCCCGGTTGCGCTGCGGGCTTGCGGGCTTCGGGCCGCAGGCTGCATGAAGGACGCTTGCAGGGGCTGCAAGACGGGCGCTGGTTTCATGGCATGGATGGCGGAGGTCGGTCTCGGCTTCGGGACCCGAAGGGTGCGCGGGGAGACCACCGGCAGCCTGCAACGTGAGGGCGGCGAGCGCCTATTCGCCCTTGTGAACTCCGTCGCACATGACGAATTGCGTTTGTGTGGTATTTTTTGTCGCTAAAATGACGATAGTGTGGTAGATATTTTCAAAATTACCACACTATCGTCATTTTTTTGAAAATTTTACCACACAAACGGAGTTTAAGCGGACGGGTAGGCGATCCGGCGAGCCGGCGCGGGCGCTTGCCGTGCAAGCGGATTCCGGAATCGCGGGCGAGCGCAGGCCAGCGGGCAGGCAACCCTGCCGCTCAGCGTTCGGTTGTCCTGGGGAGGGCCTCGCCCTCTTCCCCGCCAACCAGGTTCTTGCACCGCCATCCAGAATGCTACCGCCAGCTGGGTTCTTGCACCGTCTTCCGAGGCGCTGTCCCGCTTGCCGCATAGCACAAGCGGCCAGCGGGCGGGTGGGGGGGCCGCCCCCCCGCGCCCGGGCCGCGCCCCCGCCCCCCCCACCCCCCCCGCGGCACGCGCACGGATCGGGTGCCGACGCCGCAGAGCCGGCGCAGCGGGACAGGTCACGAGGAGGGAGCGCAAAAGCGTCCCTGAAGGGCTCCTACCTGCCGCGCATGCGGGAGCGGCGGACCTCGGCGCGGCGGGCGCGGCCCGGCGCGGTGTCGCGCTTTGGAGCGCTCGACGCCGGCTTGCCCGGCTTCGGCTTCGCGGACGCGGTTGCGGAGCCGGAATCCACCTGGACGTACTTGCGTCCCCTGGAGCGCTTCGCCTTGCCGGAGCCTCCCTCCTTGCCGGGCTTCGCCGCAGACGGCGACGGGCCCGCCGCGCCGAGCTTGCGCTCGTAGCGCTCCGCCGACACCTTCGCGGCCTTGCCGGCGGCCTTCGCGGGTGGACGCGAAGCGGACTTGGCCCCCTTGGCCTTGGCTTTGGCCCCCTTGGCGGGCTTTCCGGAGGCCCTGCCGCCGCCGGGCTTGCCCGAGGCCCCCTTGCCCGCAGCTGCCTTCCCCTTGCGGCCGGAGCCCGCCGGCTCCTCCCGCCCGTCAGCCGCTGCGGCGCGGGCGCGCTTCTTGCGGTCGGCCTTCTCGGCGGCGGCCATCTCCCTCATGGCCTGGGCGACCTCGGGGTCCTTCTCGCGGCGCAGGGCGTTTTGCAGGGCGCGGTCCTCGGCCTCCCTCTCGACGGCCTCCTTGTCGAACCCTGCGACCTCGGTCTCCTCGAGCTTTTGGCGCGTGAGCTTCTCGATGTCGCGCAGGATCTCCTCGTTCTCGGGGCTCACGAACGAGATCGCGACGCCCGCCTGGCCCGCGCGGCCCGTCCGGCCGATGCGGTGGACGTAGTCCTCGGGAGCCGCCGGCAAATCGTAGTTGACGACGTAGCTGACCTGGTCGACGTCGATGCCGCGCGCGAGGACGTCCGTCGCGACGAGCACGCCCACCCTCCCCTCGGCGAAGCCGTCGAGGGCGCGCTTGCGCTGGTTCTGGGACCGGCCCGAGTGGATGACGTCGACCGAGAAGCCCGCCATGCGGCTGCGGCGGCAGCACGCGTCGGCGCGGTGGCGCGTGCGCGCGAACACGATGACGCGCTCGGCGCCGCGCTCGCGCAGCAGCGCCGCCAAAAGCGACGGCTTCGCGGCGTGGGCGATGCGGATGATGTACTGCTCGACGGCCTCGGCGGTCTCGCCCCGGCGGGCGACCTCGACCTTGGCGGGGTCGGTCATGAGGCGCTTGGAGACGCGTTGGACCTCGGGGCCGATAGTGGCCGAGAACAGGAGCGTCTGGCGGTCGGGGTTCGTCCTCTTGACGATGCGCTCGACCGAGGGGAGAAAGCCCATGTCGAGCATGCGGTCGGCCTCGTCGAGCACAAGCGTCGTGACAAGCGACAGGTCCGCGGCCTCCTGCGCGATGAGGTCCTCGAGCCGGCCGGGCGTCGCTATGAGCACGTCGCACCCGCGGGCGAGCCCCTCCACCTGGGGCTTGTAGGAAACGCCGCCCACGACGACCATGACGGTGTGGCGCGTCTGCTTGGCGATCGCGCCGCACACCTCGCCGACCTGGGTGGCGAGCTCGCGCGTCGGAGTGATGACGAGCATGGTGGGGCCGGCGCCGCGGCCGGCGCGGTCGAGCTTGTCCATGCAGGGCAGGGCGAACGCGGCGGTCTTGCCCGTGCCGGTCTGGGCGGCGGCTATGACGTCGCGGCCCTCGAGGACGAGCGGGATGGCGCGCTCCTGGACGGGGGTCGCGGCGGTGTATCCGAGCTGGGACGTGGCCTTGCAGGCCTTGCCCGAGAGGCCGAGCTCTTTGAATGAAGTCATGCGGGTTTTTCCCTTTCGAAATGGGGCGGCGCTAGCGGACGTGGGCCGGCTTGTCGCCGATGTAGGGGTGGAGGAAGCGGCGGCGCCCGGAGCGCTTGGGGTAGTCGGGGACGCCGGATTGGCTGAGCTCCCACGTGGCCATCGCGATGTCGGCGGCGGCGTCCGGCCTGCTCAGCAGGCTCTCGTTGAAGCGCATGGCCTGACCGACCTCGGGGTGGGTCTCGATCTTGTCGATGGCGGCGGCGAGCTCGCGCGGGGTCGTGACGCTCAGGGCGCACCCCGACGAGGTGAGCATGCGCACGTTGACCTTCTCCTGGCCGTAGGATTTGCCGAGCAAGATCATCGGAACCTGGGCGTTGAGGCACTCCGTGACCGTGAGGCCGCCCGCCTTGCAGACGACGAGGTTGGCGGTCGACATGAGGGCCGCCATGTCGACGACGTAGCCCATGACCGTGACGTTCTCGAGGGCGAGCGCGCCGCAAAGGGCCTTGAGACGGTCGGCGTACTCCTCGTCGCGGCCGGTGACGATGGCGAAATGGGTCTTCTTGAACCGATGGAAGTACGGCAACGTCGCGTCGAAGGTGTTCCTGAAGCGCTGGTAGGGCTTGGGCAGGCTCGCGCCCGCGAGGACGAGCACGACGTTTTTGTCCTTCGGCAGGCCCCACCGCTCGCACTCGGCGTCGCGGTCGTAGGAGAGGCCGTAGCCTTCGCGCGTCGGAATGCCCGTGACGCGGATGCGGCTCTCGTCGACGTAGCGCGCGCGCAGCGTCTCGGCCATCGACTCGGTCCCCACGCAGAACAGGTCGGTGTAGAGGTGGGGCCACATGCCCTCGGTCTCGTAGTCGGTCGGGACGCTGACGACGGGGAACGACTGCTTGGTGATCATGCGCGCGCCGACGGCGGCGTTCGCGGCCATGATGTGGGTGGACACGACCGCGATGGGCTTGACCTTGCGGACGTGCTCGGTGAAGGAGGGCATGACGATGCGCGACCAGACGGTGCCGCCGCCCCAGAGGATGCGCCCGGTGAGGTTGTAGCGCCAGGTGACGTCGTAGATGGGGCGCGTCGGGCCGATGAACATCGTCGTGTAGGCGTTGCCGTCGACCTCGAAGCGGTTCTCGGTCATGCAGTCCACGAGCTCGATGCGCAGGTCGGCGGGCAAAGTCCCCTCGTCGCGCAGCCTCTCGAACGCCTTCGCGATGGCGACGGCGGCCGTGCGGTGGCCGGAGCCGACCGACGCGTGGAGCACGATGACCGTCGGATGGGCGTCGTCCTCGACCCAATAGCGCTCGAGCTCGCCGGGCGCGGCGACGGGATGGGCGTCCTCGACGACGGCGGGAGCGGGCGCCACGCGCGCGGGACCGGTATGTCTGATGTCGTTTGCCATGCGCCCATTCTACCCCACCGGGCGGCACTTGCGCCACCGCCCGCGACCGCCGCCTGCAAAATGCAGTAAAATAACGTGGTTGAGCAAACGGGCGCATCCGAGGCGCCCCCGAACGCCAGGAGCCGCGAACCGATGGAAAAGCTTGCGATCGTCGTCGTCACCTACAAGCGCCAGCAGCTGCTCGGCGTGCTGTTCGACTCGCTCCTCGAGCTTGCCACGCCGCCCTGGCGCATCGTCCTCGCCGACAACGAGAACTCCCCCGAGACCCGCGCGATGGCCGCAGACTTCAACGACCGCGCGCGCGAGAGGTGGGGCGCTGCCGACCCCGACGACCTCGGCGGAGGCGACTACATGGACTACGCGCCGCAAGAGGAGAACGGCGGCGGTTCGGGCGGGTTCTCCGCAGGCGTCAGGCGCGCCTACGAGCTCGGCGCCGGGTGGTTCTGGCTCATGGACGACGACGTCGCCGTGCTGCCCGACGCCATCGACAAGATGGAGAAGTGGACGCGCCGGTTCGACGTCGTCCAGGGGCGCCGCTACGACTTCGACGGCGGCCCGTTCTACTGGCAGTACGACTTCATCCCCAAGGTCGGCATCCTGAACCCGCTCGCACCCGAGAAGTTCAACGACGAGGGCTACCTGATCATGAACAACGCGTGCTTCGAGGGCGGCATGTTCAAGCGCAACGTCGTCGAGCTCATCGGCTTCCCCGACCCGCGGTTCTTCATCTACTGGGACGACGCCGTCTACGGCTACCTCGCGAGCAAGGTGACCACCTGCGTCCTCGTCGACGAGTTCGTCCTGCGCCGCACCCGCGACATCCAAAACTGGGACATCGCCGGAAAGCGCCAGCTCAACTCGACCAGCGACATGAACCGCTACCACATCATGCGCAACCGCGGCTACATCGCCCACTACTTCAAGGAGCACGGCGACTACAACCCCGCCGCCTTCGGCCTCGGCACGTTCCTGACCTTCTCGAAGGAGGCCGTCCGCATAGCGATCGTCGACCGGAAGAACGCCAAGGCGAGCCTCTCGAGCCTGCGCCGCGGCTGGAAGGACGCCCGCGCAGTCATGGCCGACGAGGAGTGGAAGCCCATGCCCGCGCGCAAGGGCCCGCGCCGCTAGCCCCGGC
>R18__coassemble_2206_pt1 | contig 13466 bp, 12 predicted proteins | sample R18__metabat2_low_PE_019 | metagenome-assembled genome bin R18
CCCCCGCGGGCGGGGGGGCCCCGGCCCCGCCCCCTGCTCCGACGCCCGGGCGGGGCACGCGGGCCCTATCGGTTTTTTCGAACTCGGGCGTTGGAAAAGTCCCTCGTCTGGGTTTCTAAAGTGCGGCTTTTCTTTCGCTATACTCGTTGTCCGCGTGTTGAACTTTGCCTATACCGAGAAACGGAGCCCGCCATGACGCTGCAGCAGTTGCGATACCTCATCGAAGTCGCGAGGTGCGGCTCGTTCAACGCCGCGGCCCAACAGCTCTACGTGTCCCAGTCGACGTTGTCGATGGCGATCAAGGACCTCGAGAACGAGCTCGGCATCACGGTGTTCCTGCGCAACAACCGCGGGCTCAAGCTCACCAACGACGGCGCCGAGCTCTTGGGCTACGCACGCCAGGTCGTCGAGCAGGCCGACCTCCTGCGGGACCGCTACGCGAGCCGCAAGCTCGCCTCCCACAACCGCCTCGCCATCTCGACGCAGCACTACGCGTTCTGCGTGCGCGCGTTCGTCGCGCTCATCGACGAGTTCGAGGGGGACCAGTACGACTTCACCCTGCGCGAGACGCGCACCGGCGAGATTATCAGCGACGTGCGCGACTTCCGCAGCGAGCTCGGCGTCATCTACCTGTCGGACTTCAACGAGCGCGTCATCAACCGCGCGCTCGACGAGGCGAGCCTGTCGTTCACGCTCCTCTTCGAGGCGAACGCCCACGTGTTCGTCGGCGCGCACCACCCGCTCGCGGGCGCGAGCCTGATCAAGCCGGCCGACCTCGCGGACTACCCCCGCTACTCCTTCGAACAGGGCACCGCGAACAGCTTCCACTTCGCCGAGGAGCCCCTGGCGAGCCTGCCCCACAGGAAGAACATCACCTACAGCGACCGCGGCACCCTCACCAACCTCTTGACCCACGGCCGGGGCTACACGTTGTCGACGGGCGTCCTCTCCAACGAGATGCAGGACGGCATCGTCGCCATCCCCCTCGACAGCAACGAGGTCATGCGCGTCGGGTACATCATGCACAACGAGCGCAAGCCGAGCAAGCTCGTCGTCCGCTATATAGAGAAGCTCGAGGAGTGCATCAACGACTCCCAGCTCGTGACCGTGCCGAAGTAGCTCCCTGCGCAGCGTCCCTTAGACGAGGCAGAGGCCGCAGGCGACGTAGCCCGCCTGGGGTTGGAAGCAGTAGGCCGCCAGCGTCTGGCCCTCGGCTCCGAGGCGCAGGGACATCGTGCGGCCCTCACCGGTCTCGGCGACGCTCGCCAAGACCTCGGCCCTGCTGTCCATCTCGCTCAGCAACGCGCTGTCGACGGCCCTCTTGACGGGGGAGCCCGTGTCGAGCTCGATGACGTCCGACAGGCGGCACCCGAGGATGTCCGAGGTGCTCGTGGCGAGCATGTCCGCCAGCGCCTCGTTGCAGTAGCAGAACGTGAACCTCGAGACGAGGGGCTTGTCGGCCGGCCCCGAGGCGAGGGACAAAACGCAGAACCCGATCTGCATGTTGTCGAGGACGGCGAAGCGCGAGCTGATGCCGCGCCTCTCGCGCGCGACGCGCGGGGCGGCGACGCTTTGGGGGCTCGTGAGCACGCTGCCGCGCAGGCGGCCCTCGAACTCGGCGCCGTCCCTCATGGTGAACGTGCGGCCGGAGATGTTGGAGATATGGCGGCTGTTCAGGGCGATTCCCTTGTTGATCAGCTGGAACGAGTTCTCGGGGAGTTCTTCGACGATGGCTTTCAGGGGGATGTAGGTCTCGAGCCGCGACCCGTCCTTCATCGTGGCGACCGTCTTGCCGTTCTCGCGCGACAGGTACAGGATGTTCGCCGCCTTCACCTTGTTCCTGCGCAAGAACCCGCTTGCCTGCTTCGTCATGATTCCCTCCGCCTCGGTCGACGCTTCTTGCCTCTCTCGAAAGATGATTCTACCTTATTATTCGTTTGAAAGACATGATTGCGAGGTTTAATCAAAAGTTTTACAAACGGGCCGATGCGCGGCGAAGCCCGCTCCGTAACCGCAGCGAAACAAGCCGTCGGGTATAATCGTGCCTTGGCGTAGGCGCCTGCCGCGAGGCGGCGTCCGAAGACACGGGAGGAATCGACATGGTGACCAATCCGCAGCAGGAGTTCGTGCTCAAGACCATAGAGAACCGCGGCGTCCACTTCGTGCGCTTCTGGTTCACCGACGTGCTCGGCCACATGAAGTCGTTCGCGGTCATCCCCAGCGAGCTCGACAACGCCTTCGAGACCGGCATGGGCTTCGACGGCAGCTGCATCGAGGGCTTCAGCCAGACGGTCGAGTCCGACATGCTCGCCTTCCCCGACCCCTCGACGTTCCAGATCCTGCCCTGGCGCCCCGACACCGACGCGGTCGGGCGCATGTTCTGCGACGTGCGCACCCCCGACGGCAAGCCCTTCGAGGGCGACCCGCGCCAGGTTCTCCTGCGCCAGGTCCAGCGCGCCCAGGAGATGGGGTATGTGTTCAACGTCGGCCCCGAGCTCGAGTTCTACTACTTCAGGGGCCCCGACGACCCCGAGCCCCTCGACCGCGGCGGCTACTTCGACCTGACCTCGCTTGACTCTGCGAGCGATCTGCGCCGCGACACGATCTTGACCCTCGAGAAGATGGGCATCCCCGTCGAGTACAGCCACCACGAGGGCGGGCCGAGCCAACATGAGATCGACCTGCGCTTCACCGACGCCGTGAGCATGGCCGACGCCATCATGACCTACAAGCTCGTTGTCAAGGAGATCGCCATCAAGAACGGCGTCTACGCGAGCTTCATGCCCAAGCCCCTGGCCGACGCGCCCGGCTCCGGCATGCACGTCCACATGAGCCTCTACGACTTCGACGGCAACAACGTCTTCTACGACGACGCCGATCCGAGCGGATACAACCTCTCCGACCTGGCCAAGCACTTCATGGCGGGACTGCTCAAATACGTTCCCGAGTTCACGCTCCTCTCCAACCAATACGTCAACTCCTACAAGCGCCTCGTCGCGGGCGCCGAGGCCCCGACGTATCTGAGCTGGGCGAAGCGCAACCGCTCGACGCTGATCCGCATCCCCGGCCACCGCCCCGACAACGAGGGGTCGTGCCGCATCGAGATGCGCAGCCCCGATCCTGCGGCCAACCCCTACCTCTTGTTCGCGGCGATGTTGGCCGCGGGCCTCAAGGGCGTCGAGGACGAGCTGCCCCTCCAGCCCCCGACCGAGGACCAGGACCTGTTCCGCCTGTCGCGCCAGGAGCTGCGCGAGCAGGGCATCGCGACCCTCCCCGGCAACCTCGGCGAGGCGGTCGAGCTCTTCGCCGCCAGCGACCTGATGCGCGAGACGCTCGGCGACCACATCCACCGCTACCTGGTCTCCGCCAAGCGCGAGGAGTGGAACGAGTGCCAACGCAACGTGACCGAGTGGGAGCGCAAGCGCTACCTCTCGGTCCTGTAGGACGAGCGGATACGAGCAGGAAGGGGACGACATGCAGCGCAAAACAGTGATCTTCGTGGCGGACAGCCTCGACAACGCCCACAAGTTCCAATCGGTGCTCTCCGGCCTCGACGTCGACGTCGCAGCCGGCAGCTCGGTCCAGTTCAAGAAGCTCCTCGCCCAACACCCCGGCTACGACCTCGTCATCTACGAGACGCGCCCCGACTCCCTCGACAGCGTCGCCCAGGTCGAGAAGACCCTCGTCGAAGACGGCTCGGCGGCGCTCCTGATCATCGTCGACGAGGGGAACCTCGGCGAGTTCAGGCTTCCTGTCCAGGTCAAGAGCGACTTCGTGGTCCACGGCGCCTCGGCCGACGAGTGCAACGCGCGCATCCGCCAGCTGCTGTGGCCGGGCAACGAGGTCTCGAGCAGCGACTTCCTCACGGTCGACAACATGACGATCAACCTCGCCACCTACCAGGTCAAGGTCAACGGGGAGCCGCTCGACCTGACCTACCTCGAGTACGCCCTGCTGTCGTTCCTCGTGACCCACCCGGGCCGCACCTACTCGCGCGACGCGCTCTTGCGCCGCGTCTGGGGCTTCGACTACTACGGCGGCTCGCGCACCGTCGACGTGCACGTTCGCCGCGTCCGCGCGAAGCTCGGCCCCGAGCTCGCCCAGCGCCTCGAGACCGTCCGCGGCGTCGGCTACCTCTGGACCGCGTAGGCCGCATCCCGCCGCCGGCGCCGGCGGCACCCGCCTGCGGGGCCCTCTGCTGTTGGGCTGCGCTTTCCGCTCGGAGGCGCGCCCCCGCCCGACGCGCGTTCGGCTGCGCGGTATAATTGCGGGAGGAAAGACTCGCGCGAAAGGTTGCCCATGCCCGCCCCAAAGACCATCGCCGTCATCGACGGCAACTCGCTCATGCACCGCGCCTACCATGCGGTCCCGCCGACGATGAACGCGCCCGACGGCACGCCGACCAACGCGGTCTTCGGGTTTTTGAGCATGTTCCTCAAGTTCTACGAGCAGTACGTCCCCGACGCCATCATCTGCGCGTTCGACGCGGGCAAGCCCGTCCACCGCATCGAGGCGATGGAGCGCTACAAGGCCCAGCGCCCCCATATGGACGACGAGCTGCGCGTGCAGTTTCCCCTGATGGAGGGCATACTCGGGTCGCTGAACGTGCCCGTGGTGAAAGTCCAGGGATGGGAGGGCGACGACATCTTGGGGACGATCGCGGCGCGCGACGAGGCGCTCGGGTACCGCACGCTCCTCGTCACCGGTGACAAGGACGCCAACCAGCTCGCCACCGACCTGACCCATATCCTGACCACCAAGAAGGGCATCACCGACGTCATCGAGTACGACCCCGCGACGGTCTACGAGAAATACGGCGTCACCCCCGCCCAGTTCCCCGACTTCCTCGGGCTCATGGGCGACTCCTCCGACAACATCCCCGGCGTCCCCGGCATCGGCCCCAAGACGGCCACGAAGCTGCTCCAGGCGTACGGCTCCCTCGACGGCATCTACGACAACCTCGACAAGCTCAAGGGCAAGCAGCTCGAGAACATCCGCGACAACCGCGAGGCCGCCTACCTGTCCCGCGAGATCGCGACCATCGTGTGCGACCTGGACTTCGAGTGCGACCTGGAGGGCGCGGCGTTTCCCGCGTTCGACCCCGCGGAGGCGAAGAGCGCGTTCGGCGAGCTCCAGCTCACGATGCACCTGCGCAAGGTCCTCGCGCTGCTCGGCGATGCGTCGGGGGCCGAGGGCGCGGCGCTGCGGCTCGAGACGGGCAACGTCGTGCGCGCGTCTGAGGGCGGCAAGCGGGCGGAGGAGGCGGCCTCGCTCGTCGAGCGCGCGATCGCGGCCGGCGAGACGGTCGGCGTGAGCGTCGCCCAGCCGGCCCAGGCGACCCTCTTCGACCCCGAGCCGCTCTACGCCTTCGCGACCTCCGGGGGCATCGCCCTCGTCGAGGGGGAGGCGGGCGCCGGGTTGCTCGCGCGCGTCGTCCGCGGGGGGCGCCTGGCCGCGCTCGACCTCCACGAGCTCCTGCGCAGCGTGTACCCCGCCGACTCCTCGCTCCCGACGCTCGTCGACGAGGCGGACCTGCGCGGCCTCGAGGCCTTCGACCTCGGGTTGGCGGGCTACGTGCTCAACTCCACGAACGCCCCCTACACGCTCGGCGCCCTTGCCGAGGAGTTCGCGGGCGCGTCCCTGCCCGCCGCCGAGGACGACGAGGCGGCGTGCGCGACCTGCGCGGCGGCCTGCCGCGCGCTCGAGGCGACGTTGCGCGGGGCGCTCGAGAGGAACGGCGACTGGGGCGTGTACGCTGACATCGACCTGCCGCTGGTGGGAGTGCTCGTCGCGATGGAGCGCACGGGCGCGGCCCTCGACTCCGACACGCTCGCCGAGCTCGGGCGCAGCACCGCCGTCGAGCTCGACGACCTGCGCGCCCGCATCATCGCAGCCGCCGGGGAGGAGTTCAACGTCGACAGCCCCAAGCAGCTCGGCCGCATCCTGTTCGAGGTGCTGGGCTTGCCGCCGAAGAAGAAGACGACCCGGGGCTACTCGACCGATGCGAGCGTCTTGAAGGAGCTCGCCCGCGACGGCGCCGAGATCTGCTCGCTGGTCCTGCGCTACCGCGAGCTCGCCAAGATAAAGTCCACCTACATCGACGCCCTGCCGCGCATGCGCGCAGGGGACGGCCGCGTCCACACGACCTTCCACGAGACCGTGACGGCGACGGGGCGCCTGTCGAGCAGCGACCCCAACCTCCAAAACATCCCCGTCCGCACCGACTTCGGCCGCCAGATTCGCGCGTGCTTCGTGCCGCTCGAGCCCGGCCATGTCTTCGTCTCGGCCGACTACTCCCAAATCGAGCTGCGCCTGCTCGCCCACCTGTCGGGGGACGCGGGCCTCGTCTCCGCGTTCAACTCCGGCGAGGACTTCCACGCTGCGACGGCTGCGGCGGTGTTCGGGCTCGACCCGGCCGACGTCACGCCCCAGATGCGCAGCCGCGCGAAGGCCGTCAACTTCGGCATCGTCTACGGCCAGCAGGCCTTCGGCCTCTCGCAAAGCCTCGACATCCCCTTCGGCGAGGCCAAGGACATGATCGACCGCTACTTCGCGACCTACCCCGGCGTGCGCTCCTACCTCGACGCCGTCGTCGAGGACGCGCGCCTGGCCGGCTACGCCGAGACGATGTTCGGCCGCAAGCGCCACATCCCCGAGCTGCATGCCCGCAACCAGGCGCAGCGCGCCTTCGGCGAGCGCACCGCCATGAACCATCCCATGCAGGGCACCGCCGCCGACATCATCAAGATCGCGATGGCGCGCGTGCGCGACCGCATGGCGGACGAGGGCCTGCGGGCCAAGCTCTTGCTCCAAGTCCACGACGAGCTTGACTTCAGCTGTCCGCCCGACGAGGTCGAGCGCCTGGGCGAGCTCGTGCGCGACGTGATGGAGAACGTCGTCAGCTTGAGCGTGCCCCTGCTCGTCGACGTCTCGAGCGGCGCGACGTGGGCCGAGGCGCACTAGCTTCCGGTGACATTTCTCGGCAAAAACTTGTTGCAATGGGGGAGTGCTTTGCAATAAAATACTGGTTTGCCGCACGCAAAACGGGCTCCCATGCCGTCAGCGGCGGTCGGAAGTAGAAAGAAACGTATGGGCCTTGTCTTCGCGTTCCGCTGAAGGCGTTGGCTGTGCGTTCGAACGCGAAACAAGGGAGATTTACATGTACGCTATCGTGAAAACGGGCGGCAAGCAGTACAAGGTTGCCGTCGGCGACAAGCTCAACATCGAGAAGCTTGACGCCGAGGTCGGCACCGACGTCGAGCTGACCGCCATCTGCGTCGTCGACGGCGAGACCGTCGTCGCCGACCCCGCCAAGGCTGCCGAGACCAAGGTCGTCGCGACCGTCGTCGAGCAGTTCCGCGGCGAGAAGGTCATCGTCTTCAAGTTCAAGAAGCGCAAGAACTACAAGAAGAAGCGCGGTCATCGCCAGTACCTGACCCGCGTCGAGATCAAGTCCATCGGCTAATCAAGGGAGGTTGTTCCAATGGCACATAAAAAAGGCTTAGGCTCCACTCGAAACGGCCGCGACTCTCACGCACAGCGACTCGGCTGCAAGAAGTTCGCCGGCGAGCACGTCAAGGCAGGCATGATCCTCGTCCGCCAGCACGGCACCCACTTCCACCCCGGCGAGAACGTCGGCCGTGGCAAGGACGACACGCTGTTCGCGCTCATCGAGGGCACCGTCGACTACACCCGCGGCCAGAAGCGCCGCGTCCACGTCCGTCCCTTGACCGACGCCGAGTAGCCGGCTTCCACCGAAAGCGAGCAGGGGGGTCCTTCGGGGCCCCTCTCTTTTTATAGTAAACTTAAGCGCCTAGCTTACGTGAGACCAGAAAGACCGAGGCAGATGTTTACCGACAAAGTGCGAATCAACGTCAAGGGCGGCGACGGCGGAGCCGGATGCATGAGCTTCCGCCGCGAGGCCCACGTCCCCAAGGGGGGACCCGACGGCGGCGACGGCGGCCATGGCGGCGACATCGTCGTGCGCGCCGACGGGAGCGTGAGCTCGCTCATCGACTACCGCTTCAAGCACCATTTCCGCGCCGAGCGCGGCACCCACGGCCAGGGCAGCCGCATGCACGGCGCCCGCGGCGAGGACCTCGTCTTGAGGGTGCCCGTCGGCACGGTCGTGCGCGAGTACTTCGAGGAGACCAAGGAGGTCGGCGAGACCATCGCGGACCTGACGCACGACGGCGAGTCGGTCATCGTCGCGCGCGGCGGCAACGGCGGCCGCGGCAACATCCACTTCGTGACGAGCACGCGCCGCGCCCCGGCGTTCGCCGAGCTCGGCGAGCCCGCCGAGGAGGGGTGGATCGAGCTCGAGATGAAGCTCATGGCCGACGCCGCCCTGGTCGGCATGCCCTCCGCGGGCAAGTCCAGCCTCATCTCCCGCATCTCCGCCGCCCGCCCCAAGATCGGCAACTACCCGTTCACGACCCTCGTCCCGAACCTCGGCGTTGCCACGAGCGGCGACTACTCGTTCGTCGTCGCGGACGTCCCGGGCCTGATCGAGGGCGCCCACGAGGGACGCGGCCTCGGGCACGAGTTCCTGCGCCACATCGAGCGCACCGCCCTCATCGTCCACATCGTCGACCTGACGGGCGACTGGGAGGGCCGCGACCCGCTCAACGACTACGAGGTGATCAACCGCGAGCTCGAGCTGTACCGCGAGGAGCTCGCCGACCGCCCGCGCATCGTCGTCGCCAACAAGACCGACGTCCCCGGTACCGAGGAGGTCGCCGACAAGCTCGCCGAGCTCGTCAGGCGCGACAGCATCGCCGCCGCAGGGGGAGACGAGTTCGCCCCGAGCCCCATCGACCCCAAGCTCTACCGCATCAGCGCCTTGACGGGCAAGGGCGTCGACCAGCTCAAGGCGGCGATCGCGACCAAGGTCCACGACCTGCGCGAAGAGGCCCGCCAGAAGGAGGAGTCCGTCGTCTCCTACGACCAGGTATGGGAGCACAAGCGCCTCGACCGCGACCGCCGTTTCACGGTGCGCAAGCTCTCCGAGGGAGTGTTCCGCGTCGAGGGCGGCCAGATCGAGCGCATGGTCGTCCAAACCGATTGGGAGAACGAGGAGTCCATCTCCTTCCTCCAACACCGCTTCAAGCGCCTCGGCGTCGACCGGGCCCTCGCCAAGGCCGGCGCGTTCGACGGCGACGAGATCCGCATCGTTGGCCGCTCCTTCGAATACGAGGGCATCGGCTCCGAGGACCAGTTCGAAGAGCTCGACTTCTAGAAAGGCTGCGCTGCCATGGAAAACGCCAACCGCACGCTTGTCGTGAAGATCGGGTCCTCCACGTTGGTGGACGAGAGCCGCCGCATCGATGCGGCCTACCTCGCGAGCCTTGCCGACCAGGTCGTCCGCGCGCGCGAGCTCGGGTGGAACACGGTCATCGTGTCCTCCGGCGCCATCGCGTGCGGCCTGCGCGCCCTCGGGATGGACGAGCGCCCGACCGACATGCCGAGCCTCCAGGCGGCGGCCTCCGTCGGGCAAAGCGCCTTCGCGGCCGCCTATGCCAACGCGTTCGCGCCCCACGGCATCGTGACGAGCAGCGTGCTCCTCACGCGCCGCGACACCGCCGACCGCACGGCCTACCTCCACGCCCGCGACACGTTCGGGCGGCTGCTCGAGCTCGGCGTCGTGCCCATCGTCAACGAGAACGACACCGTCTCCGTCGAGCAGATCAAGTTCGGCGACAACGACACGCTGGCGGCGCTGGTCGCAAGCCTCATCGAGGCCGACCTCTGCATCATCATGAGCGACATCGACGGCCTTTACGACGCAAACCCCGCCAAGGACCCGGACGCGCGCCTCATCGAGCGCGTCGACGCCATCACGCCCGAGATCATGGGCGTGGCCGGCGGGTCGGGGTCCGCAGTCGGCTCGGGCGGCATGGTCACGAAGATCAAGGCAGCGCGCGTGCTCATGGCCGCGGGCATCCCCATGGTCATCGCCGCCGGCACGCGCGAGGACGCCATCGTCGACGCCGTATCCGGCAAGCCGGTCGGAACGCTGTTCGCCTCCGACCGCAAGCCCCATGCCATCACCCCGCGCAAGCTCTGGATCGCGCTCGGCGACTCCGTCAAGGGGTCGGTCATCGTCGACGAGGGGGCCAAGAACGCGCTGGTCAACCGGGGCAGCAGCTTGCTCGCCGTCGGCATAGCCGAGGTGGCGGGGCGCTTCGACGAAGGAGACATCGTCGACGTCAAGGACGCCTCGGGCCTCGTCGTCGCCCGCGGCCGCGTCGCGTTCTCCAGCGACGAGGTCGCCCTCGCCTGCGGGCGCACGAGCGCCCAGCTCTCAGAGAACCGCCTGCTCGCGCCCTTGGCGGAGCGCGCCGTCATCCACCGAGACGAGCTCATCGTCTTCTAACCGCAAAGGACAGGAGAGCACACCATGGACAACGTACGTGAAGAAGTCGAGCGCGTGGCGAACGCGGCGAAGGCCGCGAGCGTCGCGATGGGCATGACCACGACCGAGCAGCGCAACGGCGCCCTGCGCGCGATGGCGAGCGCCCTGCGCGAGCATGCGCCCGAGATCGTCGCGGCGAACGCCGCCGACATGGAGGCCGCGCGCGCGGCGGGTACGAAGGAGTCGCTGCTCGACCGCCTCATGCTCGACGAGCGCCGCATCGAGGGCATGGCGGGCGCACTCGAGGACCTCGTGGCCCTGCCCGACCCGGTCGGGCGCGTCCTCGAGGACCGCACGCTCGACAACGGGCTGCGCGTCCAGCGCGTGAGCGTGCCGATGGGCGTCGTCGCCGTCGTGTACGAGGCGCGTCCCAACGTCACGGCCGACGCGGCGGGCATCGCCCTCAAGGCCGGCAACGCCGTCGTTCTGCGCGGCGGCTCGATGGCGGCGAACTCGAACCGCGTCGTGAGCGCGGTGCTGGCCGGGGCCGCCGAGGCCGCGGGCATGCCGGCGGGGGCTATCGGATCGATCAACAGCGCCGACCGCGCCGCGACCGACGTCCTCATGAGGCTCCACGGCGTGATCGACGTGCTCGTGCCCCGCGGCGGCGCGGGCCTCATCGCCCACTGCGTCGAGAACGCCCGCGTTCCCGTCATCGAGACCGGCACGGGCAACTGCCACACCTACGTCCAGGCGACGGCCGACCAGGACTGCGCGCTCAACATCATCAAGAACGCGAAGACCCAGCGCATGGGCGTCTGCAACGCATGCGAGAGCGTGCTTGTCGACGAGGCGATCGCGCCCGAGTTCTTGCCCAAGCTCGTCGAAGCGCTCGGCGAGTGGGGCATCCTCGTCCACGGCGACGAGGCGGCATGCGCGGCGGCCAAAGCGGCCGGCCTCGCGGAGGGCGCGCAGTACGTCGCGGGTACCGACGAGGACTGGGGCCGCGAGTACCTCGGGCCCGAGATCTCGGTCAAGGTCGTCTCCGGCGTGCGCGAGGCGATCGCCCACATCAACCGCTACTCGACCCACCACAGCGAGTCGATCGTCACCGCCGACGACGAGGCGGCCGAGCTGTTCCTGCGCGCGGTCGACTCCGCGGCGGTCTACGTGAACGCGTCCACGCGATTCACCGACGGCGGCGAGTTCGGCCTCGGCGCCGAGATCGGCATCTCCACCCAAAAGCTCCACGCGCGCGGGCCGTTTGCCCTCGAGGCGCTGACGACGTACAAGTACCAGGTGCGCGGCGAGGGCCAGGTCCGCGGATGACCCGCCGCATAGGCATACTCGGCGGCACGTTCGACCCCGTCCACGTCGGCCACCTCGCGTTCGCCGAGGCGGCGCGCGAGCAATGCGGGCTCGAGCGCGTCCTGTTCATGCCGGCCTGCGTCCCGGTGTACAAGAAGGACAAGCGGGTGACGCCGGCGTGGGACCGGCTCGCCATGGTCACGCTCGCCGTCGCGGACAACCCCGCGTTCGAGGCGAGCGCCCTCGAGCTCGAGCGCGGCGGGGACACCTACACCGCCGACACGCTGCGCGCCTTGAGGGAGGCCCTGCCCGACGGCACCGAGATGTGGTTCCTCGTGGGGGCCGACGCGGCGGCGACGGTGCCGAAGTGGCGCGAGAGCCAGGTCATCGCGGACCTCGCCCACCTCGCCGTCGCCCACCGGCCGGGCGCCGAGTGGCCCCGGGGCGTGAGCCCCGACAGCCTCGACGGGAGGTTCCGCACCCAGCTCGTGGAGGTGCCCCAGCTCGACGTCTCCTCGAGCGCGATCCGCGAGGCGGCCTCCCGGGGCCGTTCCATCCGCTACCTCGTTCCCGAGCCCGTGCGCGACTACATCGAATCGCGTGCGCTCTACGCGCTATAATGACCCTCGAGACCAGCGTTTTCCGCATGAAAGGACATGCCGTGGGCAAGAAGAGCAAGAAGGAAAAGAAGGACAAGAAGGACAAGAAGGCCGCGAAGCTCGCGAAGGCCGCCGAGGCCGTCGAGGCTCCCGAGGCCGGGACGGCCGACGGCGCCGAGGAGGTCCCCGAGACCGAGGGGAGCCCCAAGGGCGAGAGGATCTCCAAGAGCGAGAAGCGCGACGCGAAGCTGCGCAAGATCAAGAAGAAGGAGGCCGAGGCCGCGGCCAAGGCCGCCAAGAAGGGCTCGAAGGGCAAGGGCCAAAAGGGCAAGCGCAAGGGCAAGTCCAAGTCGATCGTGGCCTCCCCGGGAGCCGACCTCGAACGCCGGGTGCTCGCATCCGACGACGATTTCGGGGGATGCGAGGCGGCGCTTTCCGAGGAGTTCTACAACGCGCGCCGCGAGGAGCTCGTCTCCCGCGTCAGCGCCAAGCGCCTGCGCCACATCGACGCCGTCGCCGAAACCGCCGTCGCGCTTGCGGCGACCTACGGCGTCGACCAGCGCAAGGCCCGCCTCGCCGGCCTGCTCCACGACTGGGACAAGGGCTACGACGACGCCGGCATCCGCGCCCGAGCGGCCGAGGTCGGCCTCGACGTTCCCGCCATCGTGCTCCAGGACATGCCCCAGACGCTCCACGGCATGACGGCGTCGCTCGCCCTCGGCCGCGATTTCCCGGAGATTCCCAAGGACGTCCTCCAGGCGGTGTACCGCCACACGTCCGGCGCCGTCGGCATGTCGCCGCTCGACATGGTCGTCTACATCGCGGACTGCACTGAGCCCGGCCGCAAGATCGACATCGTCGAGGAGCTGCGCGGGATGGTGGGGGAGGTTTCCCTCGAGGAGCTGTTCTTCCGCACCCACGGCGTGTGGATGACCATGGTGGTCCGCCGGAGCACGACCCTTTTGCCCGAGACCATCGACGTCTGGAACCACTACGCGCTGCGTCACCGCGCCCGACGCGACGCCGAGCGCGCGGCGGCCGGCCTGCCCCCGCGCTCCGTCGACCCCAACAGCGTCCAGGGAGCCTGAGCACGGCCGCTGCCAGAGGGCTGGGCCGAACCCCGGCCGTGCCTTTTGCCGCCCCTTTCCCGCGCCGGGAGGGGGGCGGGGGGCCCCGCCCCCGTCGCGCAAACAAGAGGGAGTGGC
>R18__coassemble_2215_pt1 | contig 13366 bp, 12 predicted proteins | sample R18__metabat2_low_PE_019 | metagenome-assembled genome bin R18
CTACGAGTTCGAGGCGGAGATCACCCGCGACTCGTACGAGGACCTGTCGACCCAGCTCGTCGGCAAGACCATCGCGAAAACGCGCTACGTCGTGCCCGAGCCCGGCGACACGGGACGCAAGTTCGAGATCGACGTCTTCGAAGGGGAGTTCGCCGGGCTGACCGTCGCCGAGATGGAGTTCGCGTCGGAAGAGGACGCCCAGTCCTACCCGCTGCCCTCCTGGGTGATCGAGGACATCTCCCGCGAGCCCCGCTACAAAAACATCGTCATGGCCCAAAGCTAGCAGGAGCGCCCGGTCGTCCGTGATACCATCGGGCCATCGCGGACACGGCGAAGGCGAGTCCCGCCCGGCACCGTCTCCCGCGCCGAGCCCGCGCCAGGCAACCATCGAGAAGGACGAACCATGAGCAACGCATCCCATTCCCGCAACATGTCGGCGCCGAGCGCCATCGAGCGCTTGAGGGAGGGCAACCAGCGCTACGTCGCGGCGCTGACGAGCTGGACCGACGTTTGCCCGGCGCTGCGGGCGCTGACCGCCCGCCACGGCCAAGAGCCCTATGCGATCGTCATCACGTGCTCCGACTCCCGCGTCATCCCCGAGGCGATCTTCTCGGCCAGCATCGGCGACCTGTTCGTCATCCGCGTCGCGGGCAACGTCATCGACGACCACCAGCTCGGCAGCATCGAGTACGCCGCGAGCCACCTCGGGGTCAACCTCGTGCTCGTGCTCGGCCACACACACTGCGGAGCCGTCGGAGCCGCCATGGGCGAGGACGCACACGGCTACATCAAGTACGTGGTCGACGACATCAAGCAGGCCATCGGCGACGAAACCGACGACCGAGAGGCCTGCCGCCTCAACGTGGAGCACAGCATGGACGTCATCGAGAGCTCGCTCGAGATCCAGAAAGAGGAGACCCAGGGCATGGTCGTGCGCGGCGCCATCTACGACATCGCCAGCGGCGTCGTGGATTTCCTGTAGGCTCGCGCATGCGGCTCCGAGGAGCCAAGCGCCGAGGCGACGAGGCGTCGTCGGGCAAAAACCGAAGGGACTGATCCCGGAGGAATTCCGGAATCAGTCCCTTGTGGCTTAAGCCCGCAATCAAGCACGCCCAGGTTTTGGGGCGCAGCTCAATCTCCCGGGGCCCGCTTTTTCGTCGATGCGGCCGGCAGGCTAGAAGTTCCAGCTGTTCATGTAGGCGATCTGCTCTTCGGTGAGGGTGTCGATCTCGACGCCGAGCGTCTCGAGCTTCACGCGGGCAACGCCGTCGTCGATCTCGGCGGGAACGTCGTAGACCTTCTTCTCGAGCTCGGCGGCGTGTTTGTAGAGGTACTCGGCGGCGAGCGCCTGGTTCGCGAAGCTCATGTCCATGACGGATGCGGGATGGCCCTCGGCGCAGGCGAGGTTCACGAGGCGCCCCTGGGCGAGGACAACGATCTTGCGGCCGTCGGCCAAGGTGTACTCCTCGACGAGCGGCTTGAGCTCGACCTTGCTGACGCTGTTCTCCTCGAGCCACACGAGGTTGATCTCGCTGTCGAAGTGGCCGGAGTTGCAGAGGATGGCGCCGTCCTTCATGTTCTCGAACGCAGGGCCGTCGATGACCTTGCAGTCGCCCGTGACCGTGGCCCAGACGTCGGCGTACTTGGCGGCTTCGGCGGCGGGCATGACCTTGTATCCCTCCATGTACGCCTCGAGCGCCTTCAGCGGGTCGACCTCGCAGATGATGACGTCCATGCCCATGCCCTTGGCGCGCAGGGCGAGGCCGCTGCCGCAGTAGCCGTAGCCGCTGATGACCATCGTGCGGCCGCAAAGCAGGCGGTTGGTCGCGCGGACGATGCCGTCGAGGGTGGACTGGCCGGTACCGTAGTGGTTGTCGAAGAAGTGCTTGGTGTTGGCGTCGTTGATGTCGAAGACGGGATAGCCCAGGTTGCCCTCGGCCTCGAGGGCCTTGAGGCGGACGACGCCCGTGGTGGTCTCCTCGGTGCCGCCGATGACGCCGGCGAGCTTGTCGGCGAAGCGGGTGTGGAGCGCAGTGTCGAGGTCCGCGCCGTCGTCCATGACGATCTGGGGGTCGGCGGCGATGACGGTGTCGATGTGGCGGTTGTAGGTCTCGGCGTCCTCGCCGGTGATGGCGTAGACGTCGACGCCGTAGTACTTGACGAGCGCGGCGGCGGTGTCGTCTTGGGTGGACAGGGGGTTGGAGGCGCAAAGCGTGACCTTGGCGCCGGACGCCACGAGGGCGCGCATGAGGTTGGCAGTCTCGGTGGTCACGTGCATGCACGCGCCGATCCGAACGCCCTCGAGCGGCTTCTCCTCGGCGAAGCGCTCTTGGATGCTGGCGAGGACGGGCATGTCGCGCGCAGCCCACTCGATGCGCGCCTTGCCGGCCTCGGCCAGGGAGATGTCTTTGATGTCAGCCATTGTCTGCCTTTCGTCGCTTGGGTGCATTTGGGCAATAGGATACTCTATTTCAGATGGCGGAATACCCGCCGAAAACCTGTCTCCCGCCGAGTTTGCCCCGTTTCCTTTACAATAGGCGGGCTACGCAAACGACGGAAGGACTCACGTGCCCAGCTACTCGGAACAAATCGCCTCGCGGCGCACATTCGCCATCATCTCCCACCCCGACGCGGGCAAGACCACGCTCACCGAGAAGCTGCTGCTCTACACGGGCAGCATCCAGACCGCGGGCTCGGTCAAGGGCAAGGGCGGGTCGCGCCAGGCGACGTCCGACTGGATGGACATCGAGAAAGAGCGCGGCATCTCCGTCACGTCCTCGGTCCTGCAGTTCACCTACGGCGGAAAATGCGTCAACATCCTCGACACCCCCGGCCACCAGGACTTCTCCGAGGACACCTACCGCACGCTCATGGCCGCCGACGCCGCCGTCATGGTGATCGACGGCGCAAAGGGCGTCGAGGCCCAGACCAAGAAGCTGTTCCAGGTCTGCACCCTGCGCCACATCCCCATCTTCACGTTCGTCAACAAGTGCGACCGCGAGATCCGCGACCCGTTCGAGCTCGTCGAGGAGATCGAGGAGGTCCTCGGGATAAACACCTACGCGATGAACTGGCCCATCGGAAACGGCCGCGACTTCCGCGGCGTGTTCGACCGCAGCACCCGCCGCGTGCTCGCGTTCCGGGGCGACGGCCGCGCGAACGCCGAGAAGATGGTCGAGGAGATCGAGGTCGAGCTCGGCGATCCCGCGCTCGACGACCTCATCGGCGAGACCAACCACCAAAACCTCGCGGACGACATCGAGCTCATCGACGGAGCGGGCGACGAGTTCGACCTCGACGCGGTGTTGTCGGGCGGGCTCACGCCGCTGTTCTTCGGCTCCGCGCTCACAAACTTCGGCGTCGAGCCGTTCCTGCGCGAGTTCCTGAAGCTCACGCCCACCCCGCTCGAGTACACCGACACGCTGACCGGCGAGAAGGTCGACTCCCTGCGCGAGGAGTTCAGCGGCTTCGTGTTCAAGATCCAGGCCAACATGGACAAGAACCACCGCGACCGCATCGCGTTCGTGCGCATCTGCTCGGGCAAGTTCGAGCGCGGCATGGACGCCTACCACATGCAAGGCGGCAAGAAGATCAAGCTCGCGACCGGCACGTCCATGATGGCCGACGACCGCGCCATCGTCGACGAGGCGTATGCGGGCGACATCGTCGGCCTCTTCGACCCCGGCATCTTCGCCATCGGCGACACGCTGTGCGGCGGCTCCCTGCGCGTGCAGTACCCGCCCATCCCGACGTTCACCCCCGAGATCTTCGCGCGCATCACCCAGGTCAACACCCTCAAGCGCAAGCAGTTCGTCAAGGGCATGGAGCAGCTCGCCCAAGAGGGCGCCATCCAGATCTTCCGCGAGCTCGGCATGGGCATGGAGAGCGTCATCGTCGGCGTCGTGGGCGTCTTGCAGTTCGACGTGCTCGAGCGCCGCCTGAAAAGCGAGTACGGCGTCGAGGTGCGCCGCCAGCCGCTCGGGTTCTCCGAGATACGGTGGGTCCTGAACGACCCCAACGAGCTCGACATCGCCAAGATCCACTTCTCCTCCGACACGATGAAGGTGGAGAACTGGCGCGGCGAGCGGCTGCTGCTCTTCTCGAACGCCTACAACGTGCGCTGGGCCCAGGAGAAGAACCCCGACCTGAAGCTGTCCGAGTTCGGCAACATGACGTTCTAGCCCCCGGCGCGGGCAACGCCCCGCAAAGCCGCAACGGCAAGGCGCGAAGGCCATGCGCCGGCGCCCAAGGCGGCGGACGATGCTAAAATGGCCGGCATCGAGCAAGAGGAGACGCCACCGAGGAGGAGCGCGTGATTTCGACAAGGGGAAGGTACGCCGTCAGGGTCATGCTCGACCTCGCCCAACAGGAACCGGGGCTGTTCGTTTCCCTGAACGACGTCGCCAAACGCCAATCGATTTCGAAGAAATACCTCGAGGCCATCGTTCACAGCCTAGCCGAGGCGCAGCTCGTGGAGGGGGCCCGCGGAAAGAACGGCGGCTACCGGTTGACGAGGGAGCCCGCAGACTACCCGATCGTCGAGATCCTCGAAGCGGCGGAGGGGTCCCTTTCCCCCGTCGCCTGTCTCAAATCCGATGCAGACCCCTGCGAGCTGGCCGAAGGGTGCCTGACGTTGCCCCTTTGGCAGCGCTACTACGAGATCATCAGGGAGTTTTTCGCCAAGAACACGCTGCAAGACGTGCTCGACGGCACCGTCGCCCCCTAAGCTGCGCCGCGGGCCCTTCGGGGGCGCCGCTGCGACGCCCCGCAGCCGATGCGAGCTGCGCAGCCCTCATCGGGCCAGGGGGTCGTTGAAGACCTTCATGGAGTCAGGACGGGCGCTGCAGATGAGCGTCAGGTCGAACCGTTGCGCCAAGCGGATGGTCATGTCGGTGGGGACCGCCTTGCTCACGAGGATGGGAACGCCGCTGCGGATGCCCTTCAGGACCATGTCGACGGGAATGCGCCCGCTGCTGAACACTATCGCGTTGCCCAGGTCGACCCCGTCGCGCAGCGCGCACCCGATGACCTTGTCGAAGGCGTTGTGGCGGCCCAAGTCCTCGCAACAGTAGAGCACCTCGTCGCGGACGGCCAGGTAGCAGCTGTGGCTGCCGCTCGTCCTCTTGTGCATGGGAGTGTCCTCGGCGAATTGGCGCGCGAGGCTGAACACCCACTCGGGCTCCCACGGGATGGGCACGACCTTGTCGAGCGACTTGTCGTCCTCGAAATAGCTGCTGAACGCCTGGTTGGTGGTGGAGGACGTGGGGACTTTCTGAGCCGTCGCACGCGAGAGGTCCGCCTCGCGGTTCCTGAGGCGCACGTTGACGCGCGTGGATGCATCCGCCAAGCCCATGCTCTCCACATCGTCGGGGCCGTCGATAAGGCCCTCCGTGAACAAGCGCCCGGTCACCAGGTCGAACAGGTGGTCCGGCGTGCAGACGATGCGCATGGCGAGAACCTCGTTCACGTACACGTCCAGCGTGTGCTCGACCTGGATGTCGTCGGTCTCCCGCGAGGTGGAGCCGTCGGCGGCATACTGCGTGACCACGGCGGACGCAAGGGTCGGCATCGACGCGTCGTCGCCGGTTGTGGGAAAGCCGGCCGGGCACTTCATGCCGCCCTCGCCCTCCTCGAGGAGATGCCAAGCGCTGAGCCCTGCGATGTCAGGGTGGCCCGCGAGAACCAGCCGCGCCTCGTCGGCTGCAGCGGCGTCCATGCGCAACGACATGCCGCAACCCGCCGTGATGGCCTTGGGCGTGGGGATGACGAAGGGGTTCAGGTGGGCCAATAGCTTTTGCGCGGCCATCGCCGCATGCGTGCTCTCGAAGGCGAGTATGTGCCAAGCCCTAGGCATCGTCGTCCGTCCCGGATTCGACCTTGCGGTCGCGCAGGCGCTCGAACCGCTTGGCATCGCGTGCGCCCGCACGTCCCGCCGCGCCCTTCAACCCGCTTGCAGAGCCCTTGGCGCGTCCGGGCCTGTGTCCGATGATTCGCCCGATGCCGACTTCCACGGCCAAGCCACGTGCGGAAAGGTCCTCGCGGTCGCGCTCCTCGGCCATCATCTGGGCGAGCAGAGGGTCCTCGACGGCGGTTGCCAGAGCCTCGGCGCGAATGGCCGCAGCCTCCCCCACCACGCTCGACGTGCCCGCGCGGCCGACCTCCAGCTCGGCGTTTTCCGCAGAGAACGCGTCGTTGGTGTTCGCTGCGGAAAAGCCCGGCGCCACGACGCTGCCGAACGCGGCCACCTGCAGCCCGTCGTCGCCGACGAGCGCGCGGCCGTCGCCCATGCCGTCGGTCACCTCGCCCTTGAACGTGCAGTTCGCCGTGCCGTCGGCGTTCCACGCCGGCGCTTTGGCGCCGTTTGCCTGGTCGGGGTAGTCGAAGCCGCTGCATGCCGGGCGCAGCCTGCCCTGGGCCTTGGCCACGTAGTTGGCGGGCTCGTTGGTCAGCCACAGCTTCGCAAGGTGGGCGACATGGGTCGGCTTGCCGGAAAATCCCCAGTTGAGCTCAGACTTCTCAGCCATCGTGTTCTCGGAGAGGCGCTCGAACTCCTCCTTGAGGGCGGCCATGCGGGCGTCGATGCGGCCCGTGCCGTTGGCGAGCACGTCGTCGAGGCGGCGCATCTGCTCGCGGGCCTGGCGCGTGCGCCGGTCGACGCCCGCGGCCGTCGCGGCGTCGATGATGCCGTGGTCGCCCGTGATGCGGTTGATGTCGAGGGCGGCGTCGTAGGTGGCCTCGACCATCTCGTCGGGGCTCATGTAGACGCTCTCGTAGTTCATGATGTGCTTCCAGCTCGGCAAGATCATGCGCTGGCGGTGCTCCTCGAACGTGCGGGCGCGCAGCTTGTAGCCGTAGTGCTCGGGGTTGTCGAAGGCGATGGACCCCACGTCCAAAAACGGCGCCATGGGACTGGTCATCACGACGAGGCGCGGGTCGTAGTTCACGAGGCTGTACAGGTGGTCGACGTACTCGCCGGTCTCGCGCACGCTCGCCGCGGTCTGCTTCGGGATGCCCGTCATAAAGTAGAGGTCGAAGCGCTCGCAGTTGGGGTGGCTCAACGCGTCGACGATGGTCTGCTCGAGCTCGGTCATCTTGTAGTGGCCCTTGCCGAACGCCTTGCGCACCTCGTCGTCGTGGCTTTCGGCGGAGATCTCCACCGACCAGTTCGCGAGGTTTTGGTCGCACAGCTTGTAGAAGTCGTCGCCCTCGGGCGGCGGCCCGAAGAACTCGAACCCGATGGGGTTTTTGAGCTTGCCCTTCAAGCCCGTGATGAACTCACGGGTGTACTCGGGACCCGCCTGCAGGAAGTCGTTCAGGACGAAAATCGGCCCCCACACGTGCTTTTGGACGTGCTCGATGTCGCGAATCATCAGCTTGGGATCGCGCCATGCGACGCGTCGGCGGCCGAAGTGGTTCTTGAACGCATAGGCGCTGCCACCGCAGGTGGCGCAGTTGCGGCTGCATCCGCGACAGGACAGCGCGCAGGTGATCGGGTATTGCAGCCACCCCTTCATCGGCAGGTAGCTCGTCATGTCGTGGCTGCGGATGACGCCCTTCATCGGGTAGTCGTAGTCCATGCTGACCGCGTCCATGTCGTCAGGCACCCAGGAAAGCGGGTTGATGTGGATTGCACCGGTCTCGTCTTTCCAGGTCAAATTGGGGATGTCCGATAAATCTCCCAGCGGCGTATGGGTCTTTTTCGCGCGGATGAAGCGCTCGGCCAGCATGCGCATGGGCTCCTCGGTCGAGTCGCCGCGGAACACGTAGTCGACGCAGTCGTACTTGATGAGGTCCTCGTGGAAGATCGAGCTCGACAGGCCGCCGAACTCGACGGGCACGTCGGGGTGAAGGCGCTTGAGGATCTTGGCCACCTCGATGGCGCCGTGGCAGTGGGGCATCCAATGGAGGTCGATGCCGAACATGTGAGATTGGAGCTTGGCCAGGTTCTTCTCGACGTTGAAGTTCTTCTTGTGCAACATCATGCTCGCGAGGTTGTAGATGCGCGAGCGAAGGCCGTGGCGCTCGAAGTACTCGCACAGCGTCACAAGGCCGAGCGGGTACATCTCGAAGATCGGAGTCGAGGGCACCATGTCGGACACCGGGCCGTACATGATGGAGCGCTCGCGGAAATCGTAGGTCGCGGGCGCGTGGATGAACGTGTAGTCGTACGGTTCCACGGTTTACCGCTCCCGGTCGGGATAGGCGCCCTTGGCCTTGGGCTTCGCGCCTTTCATGAAGCGCCACGCCCAATGGCCGCCTTCCATGAAGCTGACGTCCTCGTACCCCTGCTCGATGAGCGCGTCGGCGACGATCTTGGCAACATCGCCCTTGTAGTCGTAGATGATCAGGGGCTTCTTCTTGTTGGGAAAGCGACGCGGATAGGCCTCGGGCTCGGAGGCCCCGAATGGGAACGGCTCGGCCCCGGGGATGTGGCTGCGCTTGTAGGCGCTGTGGTTGCGGATGTCCACCAACGTGACGTCCTCGCGGCTCTCGACGATGCGCCGCACTTCCTCGCGCGCGATCGCCTTTGCCGCCCTCTTCGAATCCGGCATGCTCGTCCTCCCATATCTCAGGAATCTATCGGGGCCAGCCCTCGTTTTGCCTCTGCACACTATACCCGAACAACGGAGAAACGCGCGCCACCTGCGGGAGATGGCACGCATTTCGAAAAAGCAAGGGGCATCTGCGAACCCGCACGCTTATCGCGCCAGACGCGAGCGCGGACGGCGCGCAGACCGGGCCATCGCGTTACAGCGTGATGACCTTGGCTGACTCGTGCATGCGCTCGAGGATGTCGTACATATTGGACACCTCACCGACCTTCAGGTCTTCGGCGATCTCGTAGAAGTTGAGGCACGTGCCGCACACCAAGACGTCGGTGCCCTTGTCCATCAGCTCCTTGACGGAGTCGATGATCTGGGCCTCGTCGCCGCAAAGCAGCTTCACGCCGGAGTTCATGAACAACAGGTTCATCGGCGGCACCTCGGCCTGGGTGAGCGTGTAGATGGCCATCTTCATCAGGTTGTAGCCGAGCTGGGCATCGCCTTCGCCGACGTGGTCTTTGCCGATGAAGACGGAGTAGCCGCAGGAGTTTCCGCTGGTGGAGCAGGCGGCAGCGGCGGCCGGGACCTCAACGTCAACGCCGACCTCGCCGCCGAGGGAGATGAGGAAGCCCCCCTCGATATCCTCGACCACGAACCCGAGGCCCTTCTTGCCAGCAAGGCGCGTGATGTTCTTGACCGCGGTCTCGTTGTCCACGCGAATCCTGACGTCGGTGTTGCCCGCGTCGAGCTCCTTCTTGACCATGACCAGGGGCATGGGGCAGGGCTTGCCGAATCCGTCCAAAACTTCCATTTCGTTCCCTTTCTCTATAAGGCGCAAAGCCTAGTTGCCGTTTGAAATCTCATGCAGCGCGCGGATGGCCTCGTCGACCTCGGGCTCCGTGTTGAAGAACCCGAACGAGAAGCGGACGGCGCCTTGGGAGGACGTGCCGAGCGCGTCGTGCATGAGCGGGGCGCAGTGGGCACCGGCGCGTGTGCAGATGTCGTAGGCGAAGCTGAGCTGGTCGCTGATGGCGCCGGCGTCGATGTCGCGGACGTTGACGGCGACGATGCCCGTGCGGTCGATGCCTCCGCCGCCGAGGAGGCGCAGACCGGGGATGTCCGCGATGCCCGCCGTGAACCGGTCGGCCAGCGCCTGCTCACGAGCGTGGATGACGTCGACGCCCGTCTCCATGACGAACACGACGCCTGCCCTCAAGCCGGCGATGCCGTGGCCGTTGATGGTGCCGGCCTCGAGGCCCTCCGGCATGGCGGCGGGGTGCTCGTGGTCGAACGTGTGGGTGCCCGACCCGCCCACCTTGAACGGCGGAATCGCCACGTCCTCGGCCAACGCCAAGCCGCCGGTGCCCTGCGGGCCGAACAGCGCCTTGTGGCCGGTGAAGCAGACGACGTCGAGCCGGTCGGCAGTCATGTCGATGGGGATGACGCCGGCAGTTTGGGCCGCGTCGACGACGACGAGCGCGCCGCAGGCATGGGCGATTTCCGCCATGCGCGCGACGTCGTACACGTCGCCCGTCAGGTTGGACGCGTGGGTGACGGCCGCCAGCTTCGTGTTGGGCCGAAACGCGGCCTCGAACGCCTCCCAATCGAGGGCGCCGGTCGCGTCGACAGGGACGATCGTCAGCTTGACCCCCCGCTTTTCCAAAAGGTACAGCGGCCGCAAGATCGAGTTGTGGGAGGCCGCCGTCGTGACCACGTGGTCGCCCGGCTCCAACAGGCCTGCCAGCGCGATGTTGAGCGACTCGGTGACGTTGCAGGTGAAGGACACGCGACTGGCGCTCGGAGCGCCCAACAGCTTCGCAAGCGCGTCGCGCGCCTCGTACACCGCCATGCCCGCCGCGAGCGAGGCGCCGTGGACGCCGCGCCCCACGCCGCCGAACGCCGTCATGGCCCGCACGACCGCCTCGGCCACGCACGGCGGCTTTTGCATGGTAGTTGCTGCGTTGTCAAAGTAGATCATGTGCGTCGGCTCTCCCTCGATCGCCCAGCAGACGTCCTGCTCAGCAGTACACGTCCCGCTTGGGATTGTACTGATTTTCCATCTCGACGATGTCGACATAGCCCGGCATGTCAGGCGAGCCCAACGCCTCGCGCACCGGCCCCATGTCGTCGTCGTCCACCATCACCGACATGCCGCAGCACGCCTGCAGGCCGCGCGGCACCGGCGCGATGCGGCACCGGCACCCCGCTTCCCTCAGGGCGTTGTAAAGAGCCCACCCCTCGGTGGTGTTCTCGACCAGTATGTAGTGGACCGTCGCCACCTAGCGAGCCTCCAAGCTCAACGCCGCCCCGAGCGCGCCGGCGAAGCGCGCCAGCGGACACGTCCTCACCTGGCCGCCCAGCTGTTTGGCCAAGCGCTCGACGATGTAGTCGTTCTCGCACAGCCCGCCGGTCAGGACGTACTCGTCGTTGTCGGCCTTGGGCACGAGCGGCGCGACCTTTTTGACAACCGACTCGACGATGCCCCAGCAGATGTCCTCGCGGGGCGTGCCCTGGCCGATGAGGCTGATGACCTCGGACTCCGCGAACACGGTGCACATGCTGGAGATATTGGTGGGGTGGCCATCCCGTGCGAGATCGGTCAGCTGTGTCTGGGAAAGCCCCAGGCGGTTGGCCATGATCTCGAGGAACTTGCCCGTGCCCGCAGAGCACTTGTCGTTCATGCGGAAGTCGGCCACGCGGCCGTTGCGCAAGACGATGGACTTCGTGTCCTGGCCCCCGATGTCGACCACGACGCAGTCGGGCCCGAACAGGCGCGCCGCGCCCTTGCCGTGACACGTGATCTCGGTGATGGTCTTCTCCGCGAAGGGCACAGCCACGCGGCCGTACCCCGTCGCGACGTAACAGCACTCCGCGTGGGGATATCCATGGGCCTCCAGGTCGTCGAGCACGCGTTGGCTGGCTTCCACCGAGCTGTACCCGGTCGGAATCACGAGCGTATACGCAATCTCGTCGCCTTCCAAGACGCATGCCTTGGTCGCCGTCGATCCGATGTCTATCCCCACACGGTATGCCATGAGCTTGCCCTTACTCCATCATCTCGATGAACGCCTCGATGCGCGTGCGCAGCTGGCCCGCGTCGGAGTCGTCGTAGTCGGTCTCGAGGCCGAGATAGGGGATGCCCGCCTCGGCGCACGCGGCCGCGATGCCGCGCTTCTCGGTGTTGTACAGGTTGCAGAACTTGAGGTTGACGTCGATGACGCCGTCGACGTTGTACTCACGGGCCAGGCGCAGGACGTCCTCGACGCGGCCCTGGTTAGGCGTGAAGCACGCGCAGTTGATGCCCATGTAGCGGTTGGCCAGGGCGAGGTATTGCTCGTCGAGCGTGGTCGCGCTCTCGTCGACCAGGTTCTCGAAGTAGCGGGTGCCGGTGCAGGACTCCTCGACCACGACGGCACCGCCGCAGGTCTCGATGAGGTGGTGCATCTTCCAGTTGGGGATGGCCATGGGGGTGCCGGCGATCATGATGCGCTTGGTGCCCGCCGGGAAGACGGAGACGCCGTCGGCGTTGCGCTGCTCGAGCTCGTCGGCCAGCTTGTTGCACATCGCGGTGCAGCGGGCCGGGTCGTCGAAGAAGGCAATCTGCATCATGAGCAGGGCGTCCTTGCCGGAGATGGGGATGTTGTCCGCGTTCTTGCGTGCGTCGTACACGCGGGCGATGGCGCGGCGCTTCTCGTTGATGAGCTTGATGGAGGCGGCCAGGTTCTCAGCCGTCACGGCCTTGCCGGTCAGCTCCTCCATGCGGGCGGCGAACAGCTTGATCTCGTTGGCCCACTTCTCGATGTCCTGGGGACGCTTCATCTGGGGCATGTCCATGACGTAGACCGGCGCGTCGCCGGCCAAGATCTCGTAGGCCTTCTTCTTAGCGTCGCAGGTGGTCTCGCCCACGAACAGGTCGGCGATGCGGAAGAACGGGCAAGTCTTGCCGAAACGGGCGCCGATGGACGCCTTGACCAACGGGCAGGTGTCCTTGGGCAGGTACTTCTCCCCGTCGGGCACCCAGAACTGCGAGCCGCCGCACAAACCGGTCACGATGCCGTCGGCCGCGATGACGACCTCGTCGGGAACGTAGACGCAAAACGTGCCGACGACCTTCTTGCCCTCTTCCCTTTGGGCCTTGATGAGCTCCTCGGGGCGGATGCCGTGGACGTCGGCCACGACCATGTCCCAAAACGCCATGCCCTCGGGACGGTTTTCCTGCGTCAGGTAGGTGTCGCCGAACGCCTGCGGCAAAACGGCGCAGAGGTTGTCGTGGTTCTCCAGGTCCATGCCCAGCTCAGCCCACATAGGATGACGATCAACAGCCATAATTTCCCCCTTATGGTGTCGGTGGGTCCCGATGCCTTCCGTGCGCAAGGCGCGCCGTAATGCGGAAGAGCCACCGCGACCGCTGTTTTTTTCTTCAGGATTTTGGGCATGCCACAGAAAGGGCCCGCTGCAGACACGGAACCATCATGCTCTCGTCTGGAAAACCCGAGGTCAACAAAGGCTTCGCAGAATTGCCTCGCTCTCAGGGCTTTCGCTTACGCGCCATGATACCCCATTTCGGGACCGCATCCCGACGGCGAGCCCGGCGTTTCCGAAATCGGACGCGGGCGGACGGGAAAAGCCCCGTCGTCGGCGGGGGCTACAGCGCGACGAGGAGCCGTGCGGCAAGCGCGTCCCACGTGAGCTGGGAGAGGTCGACGGGGACGGCCTCGTCGCGCAGCGAGGCGTCGATGGCCTCGGCCAAGCGCCCCTCGAACAGGCGCAGCTCGTCTTGGAAGCCCTCGGCAGACGTCAGGTTGTCGGGCAGGGGCACATAG
>R18__coassemble_2216_pt1 | contig 13354 bp, 13 predicted proteins | sample R18__metabat2_low_PE_019 | metagenome-assembled genome bin R18
GGTTTATTGTTTCCCCTTTTTGTGTTTGTTTTTCCAATAAAAAACCCGCGCGGCTCTTCGGTTTTTTGGGTGCGGGCCCGCTTTTCGCGAAGGAGGCAGCGTTGCCAAACATCAGCTTCAAGGACGTGTACTACTCCTACGTCGACAACAACGAGACGTACCAGGCGCTCGAGAACGTGAACCTCGAGATTCACGACGGCGAGTTCGTGTGCCTCGTCGGCCATTCTGGCTGCGGCAAGTCCACCATGCTCAACCTGCTGGCGGGTTTGGCGAAGCCCACGAAGGGCGAGGTTCTCATCGATGGCAAGCCCATCGAGGGCCCCGGCCCCGACCGGTCGATCGTGTTCCAGAACTACTCGCTGTTTCCCTGGCAAAAGACGCTGCAAAACGTGCGCTTCGCCATCATGGAGACCAACAAGGACGTCACGAAGGAGCAGGCGACCGAGCGCGCCAAGGAGCTCTTGACGCAGGTCGGCGTCATCGACGCGGCGAACCGCTACCCGTTCCAGCTGTCGGGCGGCATGCGCCAACGCGTCGCCATCGCCCGCGCCCTCGCCGTAGATGCGCCGACGATGCTGCTCGACGAGCCCTTCGGCGCCCTCGACCCGCTCATCCGCCAAAAGCTCCAGCTGCTCTTGCTCGACCTCTGGCAACAGGGCGCAGCAGCCGACGGCGGGGAGGGGTGCTGCAAGACCGCCGTGTTCGTCACCCACGACATCGACGAGGCCTTGATCTTGGCCGACCGCATCGTGTTCATGGAGCCGAAGCACATCATAAAGACGTTCGACTTGCCGAAGGAGCGCACACGCGACGTCAACCACCTGAGCAACGACGTGCGCTTGGCCGAGATCAAAGACGAGCTGCTCGAGCTGTTCAAACAAACGGCAACGGGAAAGGAGGAGTAGATGGCCCTCTTGAAGAAACCGGGCGAGGTCGACACCGACCACGTGGGCGAGGCCGACAAGCCCAAGAAGTCCCGCGGCAAGGTGTTCACCGCGTCCTTCATCCTCGCGAACGTCGGCTTCATCGCGTTGATGGTCGCCATCGCGATTCCCGGCAAGACCACCCCCAACACGAGCGTTCCGTTCTACGTTGCGGTATGCATCGTCGAGGCCCTGTTCCTCTGGCGCTACTTCGCCGGGGGGTGCAAGCGGTCGACCGCGCACATCGTGCTCGTGGTGTTTGTCCTGTTCATCGCGTGGGAGGTCGTGTCGACTGACCTGAAGCTGACCCATCCGGTCCTCGTGCCCATCCCCGAGAACGTGTTCAACGTGTTCCCGCGCATCTATCCCGAGCTTTTGAGGAACGTCGAGTCCTCGATGATCTTGCTCGGCGAGGGCTTCATCACGTCGCTGATCGCCGCGAACATCATCGGGCTGTTCGTCGGCTGGATGCCGAAGGTCCGCGAGACCGTCTATCCCATCGCCCACGTCTTGGCGCCGATTCCTGCCATCGTGTTCACGCCGTACCTGATCATGTTGCTGCCCTCGTTCAAGATGGCCGCCGTCGCGGTCATCTTCCTCGGCATCTTCTGGCCGACGCTCATGAACACGATCTTGCGCGTCGAGGGCATGGACCACCACATCGTCGACTCTGCGCGCATGCTCGGCCTCTCGACTCCGAACATGATATTCAAGGTGCTCTTGCCCTATACGTTCCCAGCCATCGTGACGGGCTTGAAAGTCCAGCTGCCGAGCGCCATGTTGATGTTGGTCATGGCCGAGATGTACGGTGCGAGCAGCGGACTCGGCTACTTCGTCATCAACTACACGAACTACGCCAACTACACCAACGTCGTCGCGGGCATCATCTGCGTCGGCGTCGTCGTGACGATCCTCGACGCGTTGGTGAACCTGTTGATTCGCAAGACGGTCAAGTGGACCGAGTAAGCACCGCAGCCGCGCCTTGAGGAGGTGCGGCTCGTTCGGCGCGCGGAGGAGAGAGGCCGTGCGCCGGCTTTGAGACGTGCGGCAACGTGCCGCGGAAAAGGGGGAAATCATGTCCATCGGTAAGGCAAACTGCCTGGTGTGCGGGAAGCCGCTGGTCTATTGGGCCGACGCCAAGGAGGTCACCTGCCACATCTGCGGCAAGGTGGAGACGGGCCACTGCGTCTGCGAGGACGGCCACTACGTGTGCGACGCGTGCCATCGCAGCGAGGGCGTCCGCCTCACGGTCGACTACTGCTTGGAGACCGACTCCAAGAACCCGATCGAGATCGCCCAGCACATGATGGATGACAAGTCCATCTACCCCAACGGCCCCGAGCACCACACGCTCATCGGCGCGTCCCTGCTCGCGGCGTACAAGAACGCGGGCGGCGAGATCGATCTCGAGAAGTCGCTTGCGGAGCTGCGCAAGCGCAGCCTTTGCGTCCCCGGCGGCACGTGCGGTTTCTGGGGCACGTGCGGCGCGGCGTGCAGCTCCGGCCAGTTCTGGTCCATCGTCTCCGGCTCCACGCCCATGAAGGACGTCGCCTGGGGCGAGTGCCAGCGCCTGACCTCCAACATCTTGGGCCATCTCGCCGAGTACGGCGGACCGCGTTGCTGCAAGCGCACGGGCTTCGTCTCCATCGAGGAGTCCGCGGCCTACGCCAAACAGCTCCACGGCATCGAGATGGAGATGCCCGAGAAGATCGTGTGCAAGTACTTCCCGCGCAACGAGGAGTGCCTGCGCGGGCGCTGCCCGTACTTCCCCGAGGGGGCCGTCCACCCGAGCGACAAGTAGGGTTTTGGAAACGGGCAGGCTTTTTGGTTTGCACGGGGCGTCCGTGTTCGCGGGCGCCCCGTTTTTCGGCGGGCAAGGGTCCGTGTTCGGGCGTCGTGTCGCCGTGTCGTCCGGGAGGGCGCGGTTTTGCGATAAGCTGGGAGGCCTATGGCAACGGGAATGGACATATCGCTGAACGCGTACTCGGGCAAGGACGAGAAGCACGTCGTCGTGCCCGCGGGAGTGCGCGAAATCCGCGCCGACGCGTTCCGCCACCACGGCGAGATCGTCTCGGTCGAGCTGCCCGAGGGGCTCGAGGTCATCGGCGAGCACGCCTTCGCGGGATGCATGGCGCTCGAGCGCGTCAACCTGCCCTCGACGCTGCGGTCGATCGGTCGCCGGGCGTTTCGCAGCTGCCTGAGGCTGCGCGAGGTCCACGTCCCCGACGGGGTCGACGTGTTGCCCGAGGGGGTGTTCAGCCTGTGCTCCGGGCTCGAGGCCGTGACGGGCGGCGCCGGCCTCTACGGCATCGAGGAGGAGGCGTTCTCGGGGTGCAAGAGCCTGCGGGTCTGCGAGCCTCTGGGCGTGGCCGTCGACATCGGCGCCCATGCGTTCAGCTGGTGCGTCGAGCTGCCCGCGCCTGTGCTCTCGCCCGACCTCGTGTACGTGGGCGACGGGGCGTTTCGGCGCTGCACGTCGTTTGGGACGTGCGAGCTGCCGCCGGGCGTCGAGTACGTCGGCGAGGACGTCTTCATAGGATGTTGGGGGTAGCGGGCCCCGGGCCGTCGGGCCGGCGCGCCCGTCGGGCCAGTTGCGGCCTCTCGGCTGCGACGGACGCGCGGAGGGGCGGCCGGCTTCCCGGTCGGCGTCGCGACCGCCGCTGCAGCCCCGGTCTTCCGCATGGGGAAAATGCCGGCTGGCGGTGCGCTAGGGCTTGTCTCCTATCACACGCATGACCCGGGGCGCGGCGGTGATGAACCAGGCGGTGAAGCTCGCGGGATCCTCGAGCAAGCGCGCGCGGAGCTCGGCGAGGGGCACCCAGGAGACCTCGGCTATCTCCTCGGGGTCGGGCTCGAGGCGGGGGCGCTCGTCGAGCTCGACCAGGAAGACGTGGTCGTACTCGTACTCGCTCAGATCGCCGAAGTCGGCGCGGTAGACGAAGCTGAAGAGCTCGCGCGGGGACGGGCCGACGGCAAGCCCGAGCTCTTGCGCCGCGCGCCGGACGACGGCGTCCCCGAGCTCCTCCCCGAGGCGGGGGTGGGAGCAGCACGCGTTGGTCCAAAGGCCGCCCGAGTGATATTTCCCGTAGGCGCGACGATGGATCAACATCTCGCCGTTTGCGACGACGAACAGGGAGAACGCGCGATGGAGGCGCCCCTGCCTATGGGTTTCGAGCTTCTCGAGATGGCCGATTTGGCGATCTTCGAGGTCGACCAAGATGAGTTCGTCTGCCATGTGCCCGCCCTCGTGCGAATTCCGATAATTGCCTGGGGTCATTGTAGTCGAAAGGCCGCTCGCGGGCGGAGGCGGCGCTCCGAGCGGATGCGTGGCTTTGCGCCGCCTGCTGCACTGTCCCGCCCTTCTCCTTGCACCACGAAAAGAAGCCGGGGCTGTCCGATGGCGTTCGCCGATTGATGATATAATAATGGTATCATTTTGATATCACCGAAAGGATTCCCATGCCAGACATCCTTGTACGCGGCGTGAAGGACGACGTCAAAGAGAGATTGGTCGCGAGCGCGTCGCGCAACGGACGCTCGCTGCAAGCTGAAGCGCGCCTTATCTTGGAGGCGGCGGTGAGCGCGCCGAGCGCGCCGAGCGCCGCGCCGAAGGGCTGCAGCTCGCCGAGGTTCGCCGTGTTCGAGTCCGATGGCGCATCGGAGCAGCGGGCAGAGAGGCGCACGAGGATTTTCGCCGCGCTTGATGCGGTTAACGCTTGCGTTGACGCCTCCTCGCTTCCGGACCCCGCGGAAATCGTGGCCTCGATCCGAGGGGAGAAAGACGGTCAGGACGGCGGGATGGTTTCCGAGGTGCTCCTTGCGGGAGGCGTCATATGATCGTGATGGACGCGAGCGCGGCGCTGGCCATGGTGAGCGGCTCTCCCGAGGGCGTCGGGCTGCGGGAATCCATGCTTGCGGGGGAGCATGTCGTTGCGCCGGAGCTGTTTTCCTACGAGCTTTTGAACGCGATCCGAAAGTACGTCCAAGGCGGATACATCTCCAAAGAGGCGGGTCGGCTTTGGTGGGAGGCCGGGGTCGGTCTCGTCGACGAGCTTTTTCCCCTGTCGGACATGGGCGCCGAGGTCTTGGCCGAGGCGTTAGCAACCGGGCATCCTGCCTACGACATCTCCTACATGGTGTTGGCGCGCCGTGCCGGGGCGACGCTGTTCACGTTGGACAAGCGGTTGGCGGAGGTGTGCGCCAAGCGCGATGTGAACTGCGTAGAGATGGCGGAGATCTGACCCTTCGCCCTCATCGGCGGATGCCGGAGGGGCGACGCGGGCCGCCGGGCCTCGCCTACAGGGGCTTTTGCTGGTAGAGGCCCTTCTCTTTGAAGCCGAGGTTGCGGTAGTACTCGCGGGTGCCGACGGAGCTGATGACGTTGAGGCGCCGATATCCCGCCTCGCGGGCGATCTCCTCGGCGCGGGCGACGAGCTGGCGGCCGAGGCCGGCGTGCTGGGCGCCGTCGACGGTCGCGCCGAGGTTGGCTGCGCGGCCGTACACGTGCACCTCGCGGATCATGGCCGCTTCGGGGGAGAGCGCCTCGGCCGCGCGGGCGGCGGGGCTTGCGGGATCGTTCTCGCTCGCCGTCTCGAGCTTGCCGACGAGCTCGGCCACGGCTTCCGGCCGGGGCAGGCTCAGGCGCAGGAAGCCGGCGATGAGCCCCTCGGGAGTCGTCCACTGGAGGAAGTGCTCGGCGGAGACGGCGGTCTCGTATGCGACGTCGTGGAGCTCGAGCGTCGAGAGGTCGATCGCCTGGGTGCTGATCTCGCGGTAGCGAATCTCGCGCACGACGGGCGCTTGCGGGGTTCGCTCTTTCCCGGTCTCGCTATCGGCCCCGCCCCCGGCCAGCTTGTCGAGGCGCTGCTCGACCATCTGGCGCAGGTTCGCCTTCTTGTTGCCGACGAGGATGTCGCCGGCGGAGATGTCGCGGATCATGCGGCTGATGCGGCAGTAGTCCGGCGTTGCCAAAACGTCTGCGGCCAGCACGTCGAGCAGCTCCTCCTCGGTGTAGGGGCGCCATTGCCCCGCCTCGTAGAGGCCGACGAGCCCCGTGCCCGCGACGAGCGAGCAGGGGTAGAGCTTGACCTCGTCGGGCAGGTAGGCGGGGTCCGAGACGAACGCCGCGAACTCAGCTTTGTCCGAGTCGGGGGTCGCGCCGGCGAGGTTGACCATGAAGTGGGTGTGGAGCTTGAACCCGAAGAGGCGGGCGAGGCCGAGCGCGCGCTGGACGCGCTCGGGTCGGGTCGGGCGGTTGTTCGCGGCGAGCACCGCCGGGTCGAGGCTCTGGATGCCCATCTGGACCTTTGTGCATCCGAGGCTGCGCAGGAGGGCGAGCCGCTCGGGCGTGACCGTGTCGGGGCGCGTCTCGACGACGAAGCCGACGATGCGGTGGGGCGACGTCTCGTTCTCGCGTTGGGCGTCTTCGAGCTCGCGCATCGTCGCGCTTTGGACGGCCGACGCGCGTTGCCACGCGGGGCCCGCCGCGTAGAGCTCGGCCGCCGCCTGGTTGTACGTCAGCTCGCCGGCGTCGACGAGAGCTTGGTGGCGGGCGGTTTGCCCGGCGATCGCCTCGGCGTCCGCAACGAGCCCGCACCCGAGGTAGAACTCCCGGCGGGCGTCGGCTTGCGTGTCCGCGTCCCCGGCGAGCTCGTCGGCGAGGCTGTTGGCGGCGCGAAACAGCTCCGCGGCGAACCACCGCTGGTAGCCCTCGGGGTAGTCGCACCACGTCCCGCCGAGCACGATGATCTCGAGCTTGGAGATGTTGTGGCCCATCTCGCGGAGCGCCCGGGCGCGGCTGACCACTTGGAGGTAGGGGTCGAAGAAGTTGCGCTCGGCCCGCTGGCACGCCGGCTCGTCGTGCAGGTAGCTCTTCGGCATGCGCACGTCGTTGGGACAGTACAGGCACGCGTTTCCGCAGGGCGCCGGCTTCGTGATGACGGTGATCGTCGCGACGCCGGACGCGGTGCGCCGCGGCTTGACCTGAAGCGTCGCGAGCAGCCGCTTCTCGAGTGCGGCGTCGATGTCCCACGAGCGCCACCGCTCGGGATCGTTGGCCTTGACGCCCAGGTAGAAGGGCAGAATCTGCTTTTTCGCAAAGTGGTCCTCGTTGTGCGCCAGACCCTCGTTGCGTGCGCGCACGATCGCCTGGATCTCGCGGTCGTCGAGGCGCGGGACGTCGGGCTTCTCGGCAAGGGCCCGCAGTATGTCGAGGAGGACGGTTTCCATGGGACATGATTTTACCGCTTGCCATGGGATATCATGTGGCTCATCGCAGGCAGCGGGAAAGGCGCAGGTCGCAAAGATGGACGAATGCAGCGCACGCGCGCTGAACGAGCTGAACAAACGGTTCTACGAGCGCCAGGCGGGTGCGTTTTCCGCGACGCGCAACAACAGCTGGCGCGGATGGCAGCTGGCTCTCGAGGCGGCAGGCGTAGCAAGCGGGGGAGCCGCGGGGTCTCGCGATGGCGCGAGCGAGGGGCCGAGCGACAGACGCCTTGACGTCCTCGACGTGGCCTGCGGAAACCTGCGCTTCGAGGTGTGGGCGCGCGAGGCGGTTGCGGGATGCGAGTTGAGGTTCACGGCGCTCGACGCATGCCGAGGCCTGTTGCCCGAGAGTCTGCCGGACAACGTGCGGTTCGAGGAACGCGACGTCGTCGGCTTGCTGCTCGACGGCGGGGCGTTGCGCATCGTGCCCGAAGGCGCGTGCTTCGACCTTGCCGTGAGCTTCGGATTCATGCACCACATCCCCGGTTGCGCAGCTCGTGCGGCGTTTTTGGATGTGCTTTTGGGCGCGACGCGGCCCGGCGGGCATGTTGTCGTGAGCTTTTGGCGTTTCTCCGACGACGCGGGCCTTCGCGAGCGCGCCGAGGCGAGCACGGCCGGCGCCCTCGCGGGGGGCGGCATCGGGCCCGTCGCGCTTGACGAGGGCGACTACCTGTTGGGGTTCGGTGAAGAATCGACGGATCTGCGCTATTGCCATAGCTTTTCCGACGAGGACGTCGACGCGATTTTGGACGCGGTGGAGACGCCCTGCGAGCTCGTCTCGCGCTTTCGCGCCGACGGGCGCACGAACGCGCTCAACGAATACCTCGTGTTGCGCCGCCGCTGCGACGCGTAGGGCCCTGCGCTTGCGGAGCCTGCAGGGGCGCAAGGTGAGGCCGGCGAGCCCGAAACCGATCTCTTCCCGCCCGTTCGCCGCCCCGTCGAACGGGCGCGGCAGGATGTGTTTTCGCGGAGCTTGCTAGTACAGGAAGAAGCTCGTGACGTGGCACGTCGAGAAGCCCGCAGCGTCGGCGGCGTCGAGGGTCTTGGTGGTGTCCTCGACGAGGACGATGTCGCGGCGGTTGGCGTGGCGGCAGGCGGCGAGGTGCTCGAGGAACGCGATCTTGTCGTCCTTCTTGCGGACCATCTGGATGTTGTCGCCGGGGATGGCGTAGTGGCGTTCAACGAACGCGCGCTTGCCGGGCTCCTCGTAGTCGTCCGCGACGCTGCACGCGAACACGCTCGAGGGGTCGATCTCGGCCTTCGCGGCGACGAAGCGCTGGATGGCCGCGACGGGCCGGGCGTTCTCGTAGGGGTCGTTCTCGCGGACGTACGTCTCCCAGTCCTCGTCGCAACAGGCGCTGTGGCCGGGGCGCTCCGCCGGCCCGAACTCGTAGACCGCCAAGACTCCGTCGACGTCGAAGACCACGGTGGTCTCGGGCTCCATCATGAGCTGGAGGATCGCGCTCTGCGGCCGGGCGGCTCCGTCCTTTCGGCTTTGCCAGTAGGATTCGCCGGCGTGGACGGCCTCGGTTCCCGCTGCGAGGGCGGTCTCGTAGTACCAGCACTTGTATTGCACGAGGTCGAGCGTGGCGGCGAGGTCCGCCATCTGCCCCAAGATGGCGCGGCGCCGCTCGAGGAACATCTCCCGGCGTTGTTCGAGCGACGCGTCGCCCATCGAGGCCCACCGCGAGAACTCGGCGATGTCGCTGATGGACATGCCCGTGCGCTTGAGGCACTCGATCAGGCGCAGCATGTCGATGTCGGCCTCGCTGAACTGGCGGTATCCCGACTCCCTGCGCGTGACGAACGGCAAAAGTCCCTGCTTGTCGTAGTAGCGGATCGTGCTCGTGGGGAGGCCGATCAGCTCCGAGGCCTCCTTGATCGAATAGGTCTTTCGCTCGTCCACGTTTTTCTTCTCCCTCGTTTGACTTTGAAGCATGCTTGAATGTTAAACTTTTCGCTGTTGATTGGCAACATGGGGCGCACCGCAGCGCCCGAGACGAGAGGATGCCATATGATCTACCGCGATTTCCTGGGGGAGAAGGTCTCCCTCTTCGGCATGGGCTGCATGCGCTTGCCCAAGACCGACCCGGCCGACGACGGCTCGATCGACGTCGCCCATGCGAACAAGATGGTCGAGTACGCCTACGAGCACGGCTGCAACTACTTCGACACCGCGTGGGGCTACCACAACGGCAAGTCCGAGACGGTCGTGGGCGAAGCCCTCGCGAAGTATCCGCGCGAGTCCTTCAAGCTCGTCACGAAGTTCCCCGGCTATGATCCGGGCAACTGGGCGAAGAGCGAGGAGATCTTCGGCAAGCAGCTCGAGAAGTGCGGAGTCGACTACTTCGACTACTATCTCATCCACAACGTGTGCGAGATGAACATCGACGCCTACCTCGACGAGGAGAAGTACGGCATCAGGGGATATTTCGTCAAGCAGCGCGAGGCCGGCCGCATCAAGCACCTCGGCTTCTCCGTCCACGGCAGCTACGACGTCATGAAGCGCTTCCTCGCGGAGTGGGGCGACGTCGTCGAGTTCGTCCAGATCCAGCTCAACTACATCGACTACACGTTCCAGGACGCCAAGGCCAAGCTCGAGCTCGCCGCCGAGTACGACCTGCCTGTCATCGTCATGGAGCCCCTGCGCGGCGGCATGCTCGCCAAGGCCACCGACGAGGAGGCCGCCAAGCTCGCGGCCCTGCGTCCCGACGAGGGCATCGTCGGCTGGGCGCTGCGCTACCTGCAGGGCTTCGACCAGGTGGTCACCGTTTTGTGCGGCTCGTCCTCCCTCGACCAGATGGCCGAGAACATGGGCTACTTCGAGGAGGAGCGTCCGCTCTCCGACGAGGAGCAGGCGACGCTGGCCGCCATCGTCGACGCGCGTCTCGCCGCAGACATCCAGCCGTGCACCGCATGCCACTACTGCGTGAGCCATTGCCCGCAGGAGATCGATATCCCGTGGATGCTCGAGCTGTTCAACGAGCACAAGTTCACCGGCGGCGGCTTCATCGCGCCGATGGCCATGGCGACGGTGCCCGACGGCCGCAAGCCCGGCGACTGCATCGGGTGCGGCGCATGCGCCGTCGTCTGCCCCCAGCAGATCGACATCCCCGGCGCGCTCGCCGAGTTCGCCGACATGCTCGGCTAGTCTGCGGCCGCCAGGCGGGATGTCTGCGCGCGGCCGCCTTTGAGCCGAAAGCCGTGTTGCCCGGGTGCTTGCTGTGCGAGCCCCGGGTTTTTTTCGGAAAGCTATCACAAACCGTCAAATCGACCCCAACAACGAGCACAGCGTCGAAGATGCGCTATTATTAGCGAACTTGTGTAAACGAACCCTATGGAAAGGCAGCTGACGCGATGCCTATCATCGATTACCTGCGCCACAATGCGACCGTCTACGGCGACGAGGTGGCGCTTGTCGAAATCAACCCCGAGGTCCAGGAGCCGCTGCGCGTGACGTGGCGCGACTACGACCTCGTCCAGACGACCAAGACCAAGGCCTACCGCCGCGAGATCACGTGGCGCGTGTTCGACGAGAAGGCCAACCGCCTGGCCAACCTGCTCATCGAGCGCGGCATCAAGCCGGGTGACAAGGTCGCGATCCTCCTGATGAACTGCCTCGAGTGGCTGCCCATCTACTTCGGCATCCTCAAGACGGGCGCGACGGCGGTGCCCCTGAACTTCCGCTACGCCGCCGACGAGATCAAGTACTGCCTCGACCTCGCCGACGTGAACGTGCTCCTGTTCGGCCCCGAGTTCATCGGGCGCATCGAGGAGGTCTACACGCAGGTCCAGCGCAACCGCCTCCTGTTCTACGTGGGCAACGCCTGCCCGAGCTTCGCCGAGAGCTACGACGCGCTGACGGCCAACTGCTCGAGCACCGACCCGATGCTGCCCATCAGCGACGAGGACGACGCCGTCATCTACTTCTCGAGCGGCACGACGGGCTTCCCGAAGGCCATCCTCCACAACCACATGAGCCTCGTGCACTCCGCCCGCGTCGAGCAGGCCCATCACGGCCAGACGCACTCCGACGTGTTCCTCTGCATCCCGCCGCTGTACCACACCGGCGCCAAGATGCACTGGTTCGGCAGCCTCATCTCGGGCAGCAAGGCCGTCCTCTTGCGCGGCGTCACGCCGAAGTCGATTTTCCGCGCGATCAGCGACGAGCGATGCACGATCTGCTGGCTGCTCGTGCCGTGGGCCCAAGACATCCTGCTCGCCCTCGAGGAGGGCCGCATGAGCGTCGAGGACTACCACCTCGACCAGTGGCGCCTGATGCACATCGGCGCGCAACCGGTTCCCAAGAGCCTCATCGCGAAGTGGAAGTCGATCTTCCCGCACCACCAATACGACACGAACTACGGCCTGTCCGAGTCGATCGGCCCCGGCTGCGTGCACTTGGGCGTCGACAACATCGACCACGTCGGCGCCATCGGCGTTCCGGGCTACGGTTGGGAGGTCAAGATCGTCGACGCCGACGAGAACCCCGTGGTGCAAGGCGAGGTCGGCGAGCTCTGCGTCAAGGGCCCGGGCGTCATGACCTGTTACTACAACAATCCCGAGGCGACGGCCGAGAGCCTGCACGACGGGTGGCTGTTGACCGGGGACATGGCGATGCAGGACGAGGACGGCTTCATCTGGCTTGTCGACCGCAAGAAGGACGTCGTCATCACCGGCGGCGAGAACATCTACCCCGTCCAAATCGAGGACTTCCTCTCCGCCTACCCCGCCGTCAAGGACGTCGCGGTCATCGGCTTGCCCGACGATCGTCTCGGCGAGATCGCAGCGGCTATCATCGAGCTCAAGCCCGACTACGCGGCGACGACCGAGGGCGAGATCAACGACTACTGCCTGAAGCTGCCGCGCTACAAGCGTCCGCGCAAGATCATCTTCGCCGACGTCCCGCGCAACCCCACCGGCAAGATCGAGAAGCCGGTCCTGCGCAAGCGCTACGGTGCCACCAACCTCGTCGACCGCGAGAACAAGGCGTAAAAGACGCCCGCGCAATCGCTCAAGCTGAAAGGGAGGCCTCGCGCCTCCCTTTTTCTTTTCGCACTTGACGAGCAAAGCGACTTTTGTATAATGGTATTACGTAATACAAAAATGAAAGCGAGCGTATATGGTTGACTCGATCGTCACGGCGCGTGTGCCCCAGGAGAAAAAAGAGGCGGTTGGGGCCATATTGAAGCAGCTCGGGTCAAGCCCCAGCCAAGTGATAAACCAACTCTACGATTACGTGCTTGAGCACAAGGAGCTTCCCTTGATGGCAACGCGCCCGAAGGGCTACACGGCGGAAGACATAAACGACGCTTTGGCGCTTCTCGGCTCGATAAGCATCAGCCCCGACTCGCGCTTCAACGACATGTCGTATGACGAAATCATGGCAGAACGCGCTGCGACCATGGAGGAGAGGGGCTGTGAGTAGCATGCGGCTGTTTGTCGACACCAACGTTTTGCTGGATGCGCTCAAATCGCGCAAGCCCAACGAGCGTCCGGCGAAGAAGCTGCTCGCGTTGGGGTTCGTTCGGGAGTTCGAGCTGTGGGTTTCGGCGGGGCAGGTGAAGGACCTGGTTTATTTCCTCACCGACGGGGGAAAGCCGTCGCTTGCGCAGGATGCCATGCGCAAGGTCGCGCAACTGCACCGGTTCGTGAACGTCTGCTCGCTCACCGACGACGATTTGCTGCAAATGACGCGCATGGCGTGGCCGGACCCCGAGGATGCCCTTATCGACATTGCCGCTCGAAAGGTAAAGGCCGAGGCGATCGTCACGCAGAATCTGAGGGATTTCGGCTGTGCGAGCGTGAGGGTGTTTGATTGCGAGGGGCTGTTTGCGTTTCTCGAGCAGGAAAAGGGCATCGCGTTCGACTTGGTCGATTGGTAGGCAATCCGGCGTTGGGAAGCGTTCCCGCTTGAAAAAGAAAGGCCCGAGCCGAAGGGGGCTCGGGCCTTTTGGGATCCTGGCGCGCTCAACCCTCTCGGCCGGCTAGTCGCGCGTGAGCTTGCGGTGGATGCGGTGGGGCTTGCTCAGGTCGGGGCCGAGCCGGCGCTCGCGGTCCTCTTGGTAGGACTGGAAGTTGCCCTCGAACCAATGCCAGTTGCCGGGGTTCTCGTCGGTGCCCGCCCAGGCGAGGATGTGGGTCGCGATGCGGTCGAGGAACCA
>R18__coassemble_2257_pt1 | contig 13073 bp, 10 predicted proteins | sample R18__metabat2_low_PE_019 | metagenome-assembled genome bin R18
ACATGGAGTTCGGCGTCGCCACCTTGCCCGGCAACGCCCCCTCCCCCGCCGTCGAGGAGTTCATCGCGATCGCCCGCACGTTCCAAGACACCTGGCCCAAGGGCCCCCGCGTGGCGATGTAGACGCGACGGCCAACTTTTGGCTCCCCTCCAACTTTTGGCTCCCCTTAACGAGAGAGAAGGAATCGTGGACGTCAACGAGCTTTTCATGCTCACGCTCGAGCAAGAGGTTTTGAACGAACAGGCCGCCGAAACGATTGCAGACATCTATCGATTGATAGACAAATCGAAGGCAAGCAACGATTTTGAACGGGCGATACTGCTCGGGGGACAAAGCGGCGCAGGCAAAAAGCCATAGCGTGGGCGCAAAACGGGGGCCTGCACAAGCAAGCCCCCGTTGGCTTTTTGGTTTACGCGCGTTTGGGCCGCAGGCCTACTCGGCCGCCTCGACAGCCTCGGCGGGCTTGGAGATCTCCACCGGCGCGATCTCGCCCGAGAACATCTCGCCGTCCGTGACCTTGACGCCGACGGTCTTGCGCAAGACGAACAGCACGCCCACGACGAGGACCGCGCCGAGCACCAGGCAGATGATGGCGTTTTGGGTGAAGCCGGCCACGACGAAGCAGACGAAGCTGATGGCGGCAACCGTCAAGACGTAGGGCAGCTGGGTGCTGACGTGCTCGATGTGGTTGACGTTCGCGCCCGCCGACGCCATAACGGTGGTGTCGGAGATGGGGCTGCAGTGGTCGCCGCAGACGGCGCCGGCCAAGCAGGCGGAGATGCCGATGGTGAGCAGCGTGGGGTCGTTGGTGAAGATGGGCAACACGATGGGGATGAGGATGCCGAAGGTGCCCCAGCTGGTGCCCGTCGCAAACGCGAGGAACGCCGCGACCAGGAAGATGATGGCGGGCAGCATGTTGAACAAGCCCGCAGCCGCGCCCTCCATGAGGCCCGCGACGAACACATCCGCGCCGAGCAGGCCGGTCATGCTCTTCAGGGAGACGGCCAGGGTCAAGATGAGGATGGCCGGGCACATCGCGTGGAAGCCGACGGTCATGCACTCCATGGCGTCCTTGAACTTCACGACGCGGCGGATGAGCAGGTAGATGATGGCGATGACGAGCGCGATGATGGAGCCCCAGGGCAGGCCGACGAACGCGTCGGTGTTGCCGAAGGCGCCGACGATGTCGCCCGCGTAGGAGGTGTCGCCCGTCGGATCGGCGCCGAAGAAGCCGCCGACGTAGAGCATGCCGCAGATGCAGCAGACGATCAGGATGATGACGGGGATGAGCATGTCCCAAAGGCTCGCGCGCTTCTCGACGACGGGGCGGTCGTCGCCCAACGTGCCGAGCTGGCCCTTTTGGTACGCCTCGATCTCGGCCTTGGCCATCGGGCCGTAGTCGAAGCCCATGATGACGAGGGCGATGACGAACACGAGGGTCAACAGCGAGTAGAAGTTGAACGGAATCGCGCTGATGAACAGGGAGATACCGTCGACGTCAAGGTCGCTCGCAACGCCGGAGACCGCTGCGGCCCACGAGGAGACCGGGGCGATCATGCAGATGGGGGCAGCGGTCGCGTCGATGATGTAGGACAGCTTCGCGCGCGACACGAGCTTGCTGTCGGTGACGGGGCGCATGACCGAGCCGACCGTCAGGCAGTTGAAGTAGTCGTCGATGAAGATGAGAACGCCGAGCGCGAACGACGCGAGCTGGACGCCGACGCGGCTCTTCAGGTGGCTAGCGGCCCAAGCGCCGAACGCCGCCGCGCCGCCTGTGGCGTTGACCAGGGCGACCATGATGCCGAGCATCACCAGGAAGATGAAGATGCCCGCATTGTCGGCGACCGCCGGGATGAGACCCTGGTTGATGATCGCGTCGACGGTGCCGACCGGGTCGAGGCCCGCCACGAGCAGGGCGCCCACGACGATGCCGACGAACAAGGAGCTGTAGGTCTCCTTGGTGACGAGAGCCAAGACGATGGCGACCAACGGCGGCACCAGCGCCCAGGCTGTGTTGACGAATTCCATAGAAAAATCCCCTCGATCGATAAACAACAAACGAAGGGATTATAAAACCGTTTCGCGCGCGATTTTTTACAGTCTCGTTTCGAAGGCGGGAACGGCGAGGCAAAAGACGGACGGTTCGGCCCCGGGCGCACGTCGAGAGCACGCCGTCAATTCGGCCTCGGGCGCGCGTCGAGAGCACGCCATTAAAGAAGTTAGGGGGCGACCGCATCCCGTCGACGCGTGTTTGCGCCGCCCGAGAAAACAGCCGGGCGCGACCGCCCTCAGGCAGCCGCGCCCTCGCTTTGCCGCAGGTCACAAGCCGCAACCTTGCAGCCGCGCCCCGCGGGATTTTCCGGATTTCGCCTAGTAGCGGTCGTCGAAGATGCGCTTGGTCTTCTTCTCGCTGCGCGGCAGGTCGCCCACCGGCACGGCCTTCGGAACGGGCGTCATGCCGATCTTGGCCTTGAACACCGCCGCGAGGTTTTGCTCGACGGTCGGCCACTGGTCCTCGGGGGCGTCGCACTCGAAGTAGAGGTTGAGGTTGTCGCGGCCGTTCTCGTGGTTGATGTAGACCTGGTACTCGCTCGAGCATCCGTCGGTGAAGGCGATGCACTCCTCGATGAGCGCCGGGAAGATGTTGCATCCGCGCACCTTGACCATGTCGTCGGTGCGGCCGGTGATGATGTCGATGCGGGGGTGCTTGGAGCCGCACTCGCACTCGCCCGGCACGATGCGGGAGAGGTCGTGGGTGCGGAAGCGGATGAGCGGCGCGCCCTCCTTTTGCAACGTGGTCAGGACGATCTCGCCCTCCTCGCCGTCGGGCAAGAGCTCGCCGGTGTCGGGGTCGACGATCTCGACGTAGACGTAGTCGGCCCAGATGTGCATGGCGCTGTCGGCCTTGCAGTTGATGCCGATGCCGGGGCCGTAGACCTCGGTCAGCCCGTAGATGTCGTACAGCTCGATGCCGAGCTCCTCGGAGATGCGCTTGCGCATCTTCTCGCCCCAGCGCTCGGAGCCGATGACGCCCTTTTTGAGCGCAATCTTGTCGTGGAGGCCTTTTTTCTTGATCTCCTCGGCCAAGAGCAGGGCAAACGAGCTGGTGGCGCAAATGACGGTGGATTGGAAATCCTGCATGAACTGCAGCTGCTTGGCGGTGTTGCCCGGGCCCATCGGGACGGCCATCGCGCCCAAGCGCTCGGCGCCGGCCTGGAAGCCGATGCCCGCGGTCCACAGGCCGTAGCCCGGCGTGATCTGGATGACGTCCTCGGGCGTGCACCCCGCGTACTCGAAGCAGCGCGCAAACTGGATGGCCCAGTCGTCGACGTCCTTCTTGGTATAGGGGATGACGACCGGCGTGCCCGTCGTGCCGCTGGAGCTGTGGATGCGGACGATCTCGGATTGCGGCACGGCGGCGAGTCCCATCGGGTACGCCTCGCGCAGGTCGGCCTTCTCCGTGAACGGCAGCTTCTCGAACTCTTCCTGGGTGCGGATGCTGGGCAGGTCGATGTCGGCGTACTTCTTCGCGTAGAACGGGCTGCGGTCCTTCAGCGTCTGAAACTGCTTGACGACCATGTCAAGCTGCTCTTGGGTCATTTTCATGCGGGCTTTCCCTTTCTGGCTTCTCTGTTTTTGCTGGCTTCTCTGGCTTTTCTAATTTTGCGGAACCTTGTGGCTTTTCTTGCTCCTTTGGCGTTGCCGGCGTTCGTCGGCGCTGTCGACTTTGTCGGCGCTGCCGGCTTCCTCGGCTTCGCTGGCGTTCGTCAACCATTGCTTCGGCTTTTTGCTCCGAGCTTTCCGGCCTCCAACGCGCGGTCGTCGTGCGGATAACGGGCAAGATTGTACGGCAACGGGCCCCACTTGTGCGCGGTAAAGCGCCAAGAAGCATAAAAAGAGAAGCCCGGCCCGGCTCCCGCCGGTCGAACCCCCTCGCGCCACACGGGTCCCGCCGGTCGAACCCCCTCGCGCGGCTCGGGTCCCGCTGGCCTCGCGCCGCACATCCCCGACACGCCCGCCGGTCGGATTCGCTCGCGCGGTATACTTGAGGGCGTTTGCGAACGACGCGGGGCGCCGCCCCGTTGACGAGGAAGGATCAATCATGGCAGACGAGAAGACGCCCGTCGTGGGCATCATCATGGGCTCGACCAGCGACATGCCGACCATGGAGGCGTGCATGACCCAGCTCGACGAGTTCGGCATCGCGTACGAGGTGAAGGTCGCGAGCGCCCACCGCAAGCCGCTCGAGGTGCACGAGTGGGCTTCGACCGCCCACGAGCGCGGCATCAAGGTCATCATCGCCGCCGCCGGCAAGGCCGCCCACCTCGGCGGAGTCGTCGCGGCGTACACGCCCTGCCCGGTCATCGCCGTCCCGATGAAGACCTCTGACCTGGGCGGACTCGACAGCTTGCTGTCCATGGTCCAGATGCCGAGCGGCGTGCCCGTCGCCACCGTCGCGATCAACGGCGCCAAGAATGCCGCCATCCTCGCAGTCCAGATGATGGGCACCGGCTGCGACGAGTGCCGCCAGAAGATCATCGACTACAAGGCAGCCATGGTCGAAGCGTAGCCGGTAGCGCGAGACGGAAGTCCGCCAGAGGGCTCTCCGAAGACATGAGACGAACGCCCGCTGAAAGAACGCGAGGCGGGCGTGCGTCGAGGTCTTCCCAAAGCGAGCGTCCGACGGAGGGCGGTTGGGATCCGAAACTTCACGAGGGGGAACTTGTGACAAAGAAACTGTTGATGGGGAACCAGGCGTTCGCGTGCGCCGCGCTCGAGGCGGGCGTGCGCGTGGCCGCGGGATATCCCGGGACGCCGTCGTCCGAGGTCATCGAGACCATCGCCGCCCGCCATGCCGACGGGTCGGCCAAGGGCGTCCACGTCGAGTGGTCGACCAACGAGAAAGCCGCGCTCGAGCTCTTGTCAGGCGCGTCGTATGCGGGCGCGCGCACGCTGTTCACCTGCAAGCAGATGGGCATGAACGTTGCGGCGGACCCGCTGTTGTCCGTCAACTACGTGGGCACCGGCGGCGGCATGGTGTTGTTCGTGGCGGACGACCCCGGCCCCATCAGTTCCCAAACCGAGCAGGACACGCGGCGCTTCGCGGCGTTTGCGAAGGTGCCGGTGCTCGACCCGGCGACTCCCGAGCAGGGCGCCGAGATGATCAAGGCCGCCTTTGACTTGTCCGAAAAATATCACACCCCTGTCATCGTTCGCCCGACCACGCGAGTGTGCCATGCAAGTGCGTTTTTCGAGGTAGAAGACGAGACGCAGGCGCGGCCCGTACCCGAGGAGGGCTTCGTCAAAGACCCCAAGTGGATCATTTTCCCGCGCCGCAGCTACCAGGCCCACGCCGAGATCAACGAGCGCCTCGAGGCGATTGCGGCCGATTTCGGCGAGGACCCCGCGCTCGCGCAGTTCAACGTCGTGTTCGAAGGCGGCGCAAGCTCAGCTGGGGCGACGTCCGCGGCGGACGGCCCCGACGGCCTTGCGGCGCGCATCGCCCAAGAGGCCGCAGCCTCAGCCGCCGAGGTCGCCGCCGCCGAAGCGGACCCCGACTTCGACGACATCCTCGGCCTCGACCCCAACCTCGACTTCGACGACCTCGACGAGGCGACGTTCGACTTCGACCCCTCGGTCCCCCGCCTCGGCATCATGGCCGGCGGCGTCTCCGCGTCCTACGTGCGCGACGCGCTCGCGATGTTGGAGGAGCGCGCCGCCGAGCTCGGCGTGGAGTTGCCCGCGTATCGGTTCATGCAGGTGGGAACGCCGTTCCCCTTCCCGCGCAAAGCCGCGGCTGACTTCGCGAGCGGACTCGGCGTCATCCTCGTGTTCGAAGAGCTCGACTACGTCATCGAGGACGAGATGCTCAAGCTCGCGGGCGAGATCCACGCCGATTACGATGTTCTCGGCAAGCTGACGGGCCACACCCGCGCCCGCGGCGAGAACGATGTCGACGACTGCCTTGCGCGCCTGGCGGCCTTCTTCGACGCCTACGCGCCCAGCGGCCTCGGCCCCGTGTTCGAGCAGCTCGTGCCCCAAGGCTCCCCCTACGCATACCTTGCCCCCGACGACCAGCCGCTGCCCGTGCGCCCGCCGGTCCTTTGCGCAGGGTGCCCCCACCGCGGCAGCTTCTACGCCGTCAAACGCGCGCTCGGCAAGCGCGAGGCGATCTACAGCGGCGACATCGGGTGCTACACGCTCGGCAACGCCGCCCCGCTCTACACCACCGACACCTGCCTGTGCATGGGCGCGGGCATCACCATGGCCCAGGGCTTCGCCGTCGCCGACCCCGCCAAAAAGCAGGTCGCGTTCGTGGGCGACTCGACGTTTTTCGCAAGCGGCATGACCGGCATCGCAAACGCCGTCTACAACGGCCACGACGTCACGATCGCCGTGCTCGACAACGCCACCACCGCCATGACCGGCAGCCAGCCCCACCCCGGCACCGGCGTCACACTGATGGGCCCCAAGCGCAAGCCCATCAGCATCCCCGGCGTCCTCGAGGCGCTCGGCGTCGAGAAGATCGTCCGCGCCAACCCGCTCGACCACGAGCAGGCCAAGGCGGCCGCAGCCGAGGCCATCGACTTCGAGGGCCCGTCGGCCATCGTGTTCGAGAGCCCCTGCATCCAGCTGAAAAGGCCCGACGCGCCCGTCGTCGTCAACCCCGACACCTGCACCGGGTGCCGCAAGTGCGTCACCGAGATCGGGTGCCCGGCGCTCGGATTCGACCCCGACGCGACCGGCCCGGCCAGCAAGGGCCGCGGCCAGGCGTTCGTCGACACGAGCCTGTGCAACGGGTGCGGGCTCTGCACGAGCATCTGCCCGTTCGGCAGCATCGCCCTTCCCGCGAAGTCCGCGGCCGCCGGCGAAACCCCGGCTGCCGGCGCAACCCCAACCGCCGCGCCGAACGCCACACCGGAAAAGGAGGCCTAGAGCCATGTTGAACATCCTTCTTGCGGGAATCGGCGGCCAAGGCACCGTGCTCGCCGCGAAGCTTTTGGCCCAGGCGGCCCAGGAAAAGGGCTGGGCTGTGCGCACCGCCGAGACCATCGGCATGGCCCAGCGCGGCGGCAACGTCACCAGCCATGTGCGCATGGCCGACGGCGGCGAGGACGCGCAATCGTCGCTCCTCGCCACTGGCACCGCCGACCTCATCGTCGCGTTCGAGCCCGGCGAGGCGGCCCGCGTCTTGCCCTACCTCGCGCCCGAGGGGACCCTCGTGACCGCCACCACCCCCATCCAGCCGGTCACGGCCGCCCTCTCGAAGGCTCCGTATCGCTCCGAAGACGTCATCGCCAACCTCCGCGCGAGCCTTGACGGATCGCCCGCCAAGCTCGTGGTGGTGGACGACCGCGCCGTGCTCGACAAGGTCGGCACCGTGCGCGCGTTGAACACCGTCCTCCTTGCGGCGGCCCTCAACACCGGCTGTCTGCCCCTGACGTTGGACGACCTGCGCAACGCGATCCGCGTGTGCGTGAAGCCGCGGTTCGTCGATCTAAACCTCGCGGCCATCGACGCAGTCGCCTCCCCCGAGGACTAGGAGCCCGAAAAGCACGCCCGAACCCACGGCCGCGCCAGCCCCGTTGGCGCGGCTTTTCCATTCGCAGTCCCCGATGACCTCGGCTTTTCGAAAATCGCCGATTGTCGGGCGCAGGCCCCGATGGTACCCTGCTTTGCGCGAGAGAGATTGCCTCCAGGAGAGAACGTGAGCTACAAAGACAACGAAAAAGCCCAGCTCTACGCGATGTTCGCCATCGTCGTGTTGGCCACGGCGCTGGGCAACCTGTCCCAAACCGCCGTCAACTCGATGTTGGGCGGGGTCGACATCGACCTCGGAATCGACGCGAGCCTCGGCCAGTGGTTCACCACGGCCTACATGCTCGTCGTGGGCATCACCGTGCCCGCCGTCACGTTCATCTCGCGCAAGCTCACCACGCGCAACCTCATCCTGGTCGCGATGGCGTTGTTCCTGGCGGGTTGCGCAGTCGACTTCCTGGCCGCCAACTTCGCGATGATGCTCGTCGGGCGCATCCTGCAAGCCCTCTCCGCCGGCATCACCGTGCCCCTTGTGCAGGCCATCGCCAACATACGCTTCCCCGACGGTCAACGCGCCACCGCCATGGGCATCGCCGGCATCGCGCTGGGCTTCGCGCCCAACATCGGCCCGGTTCTAGGCGGCGCCATGGTCGACTCGCTTGGCTGGCGCAGCTTCTTCATCATGTTGGCGGTCATCTCGATTGCGCTGGTCGCGGCCACGTTCGCCCTCGTCCCGAAGGAGACGCGCGGCTCCAACGCCGACACGGGCGCCCAGCTCGACTCGGTCTCCCTCGCGCTCTCCACGCTCGGCTTCGGCGGCCTGTTGCTCGCCTTCTCCAACGCCAGCAGCGTCTCGCTCACAAGCCCCTTCCTGTGGGCCCCGATGGCGGTGGGGGCCGTGTTCGTCGCGCTGTTCTTCCTGCGTCAGCGCAGCACGGCCGACCCGCTTATCAACCTGGGGATATTCAAAGTGCGCAACTTCCGCAGCGCGATGTACGTGCAATGCGCGCTGATGGCCTCCTTCCTCGGCATCACGCTGCTCGCCTCGCTCTACTGGCAAGACCTCGTCGGCGGAACCGCGCTCGAAGCGGGCCTCATCTTCGTTCCCGCCACCATCGTCGCGCTCTTCGTGAACCCCCTCGCCGGCATCTTCTCCGACAAGATCGGCGTTCGCCCGGTCGCGTTGATCGGCGGAACGTCGCTGGTCATCGGCTCGATCGGCTCCGTTTTCATGGACGCGACCACGCCGCTTTGGCTGGTTGCCGTGCTCCAGCTGTTCCGCGGCATGGGCATGAGCTCGCTTATCGGCCCCACCATGACGTTCGCGCTCTCCGACCTCCCCCGCGAGATCACCCTGGACGGCAGCTCCTTCATCGTGCTCATCCGCCAAGCGTGCGCCAGCCTGGGCACGGCGGCCATGGTGCTGCTCGTGTCGACCCTCTCCGCGGCCGCTGCGACAGGCGCGGTCGCCGCAGCCCTTCCCTACCAGGCGGCTTTCGGGTTCTCGGCCGTATTCGGCGTCATCATGTGGCTGCTCATCGTCGTCCGCATCAAATAGCCCCACCAAGCCCCGCGACTGAGCTTGCATCCCGCATCTAAGTCCGCACCTTACATATCGTGTTGCGTTTTTCCGATTATTACGAGCCTTAGCCTAGAGAGCCTAGCCGTTTTTCCGATTATTACGAAGCCGCGTCGATCTCGCGCCTAGTCCCGTGAAGCGGACCCAGGCAAAGGGGTCTCATGACCTGCGATTTCTCAATCAGCCAAATCCAAACTGGCCTAACAGCCCACCCAAGCCGTCCCCCGAATTCGTAATACTCGGAAAAACGCTCCCCTTCGGACCAAGACCCCTCGTAAAAATCGAGAAATTGCTACTAGAGGGGAATCGAGCCGTAAAAAACCCAGGCCAAGACGAGGCCACAAAGCGGCCAGGCTCAGACGCAAGCCCCCGCCAAGCCCCAAGCAAACGCAAGAAAGGCTCCCGGGCCACTGAAGCTCGGGAGCCTTTCTTGCGTTCGGGTCGCCGGCGCGCGAAGCTCGCCCTAGTTGTACTGACGCTGGGTGGCCTCGAGCCCGTTTTGAACGAGGCAAAGCGCAGCCTCAGCGGCGAGGCCCGTCGCCTGGACAAAGTCGTCGGCGGCCTCCTTCTTGGGAAGCGAGAGCACGTAGTCCGCGACGTTCATGCGCCCGGGCGGGCGGCCTATGCCGCACCTCACGCGGAACCAGTCGCGCGTCCCCAGCTTGTCGCATATCGAGCGCAGGCCGTTGTGGCCGGCGTGGCCTCCGCCAAACTTCACGCGGATGGTGCCCGGGTCGATGTCGAGCTCGTCGTGGATGACGACGAGGTGGTCGGGGGCGACCTTGTACGTCGCGCAAAGCTGCTTGACCGGGCCGCCGCTCGTGTTCATGTAACTCTGGGGCTTCGCCAAGACGAGGTCCTCGCCGCGGTAGGACCCCTTGCCCGTCATCGCGCCGCACTCGCTTTTCCAATAGCGCACGCCGACCTCCTCGGCGATGCGGTCGACGGTGTCGAAGCCCGCGTTGTGCCGCGTGTGCGCATATTCCTCGCCCGGATTGCCCAGGCCGACGATCAGGTACAAAGCACCCCCCTATACCGCGTTGCCCCTCGGGGCGGCGCGTCGCGATTACAGCTGGATGTCGAACAGGTCGGAAACCGAGCCGTTGTTGTAGACGTTCTTGATGGCTGCGGCCAAAAGCGGCGCGACGGAGACGACGCGGATCTTGCCGGTCTGCTTGTCCAGCGGCACGGGGATCGTGTTGCAGACGAGCACTTCCTCGATCGGGGCGTTCTCGAGGCGGTCGTAGGCCGGGCCGCTCAGGATGGGGTGGGTGCAGCAGACGTAGATCTTCTCGGCGCCCTTGTCCTTCAGGGTCTGGGTGGCTGCCGCGATGGAGCCGGCGGTGTCGATCATGTCGTCGTTGATGATGCAGATCTTGCCGTCGACGTCGCCGATCAGCGCCGTGATCTCGGCCTTGTTGTGGCCGGGGCGGCCTTTGTGCATGATGACGAGGTCGGCACCCATCATGTCGCTGAACTTCTTGGCGGCCTTGGCGCGGCCCACGTCGGGAGACACGACGCAAAGCTTGTCCTGGGGCAGGTCCTTGGACTTGTAGTAGTCGGCCAAGATCGGCAACGCGGTCAAGTGGTCGACGGGAATGTCGAAGTAGCCCTGGATCTGGCCGACGTGCAGGTCGATGGTGATGAGGCGGTCGATGCCGGCGACGCTCAAGAGGTCTGCGACCAACTTCGCGGTGATCGGCTCGCGGCTGGCAGCCTTGCGGTCCTGGCGAGCGTAGCCGTAGTGGGAGATGACGACGTTGATCTTGCGGGCGGAGGCGCGCTTGGCCGCGTCGATCATGATGAGCAGCTCCATGAGCGCGTCGTTGACGTCGTATTTCTTGTCGGCGGAGTCGGCGACACTCTGGATCAGGAACACGTCGTTGCCGCGGATGCTCTCCTGGTAGCGGGCATAGATTTCGCCGTTGCTGAACTTCTCGAGGCGGATGTTGTTCAGGGACGTGCCCAGCTCCTTGGCAATCTGCTCTGCGAGCTCGGGGTTCACCGAACCCGAGAACAGCATCATGTTCTTGGTCATCTCGGTCATGGCTTTGCGCTCCTCTTTTCGTTTTTTCCCAAACGCCGTGACGGTCGGAGCGCAAGCTGGCGCGTCGCTCCCCTCGTCGCATTCGCCATTGTACCGCGCAGCGGGCCGCACGGGACAGGCGGAAGGAACAAGAGGGTCGTTTTTTCCCACCACACCCGCAACCTCGCCGCGTCGCAACCGCCGCAGCGCCGCGTGGCATCCGCGACCTCGCCGTGCCGCAACTGCGCGGCAACAACGCAGCAGTCACGCGCAACCGCAACCTCGCCACGCCGCGCCGCGTGGCATCCGCAACCTCGCCGCGTCGCAACCGCCGCAGCGCCGCAACCCTCCTCTTCGGGCGCCGATGCCGCCCCATTTAACGGACGCTTAACGGAAACGCGCAGGGGAAACGGGGGGTTTCGCCCTATAATTGCCCTTCGTACCAACAAGCAGGCAACCAGAAGGGACGCGCATGGAATTCGTGCAAATCTTCTCGATCGTCGTGTTCGTGGTGGCGTTGGCCCTCATCATCAGCGAAAAGGTCCACCGAGCCCTCGTCTCCATCGTGGGCGCGGTCATCCTGATGATCTTCGTCTTCCCCCAGATCGGCATCGAAAACGGAGAGGGCGGCTTCGAGACCGCCATCGGCTGCATCGACTACAACACGCTCGGCGTCTTGTTCGGCATGATGTTGTTCGTCTCGGTCGTCCGGCAATCCGGCGTGTTCGAGTACCTGGCCGTGAAGTGCGCCAAGATCGCGAAGGGCAACCCCTGGACCATCATGGTGCTGTTCGTCATCCTGACCGCAGTGCTCTCCGCGCTGCTCGACAACGTCACCACCGTCTTGCTGATGGGCCCGATGACCCTCACGGTGTGCAAGCTGCTCGACGTCAACCCCGTCCAGTTCTTCATGGCCGAGATCCTCGCGTCCAACATCGGCGGCACCGCCACCCTCATCGGCGACCCGCCCAACATCATGATCGGCTCCAAGGCCGGCCTCACGTTCTTCGACTTCGTGGCCGTCGACACGCCCGCCGTCATCATCATCCTCGTGGCGTTCATCGCGATCCTGTACTTCATCTACGGCCGCAAGATGCACGTCAGCCAAGAGCACAAGGACGCCGTGATGGAGCTCAACGAGCGCAAGGAGATCAAGAGCAAGACCCTGCTCATCCAAAGCGCCGTCATGATGGCCGTCGTGGTCGTGGGCTTCATGATGCACGGCAGCCTCGGCCTCGAGTCCTGCATCATCGCCATGGGCGCGGCCGGCATCCTCCTGCTCATCTCCCGCCGCAGCATCGAGTTCTCCCTGACCCAGGTCGAGTGGACCACCCTGACGTTCTTCGCCGGCCTGTTCATCATCGTCGGCGCGCTCGAGCACACCGGCAGCATCGAGCTCTTGGCCAACGCCCTCGTCGACGTCACCGGCGGCGACACGTTCCTGACCATGCTCATCCTCCTGTTCGGCAGCGCCATCATCTCCGCGTTCCTCGACAACATCCCGTTCGTTGCGACGATGTGCCCGATCCTGCTCTCGCTCGCCGCGACCGGCATGGACGTCACCCCGCTTTGGTGGGCTGTGTCCCTCGGCGCATGCCTGGGCGGCAACGGCTCGCTCATCGGCGCCTCCGCCAACGTGGTCATGTCCGACATCGCCAAGAAGAACGGCTACGAGATCACGTTCATGAGCTTCCTGAAGACCGCGTTCCCCATCATGGTGGTCACGATCATCATCTCCGCAATCTACCTAATCGTTCGCTTCCCGCCGGTCATGTAGCCGCACACCGATCCTTTTGGGAAAAGGGCCTTCGGGCCCTTATCTATATCCCTTTCCTATTATTCCCGCCCTAGCGAGCCCCAGTCCCCAAGCCGCAGGCGCGGACCGCCCCAAGTCGACGTCGACTGGCCCGAGGCCGGCTTGAGGGGCGC
>R18__coassemble_2262_pt1 | contig 13013 bp, 9 predicted proteins | sample R18__metabat2_low_PE_019 | metagenome-assembled genome bin R18
ACGCGGGGCCCGCGCCACTTTTGCACGTCCGCCCAGCTCTCCGCCACAATCGAGGGGGTCCCGGCGTCTGGGCCGTTTTCTCGTCGGGGGGCCGCCCGCTCCCTTTTTCTTGCGCAAAAAAAGGGAAGCCCCGTCGTTTGGGGCTTCCCTGAGAGGTGCGCTGCCGGGGGTTCCTTGGGCCGGCGGGCGTTTTGCGCTTAGTAGTGCAGCGTGTTGGTGTTCGTCGTGTTGGATGTGTCGTCGTCTTCAGACTCGTGGTCGGAGGCGGTGAGGTAGATCGTCGAGCCGGAGCTGGCGGTTCCGGTCGGCGTCTGGTAGGTGACCGTTGCCGTGGTGCTCGTGCTGCCGCTCACGCTGACCGTGAATCCGGCGGACTGGAGCGCCGACGTCGCGGCGGACACGGTGTAGCCCACAACGCTCGGAACGGTGACCGTCTCGGTGCCCTTCGACACGTAGATCGTCACTTCCTCGCCGGATTCGAGCTTGCCGCTCGAGGGGTCTTGCTTGTAGACGTAGCCGGAGTCGACGGTGGAGCTGTAGCCGCGCTCGACGGTGACGACGAAGCCCGCGGCCTCGAGCTCGGCGGTGGCCTTCTCCTCCGTCTTGTTGACGACGTTGGGAACGCTCACGGTCTCGACGCCCAGGGACAGGACGTATTCGACGGTCGAGCCCTTGCTGACGGTGGAGCCGGCTGCGGGGCTTTGCGAGACGACCTTGCCCTTTTCGACGTCCTTGGAGTAGACGGCCTTGCCGGTCACGCCCTTGAGGCCCGCCTTCGAGAGGGCGGCCGAGACCTCCTCGGAGCTCATGCCCGACAGGTCTGGGACGGTCAGCGTCTCGGCGCCCTGGCTCACGATGAGGTTGACGGTGGTGTTGCGGTCGCGCTTCATGCCGCTCGTGGGGTCTTGGCTGATGACCTTGCCCTCTTCGACGGTGTCGCTGTACTGGCGCGTCACGGTGCCGACGCGGAAGCCGCTGTCGTCTAGGATGGTGGTCGCCTCGGCCACGGTCTTGCCGGTGACGTCGGGGACGGTTTCTCCCGAGCCCCCGCTCAACATGGCGTAGGCGACGCCGGCGACGATGGCGATGGCCGCGATGATGGCGATGGCGATGCCCACGTACTTGCCCTTGCCTCCCGAGGACTTGGTCGTGCTTTGGCCGCCCGGGTTGGCGTACGGGTTGGCGGTGCTGGTGGGGCCGCTGGTCGTGACGCCCTTGTTCGAGGGAACGCCCTGGTTGGCGGGAACGGTGTTGATGACTTGGGTCGGGGTGCCGCCGATTGCAGGCGGGACGTTGCCGATGTAGCCGGTTTCGGCTGCTGCGAACGCGGCGGTCGCGGAGACCGGGCGTCCGGCGAGGTAGTCGTTGAGGGCCTTGCGCATCTCGCGCGCGGACCCGAACCGGGCGTTGGGATCCTTTGCCATGGCCATCATGATGATGGACTCGAGGGCGGGGTCGATGTCGGGCTTGATGGTGCTCGGCGGCGAGGGGATCTCGCTGACCTGCTTGAGGGCGACGCTGACGGCGTCTGGCCCGTCGAAGGGGAGCTTGCCGGTCGCGGCCTCGTACATGACGACGCCGAGGGAGTAGATGTCCGAGGCGGGAGTGAGCTCCTTGCCCTGGGCCTGCTCGGGGCTGATGTAGTGGGCGGTGCCCAGGACGCTGCTCGTCTGGGTGAGCCCCGCTCCCTTCGCGCGGGCGATGCCGAAGTCCATGACCTTTGCGTTGCCGTCGGGCTGGATCATGATGTTTTGCGGCTTGATGTCGCGGTGGATGATGTCGTGGGCGTGGGCCACGGACAGGGCGGCCGCGACCTGGCTGCCGATCTCGGCTACTTTGCGCTGGTTGATGGCGCCGCGCTCCTTGATGCCGGTCTTGAGGTCGGAACCGCGGACGTACTCCATGACGATGTAGTACGTGCTGCCGTCTTGGCCCCAGTCGTAGATGCTCACGATGTAGGGGCTTTGCAGGGCAGCAGCGGAAGCCGCCTCTTGGCGGAATCGCTTGGTGAATGTTTCGTCGGCGGCATACTGCGGCAGCATAACCTTCACGGCCACGATGCGGTCCAAGACGTTGTCTCGGGCACGGTACACCTCGGCCATTCCGCCTAAGCCGACGCGGTCAATGATCTCGTAGCGATCGTTGAACACTTTGCCTGTCATGCTTCCGGTCACGTTTTAGCTCCTTTTGGTCACATGTTTGAGGGCAATTTGGCTAACTATACAATTACTCATCAGGATACCCCATTGCCTCGGAAATGTTAGTCTCTCGTTTGTCAAATTTTCGTTACTTCACTGTATTGGCCATGCCTGAAGAAAACCTCGAAGACCCAGCGGTCGGGGGCGGGTTTTCGCCAAAGCCGGACGGGCCGTCTTTTCCTGTCCGCCATTATTCGACGATCACCCCCTGGCACTCGAGCGCCGTCACGAAAACGGAGCGCGACTTGCCGACCGCGTTGGTGCTCTTCTCGAGGACCAACGCGACCACGACGTTGGCGCCCTCCGAGGGTGCCATGCCCACGAACCAGCTGTCGTCGCCGTTGGAGTGCTCGGCGGTGCCGGTCTTGCCGGCGACCTGGATGCCGTACTCGTTGGACAGGCTCACGGCCGTGCCCGTGCCGCTGTTGACGACCCCCTCGAGCACCTTTCGCACGCGCTCGGCCGTGCTCGCGCTGATGGGCGAGTAGAGCTTCGTCGGCGTGGTGAGTTCGCTGCGGATGCCGTCGGCGTTGTAGACGCTGTCGACGAGGTAGGGCTTCATGATCGTGCCGTCGTTGGCGATCGCACACCCGATCATCGCCATCTGGAGGACGGTCGCCTGGGGGCCGGCGGGGCTCGTGTGCTCGCCGACGGGCATGCCGGCCGCGGCCCACGCCGTCTCCCACTCGGTCATCTCGTCGGGATCCGGCATGAGGCTCTCGGCGAGGGAGAGATCGAAGTCGAACGTCGTGTTGAACCCGAAGGCGGAGGCGCTGTCGACGAGCGCGCGCGAGCCGATGAGCAGGCCGAGCTGGCCGTAGACCGTGTTCGAGGAGACCTCGGTGGCGCGGGCGAGGGTGATCGTGCCGTAGGAGTACTTGTTGAAGTTCGAGACCTCGGCGTTGCCTATTTCCATCGTGCCGGGCGAGTCGAAGTAGTCGTCCTCGGAGGAGACGTTGTTTTCGAGCGCGGTCGCCAAAGACAGCATCTTGAACGTGGAGCCGGGCGCGTAGAGGGCCTGGGTGGCGCGGTTGTAGAGCGCGTCGGACGTGGATGTGCCGTCGGCTGCCTCGGAGAGGAGCTGGTCGAAGTCCGCGGCGTCGTAGGTGGGGGAGGAGGCGAGCGCCAAGACCGCGCCGGTCGTGGGGTCGATGACGACGCAGGCGCCGACCTCGCCCTCGAGGGCCTCCTCTGCGGCCTGCTGGATCTTGGAGTTGATGGTGAGCTTGACGTTGTTGCCGTACGCGGTGGTCCCCGTCATCGAGTCGACGACGTCGGTCCAGGTCGCGTAGCTTTGCGATCCCTTGAGAATCTCGTTGCACGTGGCCTCGATGCCGGCGGTGCCGTAGGAGGTCGAGGCGTACCCGACGACGTGGGAGGCGAGGGTGCCGGCCGGGTAGACGCGGTCGTACTCGCCGGTCTCCTCGTTCTTGACGCTTTGCGCCAACACGACGCCGTCGTAGGTCGAGATGGAGCCGCGCTGGGAGTTCTGCTCGTGGGCGATGGTGTGGTTGTTGTTGGTCATGTTCTTGTAGGTGTCGGCGTTGATGACCATGATGAAGGTCAGGTTCGCGACGAGCACGACGAACAGGGCCGAGAACACCACAAGCGTCCCGGTCAGGCGTTTGCCGAGGGAGATGCGGCCGAGGACGCTCTTGCTCGACAGCAAGCCCGTCGTCTGCATCTCGGTGTCGATGCCCGTGCCCTCGTCGCCGCAGCGCAAAAGCAGGCCCACGATCATGAAGCTCGCCAGAAGCGACGATCCGCCTTGGCTCAGGAAGGGCAGGGTCAAGCCGGTCAGGGGGATGATGCGGGTCACGCCTCCGACGATGATGAACGCCTGGAGGACGATGATGGTCGTGAGGCCGGTCGCCATGAAGGAGGAGACGTCGCTCTTCGCGCGGGACGCGACGAGGAACCCGCGAATCGCAAAGCAGAGGAACAGCAGCAGGACGGCCGAGGCTCCGAGCAGCCCCATCTCCTCGGCGATTGCCGCGAAGATGAAGTCGCTCTCGACGACGGGGATCAGGTCGCAGAGGCCGCGGCCGATGCCGACGCCGAACAGGTCGCCGTCGGCCATGCTGAATATGGCCTGGACGAGCTGGTAGCCGTTGCCCGTTGCATCGGCGAAGGGGTCGAGCCAGGTGGAGACGCGGATTTGGACGTGGCTGAAGAACTGGTAGAGGAACACCGCCGCGACCGCCGCGAGGACGAACGACACGACGAGGTAGAACTTCTTGCCGGACGCGACGTAGAGCATGACGATGAACACGAAGAAGAACACGAGCGCGCTGCCGAGGTCCTTCTCGAAGATGACGACGACGAGGGCCATGCCCCACATGAACAGCAGGGGGAGAATGGCGCGCAGGTCGGGGAGGTGGACGGGGCCGACCTTCCACGTGAACACGGAGAGCATTTCGCGGTTTTGCGCGAGGTAGGCGCCCATGAACACGACGATGCATATCTTGGCGAGCTCGCCCGGCTGGAACGAGAACGGGCCGACGGAGAGCCAGATGCGGCTGCCGTACTGCTCGACGCCGACGCCCGGGAGCAAGGGGGACAGGAGCAGCAGGACGCCCAGGACCATGAGCGTGTACTTGTAGCTGGCGAGCTTGTCGAGGTTGCGGACGAGGAACAGGACGGCAACCATCGCCGCGACGCCTGCGAACAGCCATATGACCTGGCGCGACGCCAAGTCGGGGGCGAGGCGCGTCACGAACGCGATGCCGATGCCCGAAAGCGCGAACGATATGGGCAGAAGGCCCGGGTCGGCGTTGGGCGCAAGGCGGCGGATCGCCAGGTGGGCGACCACGAACGCCGCGAAGATGCCGATGGGGACGCCGAGGGTGGTGAGCCCGAGCGTGTTGCCCTGGGTCAGGGCGAGCATGGCGAATATGAGGATGACTATCGGAGCGGCGATGCAGAGAAGCAGCAGCTCAAGGTTCCTGCGCGTCACCCCTGGGCACCCGCCCCTGCGTCGGATTGTGCGGCGCCTGCAGCCGTCGCGGACGCGGTCTCGGCGGCAGCTGTGCTGGTCGCCGCGGCGTCGCCCGTGTTGGACGCGCCGGCGGCGTCGCCCGTGTTCGCCGTGTTGCCCGCGTCGGAGGCGGTGCCGGATTGGGGCGTTTGGCTGTCGGCGCCGATGAGCTGGACCTTCCAGGCCGCTATCTTGGTCTCGAGGTCGGCTACGCTGTCGGCTTTGACGCCGCCGGCGCGTACGCGCTGGGCGAGGCCGGGCTCGATCTTGTCGAGGTCGTCGACGAGCAGGCTGCCGTCCGTCTCCACGTACTCGGAGAAGGTCAGCCCGAGGAAGGATCCGGGGACGCCGCGGTAGACGGCGACATGTCCGTTGTCTTCCCCGACGTAGGCGACCGTGCTCGTGTACTTGCTCACGCCGAAAGCCGTTCCCGCGATGATCGCGGCGAGCAGCACGAGCGTGATCGCGACGGTGACCTTGGTCTTGACGGCAACCTTGCGGCGGCGCTTTTCGGCCAAGCCCTCGATGTTGACGACTATGACGGTGACGTTGTCGAGGCCGCCGGCTTCGATGGCCTCGTTGACCAGCACCGACGCGCACCTTTGCGGGTCGGTTATGCGCGTCATGACCTCCTCGATGTCCGAGTCCTCGATCATGCCGGACAGGCCGTCGGAGCAGAGCATGAGCCGGTCTCCGGCCGCAACGTTGATCTCGTAGAGGTCGGGGTGGGTGCTCTGGGACGTTCCGAGCGCGCGCGTGATGATGGAGCGGCTCGGGTGGATGCGGGCCTCGTCTGCGGTGATCTGGCCGGCTTCGACCATGTCGGCGACGAGGCTGTGGTCGCGCGTTATCTGCTGGAGCTTGCCGGCGTGGAGGAGGTAGGCGCGCGAGTCGCCCACCTGCGCGATGACGAGACGCTCGCCTTCGATCATGGCGGCGGTGCAGGTCGTGCCCATGCCCTCGCGGCCTCGCCCGTCCTGGGCGGCGGCTATGATCTCGGCGTTCGCCGCCTCGACGGCCCTTGCGAGCCCGGTGGCGTCGGCATGGCTCGGAGCCCTGTCGGCGATGACCTGGGTCGCGATCTCCGAGGCCACCTCTCCGGCAGCGTGGCCGCCCATCCCGTCGCAGACGGCGAACAGGGGCGGGGCGACGACGAGGCTGTCCTCGTTGTGGTCGCGCACGCACCCGATGTCGGTGCGGCTGCCGAAGCTGGAGAGGGGGGTGTTGCGCAATCGGGAAGCCATTAGCTCAGCCTTACTCGCATTGCCACGTCGCCGACGCGCACGATGTCGCCGCTAGAGCACGGCGTGGGCTGGGTGACGGGCAGGTTGTTGATGGTGGTGCCGTTCGTTGAGCCGAGGTCCTCGACGAACAGGTTGTTGCCCATGAGGCTGAACCGGGCATGGCGCGCGGAGACGAACCCCGCGGCGATGACGATGTCGGCCTCGGGGCTGCGTCCGACGATGACGGGCCCGGGACCGGGGATGGCCCCGCCGCGCAGCACATACGGCCCGCGTTCGACCGCGACGGTCCAGGCCTTGTCCTTCTTTCGCTGGCCGCGCACGAGCCCGACCCCCGTCCGCATGATCGCGAACAGGAACAGGTACAGCAGCGCTACCAGCAGGAGTCGTCCAACGAGCAGAATTTGGTCAATCATGCGAATGCCTCAAACAGTCGGTCTCACGCCATGGAGAACATGTAGTCAGTCAAGCCCATGGTCAGCCGGTCGCCCTCGAACAGGGTCGTCGCCTCGCCGATGACGCGGCCGTTGACGATGGTCCCGTTCTTGGAGCCGAGGTCGCGGACGGTCCAGACGCCGTGGCTTTGGCAGGCGAACTCGGCGTGGTTGCGGCTTGCGTTGATGTCGGGGATGACGATGTCGCAGTTGCTTGCGCGGCCCGCGACGAGGCGGCCGCCGCGCAGGGCGTAGGTGCGGTTGTTGGTGATGTCGACGAGCCGCGCGCTCGACTGGGGCCGGGCTTCGCGCTGGGGCAGGGCCTGGGTGGCGGGCTTGCCGGCGGCTGCGCCTGCGGCGGCCTGGCCCGGGACGGGTGCGGCGGGCGCGTAGGGGTCGGACAGCGGGTCGTCGTACGGGTCGCCGTAGCCCTCTTCGTCGTACCCGTCGTAGGCCTGCGGGTCGTAGGGGTCGTCGGGGTACGGCTCGTCGTAGGCGTCGTCGGCCGAAAGCCCCTCTTCCTCGTAGGCGACGAAGCCGTCTCGGGGCGCATAGGGGTCGGCGGGCGCAGCGCTCCGGTCGAGGGCGCGCGCGTCGGCTCCGTAGCCGGCGGGGGCCTGTTGTCCGCGCTGTCCGCGGCCGCCCGCGGCGGCATAGCCGCGCTGGGGCTGGGGCGCGAGGCCGTAGCGCTCCATCTCCTCCTGGCGGAGCTGCTTGACGATGGACGATGCGACGACCTCGGCGATTACGTCGAACTTGCCGTGGCGGAGGCCGTCGTCGACGATGAACCTGACGAGGGGCTGGCCGTCCATGTAGAGGCCGTGCTCGCCGGCCTTCGCCGCAAGGTAGGTCTCGGTCTCGCCTGCCAGCGTGGGGTAGAAGCTGAAGAGGCGGCCGTCGTCGTCGGGGTTGACCAGCACCGTGTACAGGGTGGGCGCGTACTGCTTGCCCGCGCCCACCATCTTCGAGCGCGTCATCTGCTTTTCGCATCGCTTGGCGATCTGGACGGGGGATATGGGCGAGCGGGTCAGGCTGTTGGCCGCGCCCTCGACCGTGTCCTCCATCTTGCCTTCAAAGCGGGACAGGAAACCCATTGATGCTCCTTTTCAGCTGCGTTCTGCGCTCGGCTCGGGGCCGGGCGAGGGTGTTTCAAGCGTGCAAGCGGCGCAAACGCCGAACTTTAACTTGTTTATATTGCCATAAACGGCCCTGCCTTGCCACCTTGCGCACAGAAACGACAAAGCCGACGGCGCGTTCGGGAGCGGGCGGTGCGAAGTGGTAGGCTGGACGGGTGAGCAGGGCGCGGCGGTTGCGTCCGGCTGAGAAGAGGGGAGCGAAGGTGGACGAGGGCGAGAAGAGGGGCTACGGGGCGGTGCTGTTCGATCTCGACGGCACGCTCGTCGACACGTATCGGCTGATCCTGGGGTCTATGCGCCGCGCAACGCGCGCGTGCCTGGGCCGCGAGATCCCCGAGGGGGAGCTCATGTCGCTGGTGGGCACGCCCCTCGACGACCAGATGGTGTTCTTCGCGGGAGGGGATGCGGAGCTGGGCGCCGAGCTGGCGCGCGTGTACCGCGAGCACAACGAGCGGACGCACGACCGCGAGATCCGCAGGTTTCCCGGGGTGGAGGACATGCTGGCGCAGCTGCGGTGCGCAGGGCTCCCCGTCGCCGTGGTGACCAGCAAGAAGCATGCGCTCGCGATGCGCGGCATCAGGCGCTGCGGCCTCGAGGGGCTCGTCGATTTCGTGATCGGCCCCGACGACTTCCCGGCGCACAAGCCCGATCCGGGGCCCGTCCTCGAGGGCTGCCGGCGGGCGGGGGTCGAGCCGAGCGCCTGCCTCTACGTGGGGGACAGCCCCTTCGACATCCAGGCGGGGAACGCCGCGGGGTGCGCTACAGTCGCGGTGTCTTGGGGCGTTTTCACGGCCGAGAGGCTGGCGGAGGACGGGCCGACATACACAGTGGGGAGTCCGGCTGAGATCTGCTCGATAGCCATCGGCTGTTAGCGCCGGGCTTTTGCCATCGACAAAAGCGCAATCCCGACAATCGATTCAACCGATAACCAGCAAACGTGAAACAAAGGGGCTGAAAAATCGCGCCTTGCCCGTATACTAGCAAGCACTAACTCGCACAAGACACATCTGCGCGCTCGCGGGGCCGGCTCCTGCGGGCGCTTCTGAGAGGAGAGGGGATTATGGCGAAAAAAGACCTGCCGTACGACGAGAAGTACTACGACCGCGAGATTGAGACCATGCCGCGCGAGGAGCTCGAGAAGCTCCAGCTCGAGCTTTTGAAGGACGAGCTGAAGTTCGCGTACGAGAACGGCGCCTACTACAAGCGCGCCTGGGACGAGGCGGGCGTTCACCCCGACGACCTCAAGACGCTGAAGGACCTCGAGAAGTTCCCCTTCATCGCGAAGCAGACCGAGCGCGACACCCAGGGCGTCGGCTCCTTCTTCGGCGAGCTTTGCTGCGTGCCCGAGGACGACGTCATCTACATGGCCACGTCCTCCGGCTCCACGGGCGTCCCCACGATGAGCCCGTTCATCCAAAGCGACTTCGACGACTTCATCCACGCCGAGGCCCGTCTGTTCTGGCAAGCGGGCATGCGCCCCAACGACCGCTACCTGCACGGCATGAACTTCGCCCTCTACGTCGGCGGGCCCTGCGTCCTCGGCGCCCAGGAGCTCGGCGCGCTCGGCATCTGGGTCGGCGCGGTGCCGTCCGACCGCCTGCTGTGGGCCATGAAGCACTACAAGCCCACGTTCATGTGGTCCTCCCCGAGCTACGCTTGGCTGCTCGGCCAGAAGGCCATCGAGAAGGGATACGATCCCAAGGTCGACTTCGCGAGCCTCAAGACCATCATCATCTCAGGCGAGCCCGGCGGCTCCATCGAGTCCACGCGCCAGGCCATCGAGGAGATCTGGGACGCGTCCGTCTACGACTTCTTCGGCCTCTCCGACATCTACGGCGCATGTGCGGGCATGTGCGAGGAGAAGGACGGCCTGCACCTGATCGAGGACCAGATCCTCGTCGAGACCGTCGATCCGGCCACCGGCGAGGTGCTCGAGCCCGGCCAGGTCGGCGAGATCACCTACACGACCCTGAAGAAGCACGCCCGCCCGATGATCCGCTTCCGCTCCGGAGACATCGGCTACGTGGACACCAAGCCCTGCAAGTGCGGCCGCACCCATTGCCGCATCCACATCCAGGGCCGCAAGGACGAGATGCTCATCGTCAGCGCCGTCAACGTGTTCCCGTCCGACATCGAGCATGTCGTCCGCAACGACGCGGGCCTGTCCGGGGAGTACCGCATCCGCGCCTACACGGAGAACTACACCACGAAGTACGAGGTCTCCGTCGAGCGCGTGTTCGGATCCGACGAGCCGTTCGACGAGATCGCCAAGCGCGTCGAGGCGTCGCTGAAGGCGCACTGCGGCGTCCGCCCCGCCAAGGTCTTGGTGTTCGACACCGACGGATTGGGCGTTTCCGCGGAGCACAAGGCGAAGCGCTTCATCGACGAGCGCTAGAAGCCGGACGGGCAGAGCAAGCGCAACGGGAGCCTGCGGTATGCGCCGCAGGCTCCTTTTTCGTCGCCGCAAGGCGCGTGCGGGGTGTTCGCGGGGCGGGGCGTTTGCACGTTTGGCGGGCTCGAAGACTTCGCGGGTGGGTGAGCCGCCGTTGGGGAAGGCGGTCCCCCGGGGTTTTGCGCATAACCCAGTTCAGTAAAAAATCTATAGCCAGCTATCGAAATAATTGGCTGTGTCAGAGTATAGTGGGCTTTGTCGGCCAGAGGGCTGACCGGCTCCGAGGAAAGGAAGGCGGCCATGAAGAGCAACTTTGCGATTTCCGGGCAACATTACCTGTTTGACGTGCAGGTTTTTGCTCATACCATATTGGCGATGGGCGGCGTGAGCTATCACTACGCGCTGCGCGACCGCACGACCCGCGGGGTCATCGAGGACGTCGCAGAGGGCAAGAGCGAGCTCGGCGTCCTGATGATGACCGACGCGACGCGACCGGCCCTCGAGGAGGCGCTGAGGGCGAGCGGCCTGACGTTCACGGCGGTGGCGGAGGGCAAGCCCTGCGTCGCGCTGCCGAACAGCCACCCCCTTTCCAACGCGAAGTCGCTCTATCTCGACGACCTCTCCGATTGGCCCTATCTGTACTTCGAGCAGGAAGACGACGCGCCGGCGGCCTTCTTCGAGGAGTGCTTCGGCGATGTGCCGCGCTCCAAGTCCATCGCGATGACCGACCGCGCGAGCCTGTCGGAGCTCGCCGCCGCGGTCAACGGCTACACGATCACCAGCGGCATCCTCGTCGGCATCGCCGACGGCGGTTCGCTGACCACGGTGCCCCTCGAGAGCGACGCGAAGATCACGCTCGGGTATGTGGCAAAAGACGCCGCCGAGCTGAGCGAGCCCGGCAAGCGGTTCGTCGAGATTCTCGCCAAGCAGCTCGAGCGCTACACGCGGTAGCCCAGGGCGCCGCGCCGGGGCGTTTTCCGTACGCAAAACCAACGAGGGGTGCCTCCCGGGGCGCCCCTCGCGTTGCATAAGCGGGGGTTCGGGCCGTTCTGCGGGGAGGGATCGCCCCGGCGGCGGGCCTTTGCGCGCGAAAAAAGGGCCTCTGCGTCAGAGGCCCTCGGGGTTTCGGGTGTGCGGAGCTTGCCTCTGCGGCTACAAATCGAGTCCCTTGATGTAGGTCTTCCACTTTTCGAAGGAGTCGTCGCTGATGGCGTGCTCCATGAGGCAGGCCTCCTCTTCGGCGATCACGGGGTCGCTGCCAAGCGCCTTGCTCATGAACGTGGTCAGGAGGTTGTGGCGGTCGAGGACGGAGGAGCCGTAGGCGAGGCCCTCTTCGGTCAGGGTGATGTCGCCGTAGTAGGGCTGGACGACGAGGCCGCGCTCCTTGAGGAGGGTGATGGCCTTGGAAACCGATGCCTTGGAGACGCCGAGCTTGTTGGCGACGTCGACGGAGCGCACGGGCTTCTGGGTCGTTCCGCCGAGCATGACGATCGCCTCGAGGTAGTCCTCGTGGGACATTGACATCTTTTCCATGGGGGTCCTCCTCTTTGTGTGAAAGGGTGGACTCATGGTAGCACAAGGGGGTCCGCGTCGGCGGTTTTAAATGTTGGCAACGACTAACTTTTGACAGGCCGTCTCGATCGAGTCTTTTCGAAAAAAGCTTCGTACCGGGTTTTCCCGAAGGGCTATTCGACGCCGAAAATCTTGTCGAGCACCGGGGAGTACCAGGTCTCGGGGGCCTCGACGCTGCCGGACTGGACGCTGGCGTTCACGTTGTCGAGGCCGTCTTTGGGGGTGACCTCGATGCCTTGGACGACGGCGCTCTGCTCGCCGGCCTTCACCCACCCGTACTGGTCGTGGGCGTATGCCGCCACGCCGTCGTCGGAGGAAAGGTCGCTGATGCGCTCGGAGAGGGCCTCGTTGCGCTCTTGGACGGCCTGGTACTCGGCTTCGACGCGGGCCTGCTCGCGTATCGTCTGGTAGTAGGACTGGACGGTCGGGAACATGAAGGCGCACGCGCAGATGACGATGGCCACAGCCGCGATGCTCGCCTTGAGGATCGGGTGGCGGCGCTTGGCGCGGGGGGCGTGGTCGAGCTCGGCCTCGGGGGAGAGCGCGTCGCCGTCGAAGCGGGCGCCCGGGAACTCGGCGCCTGAGGCGTAGGGGGAGGACTCGCGCTGCATGCGCATGCCGCGGCGCTGCTGCTCGCCCATCTCGCCCCGGTAGAGGGCGGCGCGCGGGCCGGCGTCTTGGGCGGCGTCGCCTTGGGGGTCGGCGAACCGGCGGTCGAACTCGCGGTCAGCCTTGCTCTTGGTCGATTGGCGGCGGAAGTCCCTCACCCGGTCGAGGAGGCTTTGGGCCTTGCCGTGCGGCTCGTCGCCGTTATCCTCGCGGACGGATTGCCGGTCGTACACGGCGGCGCGGGGGCGGTCGGCCGCGAAGGACTCGCGGTGCGGGGCGCTTGCCTGCGGGTAAGACGCCTGCGAGCCGCGGGCTCGGGGGGTGCGCTCCGGGCGCGGTCCTGCGGGGCGCTCGGCAGTGGCAGCCTTGGCGACCTCGAGGTCGGCGTAAGCGTCTGCGAGCCAGCTCGGCGTCGCTTGGCGCGCGCGGGTTCGCTCTGCGCGGGGGGCGGTGT
>R18__coassemble_2265_pt1 | contig 13005 bp, 10 predicted proteins | sample R18__metabat2_low_PE_019 | metagenome-assembled genome bin R18
CCGGCGACCTCCGCCTTGAGAGGGCGGCGTCCTAAACCGCTAGACGACGGAGCCATGTGATTTAGCGCTCAAGCACTATAGCACGAAACGCGGCCACGGGCGCCGAGAAATTCGATTCACGCGCAAAACAGCGACCGGCAACGCAGCAAGCACGTTCTCGCCGAGCAGCAGGCTACAGTCGGCAACCACCCTGGCAAGGGCCGCACGCAGGCAATCACCCCGGTGCAAACCGCGCAATGGCGCCCGCCCGCAGACGCATCCGACTTGGGCCCTGCGTGCCTGCAGGCAATCGTCCCGATGCAAACCGCGCAAGGGCGCCCGCCCGCAGATGCATCCGACTTGGGCCCTGCGAGCCTGCGGGTACGTCTCGAACAGGCGCTCGCCGACAGCCGCACGCAGGCGCCATCTGAGATTCCGCGCCCTGGCCGAGACGACGAGGCCTGCGATGTCAGGCGATCATTGCACGTTGGCCCGTTAAATCTCGAGCCAGAACCTTGGCCGGCATCAACCAGTCGAGGATCTGCCTCGGCCTGCTGTTCAGCTGGTCCTGCATCTCCTTGACCTCCTCGTCGTCGCCCTGGATGAGCCAGCTGCCGACCGCAGGCACCCCGAGACGACGAGGGCCTACAGGTACGTCTTGGTCAGGTACTCGATGACGGCGTCGTTGCCCTGGATGAGCTCGCCGCCGACCGCGAGGTACGGGATGAGGTTGGCGTCCCCGCCGAGCGCGAGCAGCTCGGTGTAGGGCCCCTCCTGCTCGACGTCGCGCTTGTCGAGCTCGATGCCGTGGTCGTTGGCGAAGTTGACGGTGACGGAGCACGTCGAGCACGGTGCCCAGTAGTACAAAATCGGGGTTTCCATTCTTTCCTCCCTAGAGATTGCGAATGTTCCAAAAGTGATCGAGGGGGCCGCTGCCCCTCCCGAGGTCGAGCTGGGCGGCGAGGGCGCCGGTCAGGTACGCCTTCGCGGAGCCGACCGCCTGGGCGACGTCGTGGCCGAGGGCGAGGCGCGAGGCGATGGCGCTGGACAGGGTGCACCCCGTGCCGTGGGCGTTGGGGTTGTCGATGCGGTCGCCGTAGAACCACATCGCCTGGCCGCGCGGCATGAGCAGCAGGTCGTCGGCGGCCTTGTCCGCCTCGCTGGCGGGGCGCTCGGGGCCGCAGAGCCCGTGGCCTCCCTTGACGAGCACCGCCCCCCCGCAGTCGAGGGCGATCTTGCGCGCCGCCTCCTCGGCGTCGGCGGCGGTCGCGACGGCCACGCCCGAGAGGGCCGCGGCCTCCGCGAGGTTGGGGGTGACGACGGCCGCTATGGGAAACAGCTCGCGCCGGAGCGCGGCGGCGACCCCGTCCCCGGCGAGCGACGAGCCGCTGGTGGCGACCATCACGGGGTCGACGACGACGTTGCGCGCGTCGTGGCGGCCGAGCGCCCGGGCTATGGCGCAGACGATCTCGGGCGACGAGACCATGCCGACCTTGACCGCGTCGGGGCGGATGTCCTCGAACACGGCGTCTATCTGGGCCTCGACGATGTCGGGGTCGATGTTTTGGACAGCGCGCACGCCGGTCGTGTTCTGCGCGGTGATGGCCGTGACGGCGGTCTGCGCGAAAAGCCCCAGCGCCTGAATCGTCTTGATGTCGGCCTGGATGCCCGCGCCGCCGCTCGAGTCGGAGCCGGCGATGCTCAAGACGCTCGGCAGCCTGAAGGATGCCTCGGCCGCCTCGGCGGCTTGGCGTTCAGCGTCCTCGCGCAGCCTTTGCAGAAAGCGCGGCACGGCTACCCCTCGATCCGGGCGACGACGTCGGCGGCCTTGACCACCTCGGCGGCGTAGCATTTCCTCATGTAGTCCATGCCGCCGGCCTGGGTCCCGACCAAGAACGTCGCCGTCGCATCCTCCACCAAGACGATCTTGAAGTTGTTGAAGTACGCGTCGGCGACGGTGTGCTGGACGCAGATGTTGGTGTCCATGCCGGTGCAGATCAGCGTGTCGACGCCGAGCTCGTCGAGCAGCAGGCGCAGGCCCGTCTGGAAAAACGCGCTGTAGCGGCGCTTCTCGACGACGTAGTCCTTGTCGCAAAGGCCCAGCTGGGGGCAGGGCTGGGCTTCCGGCGTGCCGGCGAGGCCGTGGGGCCCCCAGAGGTCGAGCTCGCGGTCGAGCCCCGGGATGTGGGCGTCGTCGGCAAACACGACGGGAACGCCCTTCGCGCGCGCGGCGTCGAGGATGCGCGCCGTGTTCTCGACGGCGGCCAGGACGCCTGTCTCGGGCGGCATGGCCGTCGGGTCGCCGAGCTCGTCGATGACCAGCACGGCTGTCTTGCCCAGGTCGATCGCCTCGAGGTCGACCAGGTTCTCGTTCTTCTCGTCTCCCAGCATGGTTTCCTCCTCGCTCTCGAAAGCCCCGCCGCCTCGGCGGGGCTCGACTTGCACGTGTTAGCGCGCCATTGTGAACCCGAATCAAGCGCGGTTCAAGCACGTAACCAACCTGTAGCGCGCATCGCTTGCGCGCAGGCGCGGCCCCTACGCCAAAACGTCGTCCAACAAGGCGTCGAGCTCCTCGGCGGCAGCCCTCGGGTCGTCGGCTGCGAACAGGGCCGACACCACGGCGACGCCGGCGATGCCCGTGCCCTTGAGCTCGCCCACGGTCGCCGCGTTCAAGCCGCCGATCGCGACGACGGGGATGTCGACCGCATCGACGATGGCGCGCAGGGTCTCCTTGGAGACGAGCACCGCGTCGGGCTTGGTGGGCGTCGCGATCATCGCACCGACGCCGAGGTAGTCGGCCCCGGCCTCTTGGGCGGCGAGGGCCTGCTCGACGGTTTGGGCCGATACGCCGATGATCGCGTCAGGGCCGAGGAGGGCGCGGGCCTCCTCGCAGGGCATGTCGTCCTGGCCGAGGTGAACGCCGTCCGCGCCGACCAGGGCGGCCATCTTGGCGTCGTCGTTGACGATGAACGGCACGTGGTTCGCGCGGCACGACAGCAGGACCGCCCTCGCGCGCATCGTCACGAACCCGCGGTCGGGGTCCTTGTCGCGCAGCTGGACCATGGTCGCGCCCCCGCCGATGGCCATCTCGACGGTTCCGGGCAGGCTGCGGCCCTTGAGGTTGCGGTCGTCGCTCACCGCGTAGAGGCGCAGCGCGGCGCGCAGCTCCCCGTCTGTGAACTTGCTCATGTCTCTCCTCTCGCTCGGGGTGTCGCGAAACAGTCTAGCGGACTTCCTCGATCTTCGCGCGGGCCTCGAGCGTCTCGCCGTCGAGGTTGTAGAGCGCGTCGAGGAAGTACGTGCGGAACGACCCGTTGCCGTCGCCGGGCCTCATGCGCGCGGCGGCGATCTCGCCGCACACGCCGTGGCCCGCGACTGCCGCGAGGACGCCCTCCAACATGTTGTCGGCGTTGGCGACCGCATAGGCCGCGGTCGTGCAGGTCAGCATGCACCCCGCTCCGGTGATGCGCCCGGCGACGGGCGACCCGTTGAAGACGGCGAAGGCGCGCTCGGAGTCGGCCACGATGTCGATGGCGCCGGTGATGGCGACGATCGCGCCGGTCTCGGCGGCGAGCTGGCGGGCATATCCGGCGGACGCCCCGAGGTTGTCGGGCGTGACGACGTCGTCGGGGTTCACGTCGACGCCGCGCGTGGTCGCGCTCGCGCCGACGAGGGCCTTGACCTCGCTCATGTTGGCACGGATGACGCCGACCTCGCAGGAGTCGAGCAACATCGCGGCCGTGGCCGTGCGCAGGGAGCTCGCGCCGGCTCCGACCGGGTCGAGCACGATCGGGTGGCCCAGCTCGCTGGCGCGCTTGCCGGCGGCCTGCATGCCGGCGATGGTCTGCTTGTTGAGCGTGCCGATGTTGAGCACGAGGCCGCCGCAGATGGTCGTGATGTCGGAGACGTCGTCGGGCTCGTCGCTCATGATGGGGCTGCCGCCGCATGCGAGCAGGGCGTTGGCGCAGTCGTTGACGGTGACGTAGTTGGTGATGCAGTGGACGAGCGGCGTGTTCGCACGCACGTTCTCGAGGGCCTCCTTGAGGGCGAAGGGCTTCATGTCTGTTCCTCCTGTCGTCTGGCGTCCGCGCCCGGGCCGCGTTCTGCGATTCCCGAACCGGCCGGCGCGCGGTGCGGTTTTTTCGAAAAAAGGGCTCTGGGCCGGGACGGCGGCGAGGGCCGACCCGGTCCGCGGAGCCTAGTACTCGCTTCCGAGGTCGACCACAAGGTCGTCCATGATGTTGTTGACCGTGCGGACCGCGCACATCTTGCCGCACATCGTGCAGGTCCCCTCCGTGGAGGGCGGCGCGCTCTCGAAGTACCTGCGCGGCTTGACCGGGTCGATAGCCAGGGAAAACATCTCCTCCCAGTCCACGCGGCGCCGCGCGTCGCTCATGCGGTTGTCGCGCTCGCGCGCGCCGGGCACGCCCTTGGCGAGGTCGGCGGCGTGGGCCGCGATCTTGGTCGCGACCAGCCCCTCGCGCACGTCGTCGGCGTCGGGCAGGCGCAGGTGCTCGGCAGGCGTCACGTAGCAGAGGAAGTCGGCGCCCGACGCTCCCGCGATGGCGCCGCCGATAGCGCTCGTGATGTGGTCGTAGCCGGGCGCGATGTCGGTGACCAGCGGGCCCAGGACGTAGAACGGCGCGTTGTGGCAAAGGCGCTTCTCCATCTTCATGTTGGCCGCGATCTCGTCCATGGCCATGTGGCCCGGACCCTCGACCATGACCTGGACGCCCGCGTCCCACGCGCGTTTGGCCAGCTTGCCGATCTCGATGAGCTCGGCGATCTGGGCGGCGTCGGAGGCGTCGTAGTTCGCACCCGGGCGCATGGCGTCGCCGATGGAGATCGTGACGTCGTGCTCGTGGAGGATCTCCAGGACCTCGTCGTAGCGCTCGTAGAAGGGGTTCTCGTTGCCGGTGGCCTCCATCCACGCGAAGATGAGGCTGCCGCCGCGGCTGACGATGTTCATGAGGCGGCCGGTCTCCTTGAACGAGTCGATGACCCGGCGGTTCATGCCCGCGTGGATCGTGACGAAGTCGACGCCGTCCTCGGCATGGCGACGCACCACCTCGAGGAAGTCCTCGGCCGTGATGCTGATCAGCGCCTTCTCGAGGTAGCCGATGGCGTCGTACATCGGGACCGTGCCGACCATGGCCGGGCTCTTCTCGACGAGCGCCCGGCGGAACGCCTGGGTCTTGCCGTGGTTGGAGAGGTCCATGATGGCCTCCGCGCCGAGCTCGAGCGCGACGTCGACCTTGCGCCACTCCTCGGCCTCGTCCATGAGGTCGCCCGAGATGCCGAGGTTGACGTTGACCTTCGTGCGCAGGCCCCCGCCGACGCCCTCGGGGCTGAGCGCGGCGTGGTGGACGTTGGCGGGGATGGCGATGCGCCCGGCGGCCACCTCCCGGCGGATCCACTCGGGGTCGCGCTGCTCTTTCTGCGCCACCGCCTGCATGGCGGGCGTGACGGTGCCCGCGCGGGCGAAGTCGATTTGGGTAACGGGTCCGCCAGCGGCGCTGGCGATGCGATGTGCCATAGTCCTCTCCCTTCGTTGGCATTACCCAGACAGGTTCCGGGGTCTCCCCCACGGGTCGAGGCGAGTCGCCGCCTCCTCTCAGCCCGCCGGTCTCGCGAGCTCCCCTGCTATGCGGTTGCATAACCTTGGCGCCAAGTATAGCGCGGCGACGGGCCCCCCGCCCCTAGAACGACTCCTCGTTCGCGATTATCCGGCGGCGGAGGCTGATCATGCGCATGCTCGGGTCCATCTGGAACTCGCGGTTGAGCATGAGCTGGCACCGCTTGAAGGTGTCGAGGGCGGCCTCGCGCTGGCCGCAGGCGACCTGCGCGCTCATCAGCGCGTAGAACGAGTCCTCCTGGTGGCGGTCGTGGCCGAAGGCTGCCGTGGCGAAATAGAGCGCCGTCTGGCTCTCCCCCATGTCTATCAGGCGAAACGTCGCCTGGATGAGCGCGTCGGTGACCCGGGTGCGGTACCGTGCGCGCTCGGAGGCAATCGCGTCGATGCGCGTCTCGGAGGGAAGGAGGTCCCCGCGGTACAGCGCGTTCAGGTCGTCGAGGAGCCGGCGGAAGCGGGCGGCGTCGGTGTTCTCGAGGACGAGCTCGCGGCACACCTCGTCGACCTTTTGCGCATCGCTCTCCACGAGGCGGGCGTCGATGCGGTAGCTGCCCGGGACGTGGCGCAAGAAGGGGCAGCTCCCGTCGGGAAGAGAGAGGGCCCGGCGCAGCGCGGCCCAGTTGCTGTAGAGGTTCTTCCTGGCGGTCCGCTCGCCGGTGTTGGGCCAAAGGGCCGCGAGCAGCCTCTCGAGCGGGACCTCCCTGCCCCCGGCGAGCACGAGCAGCGCGAGCAGGGCGCGCATCTTCGTCCTCGTGAAGTCCTCCGCCTCGAGGCGCCGGCCGTCGACGACGACCTCTATCCCCCCGAACAGACGCACGCTGAGCAGGGGGAGGTAGCCCCCCGAGGAGGGCTCGGGCGCGGGCGCGTCGGGAGCATGGGACTTGCTGCGCGCGGCGCGCTTGCGCTCGGACTCGCGCTGGACGCGGTTGAACTCCTGCTGTTGGGCGACGAGGCTCTGCTCGGCGCAGCGCAGCCGGGCCCCGAGGTCCTCGGTGAGCAGGCCGGACGCGTACCCGCCGGCGAGATCCGAGCCGACGCTCAGGTCGGAGAAGATCCGCAGGGCCTCGAGGGAGACGGCGCCGAGCTCCTCCGGGACGAGGTCGACCAGGTGGGCCGTCTGGTCGTCCTCTGCGATCTCGGGGACCACGTCGAACACGAGCGCGGTCGCCAGAAGGGAGGCGTCGGGGGGCGTGAGGGAGGCCACGGCGTTGCCCCAGACGCGGACGAGGCGCCTCGACGCGGGCGAGCGGCCGGACTCGCCGGACTCCTTCCGGGTACGCACGGCGTTCGCCTCGACGAGGCAGGAAGCCAGAACCGCCCACGCCTCGTCGGGCCCGCCGCCGTCGGCGTAGTCGATGCCCGCCGCCTCGAGCAGGAGGGAGAGACGCTCGAGCGCGGCCTCGCGCAACATGCCGTTTCCGTGGCACGCGACGAGGAAGAGCGCCCACGCGCGGATGTCGGCGGGGGCTTGGGCGCGCTGGGCCACCCGGCTCGACGCCAGCAGGGCCGAGCGCGAGTCCCCGAGGTGGCACAGGCGCCACGCCTGCTCCACCTCGAGGCGCGAGCCCTGTCCGTCGGCGCGCAGGCTGCCGAGCGCCTCGCCGAGCGCCCACGCCGGCTCGATGCAGAGGTCGGAGAACAGGCGCATCCCCCGGTCGCAGAGCCACCTGCGGCGGGCGGGCTGCTTTGCCGAGGCGGCCACGACCTGGCACGCGCGCTCGTCGTCGCCCGCGTCGAGGAGCGCGTCGGCAAAGAGGAGGCAGAGCGCGTCGGAGGTATCGCGCGAGAAGCACTTCGCGAGCTGGCCGAAGCGCGTGCTGAACGCGCGCGCCAGGACGGACGGGGCGACCGAGACGCAGGAGAACGTGCCGTCGTCGGGATCGATGCCGAGGTGGGGGTAGTCGCCGGCGAGGAGGTCGGCGCTGCTCGGCTGGATGCCGCAGCGCGCGCACGCACGCTCGACGGACCCCTCGCGCAGCTCCAACATCATGAGCTGGGTCGCCAGCGCCTCGTCGGGCAGGTCTTCCCGCACGAGGGCCGTCGCGAAGAGCTCTCCCCCGTCCCGCGGCCCCCACGCTAGCTGGGGGATGCGGCGCGAGAGGGAGACGCGGGCGTCCACGGCGCTCTCGGGATCCAGTCCGCCGCCCTTGCCCTCCGCCAGGTCCGACACCTCCCCCGCCGAGAGCAGGAGGTCGCGCGCGCCGAGGCAGATGCGGTCGATCTGGCGGCCGGCGAAAGCGTCGCTGGAAGGGTGGCAGAGCACGAGCACCTCCACCCTCGCGTCGAGGGCGACGTCGAGGGCGCGGGACAGGAGGTCGGCCCGGTCGGCGTCGAGGCGGGGGATGTCGTCGATCACGACCAGCCTCATGCCGCGGTCCCTGCGCAGGAGGTCCTCGGCGATGGTGCCGCGGTCGAGGTCGCGCAGGAAGCAGGGACTGCGCGCGTCGAGCCACGCCACGTGGTCGAACCCGAAGACGACCTGGGCGTACTCGAGGGCGAGGTAGGTTTTGCCGTAGCCGGGGGGAGCCACGAGAAAGCGCGCGACCTGGCGTTCCCGCATGAGCTTGGAGACGAGCTCGGGCCTCGATCTCACCGTCGTGGAAAGGTAGCGCTTGGGCCTGCGCCCGTCACAGCACGCAGACGTCAAAAAGCTAGTCATGGCATCCCCCAATCGGGAAAGCCATGGCTAGCCAGAGACGAGGCACAGTATAGGTAAAGATGCTTTTGCCTGCAAACAATTATTTTTTCGCAAGTATAAAAACCCTGCGGAGAAAGCGGGACCGCCGCCCGCGCAGACGGCTGCGGCAGGACGGCCGCCGCGCCCCGCGCCCCGCAGGCACCGCCCCCCCGCTAGCGCGCGGCGATGACGGTGACGGTGACGAGGCGCACGGTGTAGGCGAGGTTGCCCTGGGCGTTCGCCTGGGTGTAGTCGTAGGACAGCTCGCCGCGCCACCCGTAGGAGGCTCCCCCCTGGGAGACCGTGCCCGAGAACGCGTACTGCTCCTTCGCGAGCGTGATGCCGTCGGCGCCGTAGACCGCGTAGTCGGCCTTGGCCTCGGGCACCTCGACCGACCCGTCGGGAACGTCGAGGCCCCCCTCGCGCAGCGTGTTCTCGATGACGTGCATGTTCTCCGCGGCGTCGATGAAGCTGACGGAGCCGTATCCGAGCAGCCGGATGTTGGCGGTGTAGCCGGCCTGGATGACGGCTCCCTCCTCGTCGAGGGCGAGCGTGACGGTGGGGGTGCCCGCCGAGGAGTCCGCCGACTCGTTGGTCAGGGCGATCGAGGAGACCGTCCTGACGGCGGACCCCGACGAGTCGACCGAGCGGCTCGACACGAGGGTCGCGCCCTCGCCGAGGGCCTCGACGACCGCGTCCTGGTCGGACCCCAAAAAGCTCGTCAGCGCGGGCACGACGAGGCGCTTGTCCGACGTCTTCCCGGAGTCAGCCGAGGAGGCCGGGGCCTCCGACGCGGACTGCGCGCTGAGCGTCTCGGCGTCGACCTTCGCGAGGTTGGAGGCGTGGACGGCCAAACCGGCGGCGAGCACGAGCGCGCATGCGGCCGCAGCGGCGGCGACCGCGCGCATCATCTTGCGCTTGACCGCGACGTCGGGTATGTCCTGGCCGGTCGGCATGGGGCCCGCCTGCTTCCTAGTGGGTGAGGATGAACGCGACGACGGCGATGCCGGCGACGATCGCGAGAACGATGACGACCTTTTGGGCAAAGGGCGCGGCGCCCCCCTCGAGGCCCTCGAGCGTGGTGCCGCGGTACGCGTCGCCGCGGGCGGGCTCCTTCGCGCGGGCGGGGCGCTCCTCGTCGGCGTCCCCGTCGTCCCCGGAGTCCGCAGCGGGGCCGTCGGACGTGCTGTCGGGCGCAGCGTCGGCCGGCGCCGCGTCGGGCTCGTCGGCGCGGCGTTGCCCGGCTTCGGTCGCCGCGGCTGCGGGCGCCTGCGCGGAAGGCGGCTGCTCGGCCGCCGGAGCCGCCGCGGGGATGGCCCCCGCCACGATCACCTCGTCGTCCTCGTCGAAGTCCCTGCCCACCACGATGTGGGAGAAACCGCTCGTCTTGTCGTCGGCCATGGGCGGCGCATCCTCTCTTCTCGTACAGCCTGCGCATATCCTAGCGCACCTGGGCGCCCCGGGGGCCCAGGGATTCGGCCCCGCGGGGAGATTGCCCCCCTCCGGCCGGCGCCGCGACTATGGGAGATTAACCCCCTCCGGCCGGCGCCGCGACTATAATAGGGCGCGATTCCCGGAAAACCCCGCGCCCCGGCGCGGCGAAACCCAAGGCAGGAGCAACATGGCATACAGACAGGGCGACACCGCGCACGGCTTCGACGTCGAGCGCGTCGAGAACATCCCCGAGCTCGAGGGGACGGCCGTCATCATGCGCCACCGCGCAAGCGGCGCGCGCCTGATGCTCATCGAGACCGACGACGTCAACAAGGCCTTCTCGATAGCGTTCAAGACCCCGCCCGCCGACGACACGGGCGTGTTCCACATCCTCGAGCACTCCGTCCTCAACGGCTCGGAGAGGTTCCGCGTCAAGGAGCCCTTCGTCAACCTCATCAAGAACAGCATGCAGACGTTCCTCAACGCGATGACGTTCGCCGACAAGACGATGTTCCCGGTCGCGAGCACGAACGAGCGCGACCTCATGAACCTCGCCGACGTCTACATGGACGCCGTGCTCCACCCCGCCGTCTACGAGCGCCCCGAGACGTTCCAGCAGGAGGGCTGGCACGTCGAGCTCGCCGAGGGCGAGGGGCCCGAAGGCGGGGACGGCCTCATGTACAACGGCGTCGTGTACAACGAGATGAAGGGCGCCCTCGCGGAGCCCGACGAGATCGTCGCCGACGCGCTCGCGGCCGCCCTGTTCCCCGACACGGCCTACCGCTTCGAGTCGGGCGGCACCCCCGCGGCCATCCCCGACCTGACCTACGAGGCGTTCCTCGACACGCACGCGCGCCACTACCGCCTCGACAACGCCTACATCGTCCTGTACGGCGACCTCGACGCCGACGCGTTCCTCGGGTTCCTCGACGAGAGGTACCTGCGCCCCGACGCGGACCTGCGCAGAGACGCGGGGAGCCCCAACCCCCTCGAGCTCCAGCCCCCCGTCAAGAGCTTCGGCAACGTCGTCGAGATGCGCACGGCGCCCGAGAACGCCGGCATGGCGCTCGGCTACGTCGCGGGCACGGTGCGCGACCGGCTCAAGATCTACGCGGTCGACATCCTCCTCGACGCGGTCGCGTCCACCAACGAGGCGCCCCTCAAGCGGGCCCTGCTCGACGCGAAGGTCGCCGACGACATCCAGGTCTACTTCAACGACGACGTCCTGCAGCCCTACGTCGTCGTCCAGGCCAAGGGGCTCGCGGACGGCGCCGGGGAGCGGCTGCGCCCCGCGCTCGAGGCCGAGGTCGAGCGCCTCGCGTCGGGCGGGCTCGACCGCAAGCTCGTCGAGGCGGAACTCGAACACTCCGAGTTCGTCCTGCGCGAGCGCAACTTCGGCATCGCGGACGGCGTCGCGGAGGCGGTCGCCGCCATGGAGGGATGGCTCTACGGGGACGACCTCGCGACCGCGTACGTCCGCTACGAAGACGCCTACGGGGAGCTGCGCTCCCTGATCGGCGAGGGATACTTCGAGCAGCTGCTGCGCGAGGTGTTCCTCGAAAACGGCCACGTAGCCGACGTCCGCCTCGTCCCGGTCGAGAAGGAGGCCCCCAGCGCCTCCGACCTGCGCCTCGCAGAGCGCGCCGCGTCGATGGGCGGGGCCGAGCGGGCCGAGGTCGAGCGCGTGACGGAGCGCCTGCGCGAGGTCCAGAGCCGCCCCGACTCCCCCGAGGACCTCGAGGCGCTGCCCCACCTCGGCATCGCCGACCTCGGGGAGGCCCCGCGCGAGGTCCGGCCCTCCCTCGAGGAGACCCCGTGGGGCCCGGTGCTGCGCCACCACGTCCCCACCTGCGGCATCACCTACGCCACCCGCTACTACGACATCAGCGGCCTCGCCTTCGAGGACCTGCCCTACGCGGCGCTGGCCTGCCTCCTGGTCGGCAGCCTCGACACCGCCTGGCACACCGCCGCCGAGCTGAGCCTGCTCGCCAAGAGCAAGATCGGCAACCTCGCCCTCGCCACGAAGACCCTCGAGAGCAAGGACAGCGCCGACCAGTGCTGGCCCAAGATTGCCGTCGAGGGGTCGGCGCTCGCCGCGAACACGAGCCACCTCGCCAAGATGGCCAACGAGATCTGCCTCTCGACGAGGTTCGACGACGCGGAGCGCATCCGCGACATCGTGACCCAGAAAAAGCTCGCGATGGAGCTCGAGTTCGCGAACTCCGGCCACAAACACGCCGCGGCGCGCGCCCAGTCGAAGATCTCGCGCGCTGCTGCCATCAGGCAAAACTTCGGCGGCATCGGCTTCTACCGCTTCCTGTGCGACCTGCTCGACGGCTTCGACGAGAAGGCCGGGGCGCTCGCCGACAAGCTCTCGGCGCTTTGCTCCGCGATATTCGGCGGTGCCGACTGCGTCGTCAGTTTCACCGGCTCCGACGAGGACCTCGAGCAGTACCTGCGCGTCTTCGAGCACAGCCGCGCCCGGCTCCTGCGCGACGCCCCCTTGGCAGAGCCGGCGCCGATGCCCGGCCTCGAGGTCGCGCTCGTCGACCCCGCGCCCGAGGCGTTCGCGGTGCCGACCGACGTCTCGTTCTCAGCGGTCGCCCTCGACCAGCACGCCTTCCGGGAGTTTCCCCACCATGGGTCGTGGCTTCTGGCCAGCCGCATGATCACCTACGACTTCCTCTGGAACGAGGTCCGCGTCAAGGGCGGCGCCTACGGCGTCTCGTTCACGATGCCGCGCACGAGCCTCGCGCGGTTCGCGTCGTTTAGGGACCCGCGCCTCGACGACACCTACCGCAGGTTCGAGCAGGCGGGCGACTGGCTCGAGGCCGCCGACCCCTCCGAGCTCGAGTGGGAGGGCTACGTCGTCAGCACCGTCGCCGGCATGGACGCGCCGCTCAAGGCCCGCGACCTGATAGCGCGCCAAGACACCCAGTTCCTCAGCGGCATCGACCCCGACCTGCGCGCAGCCACCCGCGCCCAGGTCGTCTCCGCGCGCCCGGAGGACGTGCGCGCCCTGGCCCCGCTCGTGAGGGCGGTCGCCCGCGACGGCCGCCGCGTCGTGTTCGGGTCGCGCGAGGCGATCGAGGCGAGCTCCCTTCGCTGGACCGTCGACACGCCCGCGGGAAGGGCGCCGGACGACCCCGCCTAGCCCGCCGGCCAGCGCCGGGGCGCCAGGACTCCTCCCCCTCCTTTGGCGAATGCGAAAACAAGCGGGCCCGGGGGGGCGCGGGGCCCCGGGCCGCGGTGTCTCAGGTTTCGGGCGGGTGTGCCGCAGGGG
>R18__coassemble_2364_pt1 | contig 12183 bp, 9 predicted proteins | sample R18__metabat2_low_PE_019 | metagenome-assembled genome bin R18
GGGTTCGACTGGTCGGCGGAGCTCGGCGACGACTAGCCCGAACTCGGCTCTCCGGTAGAGTTCATGCAGAAACACAACGGCGATTCTTCGAACGTCGTCTCCCCGGCTGCGGACTGTGCGAAGACGGCGAGCCAGCACGCCCAGCTCTCCAAGGGGATCGAGGCGATCGACTCCGACGAGCTTTCAACCGATGACCTGGCCTATTACACGGAGGTCATGGGCAGGTGCAGCGCAAAGCTCATCCAAGCAGCCGCATAGCGAGCCGAGGGGCGGCGAACCCGAGCCTCGCGCACGGGTCCGCCGCCCCGTTGCCTTACCTGCCGGCAAGGTGCTCGCAGAGGGCGGCTGCGACGCGCAGGCCGTCGACGGCGGCGCTCATGATGCCACCGGCGTAGCCCGCGCCCTCGCCGCACGGGTAGAGGCCCGTCGTGACGAGGGCCACCGAGCGGCGCCTCCCCTCGCCGTCGACGACGACGTCGGCGGCGAGCTGCGCTTGGAGGGACTCGTCGCGCACCAGGCGGACGGGGCTCGAGCTACGCGTCTCGACGCCGGTCATGACCGCCTCGGGGTCGGCGAACCCCCGCATCTTCGCATCCATCAGGGGCAATGCCTCCTCGAGGCTCGAGGAGACGAACCCGGGCAGACACTCGTGCAGGTCGGCCCACGCGACGCCGCGCGCATAGGACGGGACCACCTTGGAGCTGGGGGTTCCCGCGCGGCCGCCGAGGAACTCCCCCACCGTCTGGGCGGGAGCCGAGAAGTCGCACCCGCCGGACCTGCGCGCCAGGTCGAAGGCCGCGGCCTCGTATACGCGCTGCAGCTCGACGCCCGCGAGGACGTCGTCCGCGGGACCCGGGAAATCCGAGGGGTCGACGCCGACGAGCACCGCCGCGTTGGCGTTGGCGCCCGCGCGCGCATGGTAGCTCATGCCGTTGACGCAGACGCGCCCCTCCTCGCTCGCTGCGGGGACGACCACCCCGCCGGGGCACATGCAGAAGGTGTAGACCCCGCGGCCGCCGGGGAGATGCACGCTGAGCTTGTAGTCGGCCGCCCCGAGCGCGGGATGGTCGGCCGCCTCCCCGTACTGGGCGCGGTTCACGTCCTCTTGGAGGTGTTCGATGCGCACGCCCATCGAGAACGGCTTGCGCTCCATCAGGAGGCCCGCGCGGCGGCACAGCTCGAAGGTGTCCCGGGCGGAGTGGCCGCACGCCAAGACGACGCGCGTCGCGGGAACGCGCACGACCCGCTTCCCGCGCTCCTGTCCAGACGCCGTGCCGCCGGCTTCCCCGTCGGCAGGGCCCCGCGCGCCGGCCGCTTCGGCGCCGCCCGCCTCGACGCCGACGGAGCTTCGCGCGCCGTCCACGTCGTTCGGCCAGGCGGCCTCGCTCGTCGCTTCCAAACGACCCCCTGCCGCTTCGACCTCCCGCTCGACCGAGATCGCCGCCAAGGCGCCGCCGTCGAACTCGAAGTCGACGAGGCGCGAGCGGAACCACACCTCTCCCCCGAGGTCCTCGATCCGATGGCGGAGGTTGCGCACGACGACGCGCAGCTCGTCGGTGCCGATGTGGGGTTTGGCGAGGACGAGGATGTCCTGCGGCGCGCCCGCGTCGACGAACCACTGGAGAACGTGCTTGGTCAGGGGGTTCTTCGTGTTCGTCGTCAGCTTGCCGTCCGAGAACGTGCCCGCGCCGCCCTCGCCGAACTGGATGTTGGCGGAGGCGTCGAACGCCCCTCCCGCGAAGAACGCGTCGACGGCCTCGACGCGCTCCTCGACGCATGCGCCCCGCTCGATCACGAGGGGCCGAAGCCCCGCCTTCGCGAGGTAGAGCGCCGCGAACAGTCCGGCCGGGCCCGTCCCCACGACGACCGGGCGCGGCTCCCCGGATGCGCGGGACGACGGCCCGCAATCGGGGATGTCGAGGGGGCGGTAGGGCTCGTGCAGCTTTGCCTGAACGCCCTTCGACGGCGATCCCTTTCTCGCGATGCGCTCCTCGTCTTTTGCGTTTGCCAAGGTCACGCCCAACGTCGCGACAAAGTGCACGTCGCTCTTCTTGCGCGCGTCGACGCTGCGCTTGAGGACGACGACGTCGACGACCTGGTTCTTGCCCACCCCGGCCGCCTTCGCGGCGATGGGACGCAAGAGGCCCTGGCCCTCCAAAAGGCCCGCGTCGAGGGGAAGTTTCACGTTAGAAAGCTCAAGCATGGCTGATATGGTAGCGTAAACGCCGCACACGCAGCCCCGCGGATATGCGCGATTGCGGCAGGGAAAGGCGATGGGACCGAGGAGGCCACATGAGGGCAGTTGTCCAACGCGTGAAAAGCGCCCGCGTCGACGTCGACGGAGAGACCGTCGGCTCCGTCGGCCGCGGCTACCTCGTCCTCCTCGGCGTCGGGCACGAGGACGGGCCCGCCCAGGTCGAGCGCCTTTGGAGCAAGATCTTCAAGATGAGGATCTTCGAGGACGCGTCGGGCAAGACCAACCTCAGCCTCGCGGACGTCGGGGGCGAGCTGCTCGTGGTGAGCCAGTTCACGCTCTACGCGAACTGCAGGAAGGGCAACCGCCCGAGCTTCACCGACGCCGGCAAGCCCGCCGAGGCGGAAGCCCTCTACGAGGCGTTCGTCGCCCGCGCGCGCCAAGACGTGGCCCGCGTCGAGACCGGCCGCTTCGGCGCCATGATGGACGTCTCCCTCGTCAACGACGGCCCCTTCACCATCGTCCTCGACACCGCCGCGCTCTAAAGACCCCGGCCACCTCGGCGTCCGCCGCCCTCGCCCCATACCCCCGTCCGCCGGACGACTCCAGAAGCAGAGGCGAACGCAGAGGCAAGCCTTTCTATTGGCGGCGCGACGAGCCATAGGCGGCGTGCTTGCGGTTGCCGAACGCGCTGCCCTTGCGCGAGGTCTTCTTGAGGTCGGCGAGGACGTCCTCCTCGGAGCTTCCCTCAACCTGCGCCCGCAGCTTGACGACCTGGTCGCGCAGGCGGGCCGCCTCCTCGAAGTCCATGTTGACCGACGCCGCGGCCATCTCCTCCTCCATGCTCGCGACGATGCGCATGACTTCCTCGCGGGAGAGCGCGGCGAGCTCCTTGTTGATGTCGACGGCGGAGACGCTGCCCGCCTCGTCGGCGACGTAGCCCATGATGTCGTTGATCGCCTTGCGAATCGTCTGGGGCTCGATGCCGTGCTCCTCGTTGTACGCCATCTGGATCTCACGGCGGCGGGCGGTCTCCTCGATCGCCCGGGCCATCGAGTCGGTCTGCTTGTCGGCGTACATGATGACCTGGCCGGACACGTTGCGCGCTGCACGCCCGATCGTCTGGATGAGGCTGCGGTGGTTGCGCAGGAAGCCCTCCTTGTCCGCGTCGAGGATCGCGACCAGGCTCACCTCGGGCAGATCGAGCCCCTCGCGCAGCAGGTTGATGCCCACGAGGCAGTCGAACTCGCCGCGGCGCAGCGCCGTCAAGATCTCGACGCGTTCGAGGGTCGCGATGTCGGAGTGCATGTAGCGGGCCCGAATTCCCTGGTCGAGCAGGTGGTCGGTCAAATCCTCCGCCATCTTCTTGGTCAACGTCGTCACGAGGACGCGCTCGTTGCGCTCCGCGCGCGCCTTGACCTCGTCGATGATGTCGTCGATCTGGCTCGCGATGGGTCGGACGATGATCTCGGGGTCGAGCAGGCCCGTCGGACGGATGATCTGCTCGACTTGTTGTTGGGTGACGCGCTCCTCGTAGTCGCCCGGCGTCGCCGAGACGTAGATGAACTGGGGGACGCGCTCCTCGTACTCGTCGAAGCGCAGGGGGCGGTTGTCGAGGCAGCTCGGCAACCTGAATCCGTGCTCGGCAAGCGTCACCTTGCGGCTGCGGTCGCCCTCGTGCATGCCGCGGATCTGGGGGACGGTGACGTGGCTCTCGTCGATGATGCAGAGGAAGTCCTTCGGAAAGTAGTCGATGAGCGTGTAGGGGGGCTCGCCGGGCAACCTTCCGTCGAGGTGGCGGCTGTAGTTCTCGATCCCGCTGCAAAATCCCATCGTCTCGAGCATCTCGAGGTCGTAGCTCGTGCGCATCTCGAGTCGCTGGGCCTCGAGGAGCTTCCCCTCCTCGTTGAACTGCTTGAGGCGGTCGCGCAGCTCGTCGCGGATCGTGTCGAGGGCTCGGTCGAGCTTGGGGCGGGCGGTCACGTAGTGGCTGGCCGGCCAGATGGGCAAGGCCTCGAACGAGTTCAGAACCTCGCCGGTCACATGGTCGATCTCCTGGATCGACTCGACCTCGTCTCCCCAGAAGTCGATGCGGATGGGGTTGTCGGCGTACGGCGGGAACACGTCGAGCGAGTCGCCGCGCACGCGGAACGTCCCCCGCGCAAGCTCGTAGTCGTTGCGGTCGTACTGGATGTCGATGAGCTGGTGGATGACGTCGTCGCGGTCCGCCTCGCGCTCCCGGTCCACGAACACCGCCATGCCCGCGTAGTCGGCGGGGCTGCCGATGCCGTAGATGCAGCTCACGCTCGCGACGACGATGATGTCGCGCCGAGACAGCAAAGCGCTCGTGGCGGCATGGCGCAGCTTCTCGACCTCCTCGTTGATGGAGGCGTCCTTCTCGATGAACGTGTCGCTCGAGGGCACGTACGCCTCGGGCTGGTAGTAGTCGTAGTAGGAGACGAAGTACACGACGGCGTTGTCGGGGAAGAACTCCTTGAGCTCCGCCGCGAGCTGGGCCGCGAGGGTCTTGTTGGGCGCCATGATGAGCGTGGGCTTCTGGACCGCTTCGATGACCTTGGCCATCGTGAACGTCTTGCCCGATCCGGTGACGCCGAGCAGGTTCTGATAGCGCAGGCCCCGCTCCACGCCCTGGGCCAGCGCCTCGATCGCCTGGGGCTGGTCCCCTGCCGGCTCGTAGGGGGACACGACCCGAAACGGCGTGTTCGAGAGCCTGACCTCGGGCAGCTTGCCCTCGATCTCCACTCCCTCCAGGTTGGAAAGATGGGCCATCCCGAACCCCCTTCTCGCTTCGACGACGCCTCGCTGCGGATGCGCGAGGGCCTGCCTATCGTACCACGCCCGCCCCAGCTCAAAAGCCGCCCGACGCGCCCTGATTCAGTACAAGAAACATCACCATAATTGCATGAAAACCCTGTATCATGGGAGCCAGCTATCAACCCCGTGTTCGGGAGGTCACCATGAGCATCAAGAAGATCTTCATCATCGGCGGAATGGGCGCTGGAAAGTCCACCGCCACCAAGACCCTCGCCAGCCGCGGACTCCCGATAATCGACCTCGACGAGGTCGGTCACGAGGTCCTGAAGTGGGACACCGTCAAAGAGGAGATGGTCGCGACCTTCGGAGAGGACATCATCGGAGACGACGGCGAGATTGTCCGCTCCAGGCTCGCTGAGAAGGCCTTCGCGAGCCCCGAGACCACGCGCAAGCTCAACCGCATCAGCATGCCCCGCATCGAGGAGGCATACTACGACGAGCTGGCCCGGCTCGAGGGCGTCGGCCACAAGGCGTGCCTCGTCGAGTACTCCGTGTTCAAGCGCCGCGACGCGTCCCTCGCATACTCCGCAGACGTCGTCATCGCGGTCATCGCGCCCATCGACGACCGCATCAAGCGCGCCGTTGCAGCCGGATGGAAAGAGGATGACGTGCGCCGCCGCATCGCCCAGCAGATCACCGACGCCGACCGCATCGAGGCGGCCGACGTGGTGTTCAACAACGACGGCACGAAGGAAGAGCTCGTCAACGACGTCCTCGCCTGGTGGAACAAGTACCGCGACGACAACGACCTGATGGTCACCTTCGACTAAGCCTCCTCAGGCCACGCGCGACAGATATTCTTGGAGAACACACGCTTCCGCCAGGAAGTGGATGTCCTCGTCTTCGTTCCACCCGTCGACGAGGTCCGACATCGTCAGCTCGTACTCCTCTTGCACAGGGTCCTCCTCGCCGAGGTCCCACTGGGTCTCGACCCATCGCAGCCAGGCCGCATCCGGGCTCTGCTCGACCCCCAGGAACAGGCGGGCCGCCGCGTCTTTCGCCGACGAGCCGTTGCGCAGCATGCTCCAGCACAGCTCCGCCAGCAACGCGTACTTGTCGCGCTTGATCGTGTTGCACCCCATCCAAAGGCTGTAGGCGAGAACGACCCCCCAGGGCTGGGTCCCGACGTCCTGCACGGGCAGCTCGTTGTCCACAAGGCTCAGACAGGCCGCACGCACACGGCGCACGACGCGCTTCTCCTCGTCGAGGGCAAACCGGACGCGCGGGATGACGACCACCCCCGTCGGATACAGGTCCCCCTCGGCGCACATCGCCTCTATCGCGTCGAACACCGCGACCTCGATGGCCATGCGCCTCTTCGATCCCGCGCCGAAGGACGACCCCCGGCAGACATGCCCGTCGACGACCTCGCGCACCAGCCTCTTCTTGTTGCACTCCTGCAATACCTCTTGGACCGTGGGGAGAACTTCGCATCCGCTTGCCATGTCCGACTCCTCTCGCGCTCGCGGCGGCGCGCTTCGCACCGCCTTCTCTTTTCTGGACGAGAGTATATCAAAACATGAACGTTTGTTCCTAAAAAATTTCTCTCCAACTGTACCAATATTGCCCCAGTTGAATATTTTCTTCAAAGGCTGGAGGAACCTGTCCCGACCCTGGTGCGTTCCGAGAAAACGAAAAGGACCCCTGCCGGCGACTCGCATCGCCAGCAGGGGGCCCGAAAGCGTGGACGCCGGGGTCCCGCCGAGGACCTTCCGCCTATGCGCGGACCTCCGCGCCCGTGGCGTTGGCGACCTTGGCAACGACGCGGCCGTGGGCCTTGTCGACCTCCTCGCCCGTCAGAGTGCGGTCAGCCGCGCGGTACGTCAGCTTGTACGCCATCGATTTCTTGCCGGGGCCGACGCGCAGCAGGTCGCGGTACACGTCGAACAGCTCGACGCTCGCGAGGAGCTTGCCGCCCGCGGACGTGATGCACTGCACCATGCGCTCGTGGGTGACGCCCTCGTCGACGACGAAGGCCTGGTCGACCGTGACGGCCGGGAACTGCGGGACGTCGACGTAGGGGCGGCAGTCCTGGGTCGCCTTGAGCAACGCCTCGACGTCGAGCTCGAAGGCGACGACCGGAGCCGCGGCGTCGAAGGCGGCGGCGGCAAGCGGGTGGATCTCGCCGACCCAGCCGAGCAGGGAGCCGCCCGAATAGACCCATGCGGCGCGGCCGGGCTGGAGGTGGGGAGCCTCGTCGGCCTCTGCGACCTTGAAGCGCAGCTTCGGGATGGCGAGCTCTCGGGCGAGGCTCTCGACGGCGCCCTTGCCGTCGAAGAAGTCGAACGCCGTCGGGGAGACGTTCCACCCGGCGTCGCCCATCGCGCCGGCCATGACGCCGGCGAGCTTCTGGCGCTCCTTGGGGCTCTTCTTGCCCTCGTGCGCATAGAACACGACGCCGACCTCGTAGAGCTGGACGTTCTTGACGCCGCGGCTCTGGTTGTAGGCGACGCTGCGCAGAAGGCCCGGGATGATGGACTGACGCATGACCGACTGGTCGGCGTTGAGCGGGTTCAAAAGCTCGACGGGGATGCCGAGGCCGTCGGTGGGAAGGCGCAGCTGGGCGATCTCGTCGGGGCTCGCGAACGAGTAGGTCATGGTCTCGTTCAAGCCGCAGGCACGCATCGTGTCGTTGATGACGTCCATCTTGCGCTGGGCCTCGGAGCGCACGCCCAAGCGGCCGCGGCCTCCGGGCAGCGTCGGCTCGATGCGGTCCATGCCGTAGAGGCGCAGGATCTCCTCGTAGAGGTCGATCTCGCGCTCGAGGTCGGGGCGGAACGTCGGGGCCTTGACGGCGAGCGTGTTCTCGTCGGCGCCGTCCGCGACCTCGCAGCCGAGGCGCTCGAGGATGTCGACGATCTCCTCGCGGGGGATCTCGGCGCCGAGCATGCCCTGGCAGCGCTTCACGCGCAGCTTGAGGTCGATAGGCTCGGTCTTCTTCGGATAGACGTCGATGATGCCGGGGCAAACCGATCCGCCGGACACCTCGGCCATCAGGGCTGCGGCGTAGGCGGAGTAGTCGGCGCAGGTGTTGTCGTCGACGCCGCGCTCGTAGCGCATCGAGCTCTCGGAGATCAGGCCGAGGTTGCGGCTCGTGCGGCTCGTGCGGCCGCGCTCGAACGTCGCGCTCTCGAGCAGGATCGTCGTCGTGCCCTCGGTCACCTCGGACTCGAGGCCGCCCATGACGCCCGCAAGGGCGACGGCCTTCTCAGGCGTGGCGATGACGGTCATGTCGCTCGTCAGCTCGCGCTCGACCTCGTCGAGCGTCGTGAACTGCTCGCCGTCGGCCGCCGCGCGCACGATGACGTGGGCAACGCCGTCCTCGCCGGCCAGCTTGTCGTAGTCGAACGCGTGGAGCGGCTGGCCCAACAGGAACAGGATGTAGTTGGTCACGTCGACGATGTTGTTGATCGGACGGGATCCGGCGGCGGTCACGCGCTCGGCGAGCCAATCGGGGCTCGGGCCGATCTTCACGTTCTTGATGACGCGGGCGGTGTAGCGGGGGCAGCGGTCGGCGTCCTCGATCTCGACGGTCGCAAGGTCGGCCGCGTCGGGCAACGCCTCGTCGACGACGAGCTCGCGCTCGGGATAGGTCACCGGGATGCGGTACATCGCACCGACCTCGCGGGCCATGCCCTGCATGGACAGGCAGTCGGGGCGGTTCGGCGTGATCTCGAGGTCGAGGACCGTGTCGGAAAGGCCGAGGTGCTCGGCGATGGGCGTGCCCACCTTCGCGTCGTCGGACAAGATCCAGATGCCCTCGTGGTCGGCTCCCTGGCCGAGCTCGCGTTGGCTGCAGCACATGCCGTTGGAGACGACGCCGCGCAGCTTGCCCTTCTTGATCTTGACTCCCCCCGGCAGGACCGCGCCCACCTTCGCCACCGGCAGCTTGATGCCGGCGCGGATGTTGGGAGCGCCGCAGACGATCTGGACGGGGTCGCCCTCGCCCGTGTTCACGGTCACGACGTGCATGTGGTCGGAATCGGGATGGTCCTCGCACGTCTCGACGTAGCCGACGACGACGCCGTCGAGGTCGGCGCCCACCTTGTCGGCAGCCTCCACGCCCGTGCCCGTCAGGTCGAGGCGGTCGCAGAAGTCCTGGAGCCCGTCCGGCACCGTCACGTAGTCAGAGAGCCACTTCAAAGAAACCTTCATGTCATTCTCCTCTCTAACCTAGAACTGGCGCAGGAAGCGCATGTCGCCCTCGACGAGCATGCGCAGGTCGGGAACGTTGTACTTCAGGCAGGCCACGCGCTCGATGCCGACGCCGAACGCGAATCCCGAGTACACCTCGGGGTCGATGCCGCTCATCTCGAGGACGTTGGGGTCGACCATGCCGCACCCCAAGATCTCGATCCAGCCCGTGCCCTTGCACATGCGGCAGCGCTCGCCATCGTGCAAATGACCCGTGCCGCCGCACACGCCGCAGCTCACGTCGGCCTCGGCAGAGGGCTCCGTGAACGGGAAGAAGTGGGCGCGGAAGCGGGTCTTGCGCTCGGGGCCGAACATCGCGCGGCAGAAGTAGTCGAGCGTGCCCTTGAGGTCGCCGAACGTGATGTCCTTGTCGACGACGAGGCCCTCGCACTGCGTGAACTGGGGAAGGTGGCTCGGGTCGGCGACGTCGCGGCGGTACACCTTGCCCGGGCAGATCATGTAGATGGGCGGCTCCTGGTCCTCCATGACGTGCACCTGGACGCCGGAGGTCTGGGTGCGCAGGAGGACGTCGCTCTCGCCGCGCACCGCGGACTCGTCGCCGGACAGGTCGCGCACGTAGAACGTGTCCTGCATGGAGCGGCTCGGATGGTCGGCCGGGGCGTTGAGCGCCGTGAAGTTGTACCAGTCGGTCTCGACCTCGGGGCCGGTCTTGACCGTGTAGCCGAGGCCCAGGAAGATCTCGGAGATCTCGTCGGAGATCGCGTTGATCAGGTGGCGCGTGCCCATCTGCTGGACGCGGCCGGGCATCGTGATGTCGACGGCGTTCGCGTTGATCGACGCCTCCATCTCGAGCTTCGCCAAGCGGGCCTTGTGCTCCTCGAGCTCGGCCTCGATGACGTTGCGCACCTCGTTGACCGTCTTGCCGACGGCGGCGCGCTCCTCCTTCGCGATCTTGCCCATGTTTCGCAGGTAGCCGGTCAGACTGCCCGCCTTGCCGAGCACGCCCACGCGCACCTCTTCGAGCGCGGCAGACGTCTCGGCCTCCTTGATAGCCAGCAACGTAGCCTCGCGCAGCTCCGTTACCTCGTCGATGATTGCCATGCAACACCTCTTCGCTTCGTCTTACAACAACAAGAAAGAGCCTTTTCTCCTCCCTGGCGCCTGCGGGGGCAGGCTGGTCCAAGGACGAGAAAAGGCTCTCGCGGTACCACCTTGGTTGACGCCGCTCAAAGCGGGCGCCCACTTCGTTTTGCCCGGTGACGGGGGCAACCCGGCAAGCCCTAGTAACACCTTGCGCGCCGCGCATTCGCTTTCAGGCCCGCTGCTCGGAAGGGAAACGCCTGCCTTTGCCGATTGGGCCCTCCCAGCCTCGGAGCCCTCTCTGTGAATCGGCGCACAAAGACAAGCTGACTTCGTCAGCGCAACTCGGAAAGTATACCCCCTTTTGCGCCCCGGCGCGCGGGCTTTTTTCTATTCCCAGGCGTTCTTGAGGGCGGCGATCTCCTCGGCCCACCCCGCGAGCGCCTCGTTGGGGGTCTCGAGGAAAAACGGCAGGTTGCGCAGGGCCGGGTGGCGGGTCACGGCGCTCAGGGCCGCAAAGCCGATGTGGCCCTCGCCGATGCGCTCGTGGCGGTCCTTGCGGGCGCCGAGCGGGTTCTTCGAGTCGTTGAGGTGGACGGCACGCAGGCGGTCGAGGCCGATGACGCGGTCGAACTCCTCGAGCACGCCGTCGAGGTCGTCGCGAACGTCATATCCCGCATCCCACACGTGGCACGTGTCGAGGCAGACGCCGACGTGGCTCTTCAGCTCGACGCCGTCGATGATCGCGCGCAGCTCCTCGAACGTGCGGCCGACCTCGCTCCCCTTGCCGGCCATCGTCTCGAGCAGGAGGAGGGTGTTCTGCTCGGGCCGCAAAACGTCGTTGAGCGTCTCGACGATGAGGCGGATGCCCTCCTCGGGACCCTGTCCCACGTGGGATCCGGGGTGCATGTTGTACATCATGCCCGGGGTCGCCTCCATGCGCGCGAGATCGTCTGCCAAGACCATGTGGGCGAACTCGCGCACCTCCGGCTTGGCGCTGCAGGGGTTGAGGGTGTAGGGCGCGTGCGCGAGGATGACGCCGATGCCGTTCACAACGCAAAGGCCCTGGAACAGCGCGATGTCCGCGAGGTCGATGGACTTGGCCTTGCATCCTCGCGGGTTGCGCGTGAAGAACTGGAACGTGGTGCCGCCGACCTCGGCGGCGTCCCTCGCCATCTGGGCGTACCCCTTCGAGCTCGACAGATGGCACCCGATCGTCAACATGGCAAACCTCCCCCGTCAGGCGCCGCCGGCTTGGACGGCGCGCACGTCAGACGAACACGTACGTGATCACCGTGATGATGGCGAACGCCACGAATATGATCGCGACGTTCATGTCGGCCTTGTCCTCGCTGATGGCGCGAAGCTGCGCCATGCGCTTCTCGCACATCGGAAAGATGTGCCAGGTCGCGAACGTGAACACCGCGCCGAGCATGATGTCGTTGACGATCCACGCCTGGCCCAGGATGTTGCCGGGGTAGTCGTGGACGTCCCACAGCGGGTAGACGCCGTTCGCGTCGGGCTGGTTTTGCAAAAAGCCCTGGATGAGCTCCATGGCCATGCCGAGGAACACGCCGAAGACGAAGAACACGAGAAGGGCCTGCCACCCCTTCGCGTGGATGCGCTCGAGGGAGGACTTGATGGGCGCCAGCAGGATGGCGCACATGATGATGCCGATGCCGTAGACCATGAAGGGCTTGAACGGGTTGGCCAAGACCTCGTCGGTCCAGCTCACGGAGTTGAAGAACGTCGCGCCGATCGCGCAGTAGGGCCACTCGATGAGGTGGCCGAGGAGGCTGAACACGCAAAAGTACACGATCATGTTGCGCCAGAACGGCCACGTGTTGAGCTGCGCGAAGCTCTTGCGGTACTCCTCCGCAAAGATGCCCAAACGCGAAACCTTGTCCGCCATCGCAACC
>R18__coassemble_2373_pt1 | contig 12137 bp, 9 predicted proteins | sample R18__metabat2_low_PE_019 | metagenome-assembled genome bin R18
CAGATGGAGCAGATGGACAAGCTCGGCATGAACGTCATCCCCTGCGACCTGCGCGACGCCTACCCCTTCGGCGGCGGCCTGCACTGCTGCACCGCCGACGTCTACCGCGAGGGCGGCTGCGAGGACTACTTCCCGAACCGCGTCAAGGACTGCACGCTGGTTCGCCCGGAGATGTGGAACGACTAGTCAGCTCCTGCGAGACATCGCTTTCAAGGGGAGGTCCTTCGGGGCCTCTCCTTTTTTGCGGCCGCTTTCTTCGAGGACCGCGCGAAGCGAAGGCCTGCGGAGTCGCGGCAACGGACGCGGCGGCGACGCGACTCCGCCCTAGGAGGGCTGCTCGTTCGCAGGCTTCTCGCCGAGGCTGAGGATGACCACCGAGGAGAGGATGAGGAGCATGCCGACGACCTTCACGACGCCGACGCTGTCCCCGAACACGAAGATGCCGAGCAAAGACCCCACCAGCGGCTCCGACGTCGCCAAGATTCCCGCACGGCTGGTCTCCATGTGCTTGAGGCCCGTGTTGTAGAAGATGTAGGGGAGGATGGTGCAGACGAAGCCGATGCCGAGGAAGACGAGCCAAAGCGAGGGATCGGCGCATGCGGTCGCAATCGTCGCCGGATAGTCGCTCAGGAAAAGCGAGGCGACCGTCCCGACTGCGAACGACCAGAACAACACGGTGCGCAGGCCGTAGCGCTCGAGCGCGATGCGGGCGAACACCGAATAGCACGCGTAGAAGACCCCGCTCGCGAGACCGACCGCAAGGGCCTCCGCGCTCAGGCGGACCGCGCCGCCGAGCATCCCCGACACCATGCAGCACCCTGCGAACGTCAAGACCAGCGCGACGCCCTTTTTCGCAGTGAAGCGCTCGCGAAACACCACCGCGCTCATGATCGAGAGCCAAACGGGCGAGGTGTAGAGCAATACCTCCGCGACCGACACCTCGCTGAGCCGGACGCATGCGAAGAAGCACGTGTTGAACAAGGTCATGCTGATCAAGCCGGTGCCGACGAAGATCCAAAAGTCACGCGGTCGAATGCGGAACTTCGACCGGTCGGTCACGAGGATCCAAACAGCCGAGCCCACCGCAGCGACCGCCATGCGCACGCCCGAGATCTGGAAGGAGCTGAGCCCCGCGGCGCTCATGATGTTCGAGAACAAGGTGATGATGCCCCAGAGAATGCCGGCGGCCAAGACGCAAAGGGCAGCTTTCCGCGAATCCACCGACGCCTCCTTGTCTTCCTCGGCTTCTTGCACGAGCGTTCATTATGACGCAACGAACGCGAAGCGAGCCCGTCAAGAACGATGTTCGCGCCGCTTTTGGCACCAAGGCGCAAGACGCCGGGTCCCTCGAAGGCGAAAAAGAAGGGCGCCGAAGCGCCCTTCCGAGTTAGGTTGCCGCAAGCGCTGGGGCTACTCGACTTCCGAGAGGTCCTTGCTCGAATGCTCGTGGCTCAAGATCATGGCAACAAGCGCGATGCAGGAGATGACGATCAGGTAGACCGCCGGAGCGAGCGTGCTGCCGGAAACCTCGATGAGCAGCGTGCAGATAAGCGACGCCGTGCCGCCGAACAGCGCGTTGGCGAGGTTGAACGAGAGCGCGAAGCCCGTGTAGCGCACCTCGGTCGGGAAGGTTTCGGTCAGATAGCTCGACAACGTGCCGTCGTTGATCGTGAGGACGAGGCAGAGCACGAGCTCCACGATGAGCACGAGGAAGAAGTTCGCCGTGTTGAGCAGCATGAACGCCGGCACCGTGAGCACGATGAAGGCCACGCACGCGATGATGAGCATGCGCTTGCGGCCGAAGTGGTCGGAGATCCATCCGCTCGCGAAGATGAACAGGACATAGGCGACGAGGCTGATGTTGGTTGCCATGGTCGCAGGGCCCGCGTCCATGCCGACGGCGTCGGTCAGGTAGGTGGGCAGGTAGGTCAGGACCGCGTAGAAGCCGACGGCGTTGAGCATGCATGCGCCGAAGGAGATGACGAGCTTCTTGAGGTGCTTGGAGAACAGGTCGCGAATCGGGTGGAGCGTCTCGCCGGGCTGGGCGGTCATGGCGTCTTGCATGGCCTGGTAGATCGGGCTGTCCTCAAGCTTGGTGCGGATGTAGTGGGCGACGAAGCCGAGCGGGCCGGCGAGCAGGAACGGCACGCGCCAACCCCAGTTCAGGATGTCGGCCTCGGGGAGCATGAAGTACATGAGGGCGACGAGGCCGGAGCCCACGAGCAGGCCCACCGACGTGGAAGCCGGGACGAGGGAGCAGTAGATGCCGCGCTTCTCCTTGGGGGCGTACTCAGCCAGGAACGTCGCAGCGCCGGCGTACTCGCCCGACGCGCTGAAGCCCTGGACGATGCGGCACACCAAAAGCAGGATCGGCGCGAGCATGCCGACCATGGCAAACGACGGCAAGAGGCCGATGCAGAACGTGGCGCCCGACATCAGGAAGATGGAAACGGACAGCGTCCACTTGCGGCCCTTCTTGTCGCCCAGGCTGCCCCAGACGAACGCGCCGATCGGACGTGCCACGAACGAGATGGCGAACACCGCGAAGGTCATGATGAGGCCGGACGTGTCCCCGCTCGCGAAGAACACGGTTGCGATGATGGTGGCGAGGTAGCTGTAGGAAGCGTAGTCGAACCACTCGATGAAGTTGCCTAAAAAGGAGCTGATGGCAACCTTCGTCACGGTCACTTGGCGCTCTGCCTGAGTTGCCGACTCGACTGTCATATCCCCCTCCTGTCTGTTCTTGCCCCGCCGCGTCGGGCGCGGCTTTGTCAGCTTTCCGTAATAAAAACGCGCATATCCTACCGCATCGGCCGAGGCTTTTCTTCGAAAAATTGACTTTGTAGTCAAAATTTTTCATATTTGGAATGTTTTATGCAAAAAAATAGCCTATTTATTCAAAAATATTCGATTTTTTGAATTTACGCTGCTAGTCACACCGTATGCGCGGCTCGCCTCTTCACAAAGAGCGCACATCTCTTGCGCCCGAGCAGGCCTCTGCACGAGGCCGCGACGAGAGCACATCGTTCGCGAAGGCGGCGCGCAGGCCCTCTTCCTTCGTCGCGCCTTGCAACGCTTCATAGAGAGACCGCGCCGTGCGATGGAGAACGGAGCGCTCGGCCCGTGCCAGACGCCCGCCCCGGGAAGAGCCGGCGACGGGCGGCGCCTAGGCCTAGGCCTGCTCCGGCTCGGATCCGTCGATGCCGGTGCGGGGATCGTGCAGGTCGTTGGGCATGACGCGGACCTGGCCGAGGCCCATGTCGACGAGCCATTCGTGGGTGCGCCGCGGAGCTGCGACGTCGTCGTACCGGGAGCAGTAGCACAACGCCTCGACGAGCGTGATGTTGTGCTGGAGGTCGGCGACCGTGTCGACGTCGGGAATCGGCGGCAGCCACAGCGCGGGCAGCCCCTGCTCCTGGGCCTTTTGGATGTAGGCGGGCAAGACCGTCAGGCCGTTGCGGCAATAGTAGACGCCCGTATGGTCGAAGTCGGTCCCACGCGTCCATCCCACCGCCGAGACGCCCATCTCCTGGTCAGGCGCGATGACGATGCCGCCTCCCGCGACGTCGTCGAGGCGGTGGAGCGCCTCGAACCCCATGCGCACGTCCTTCTTCGTCAACGCCGGCATGTCCGCGCCCATGGAGAGCACGCAGTCCGCGCCGGCGTCCCACGCCTTTTGAAACGCGCAGTTGTAGTGCTCGTCGAAGCTCGCGCCCTCGTCGAAGGTGACCTTGACCTCGTGCGGAAAGCCCTGCGCGCCGAGAAGAGCCTCCATGGCCGCCACGTTCTCCGCGGGCACCGTCGACACCAAGAGCTCGTACTCGTCGAGCACGTCCGCCCCGGCTGCAACCGACTCGCGCGATTCCCGCTCGAGGTCGTTCATCGCCGCGCAGATGATGTCGACCACGTCGAGCAGCATGCACTGGTACAGCTCCGCAGCGTCGTCGGGCGCGAACATGCCGTCCTTCAAGACGGTCAGGCGCGTCTTGACCATCCCCTCCTCGGGAACCTTGCTGAACAGGACCAGCGTGTTCTTGCGTGTGCGCATGCGGAAACCCCCGATCGGCTAGCGGCCCTCCTTCGCCGGGCAAAAAGACAGGGGCCCGGCCGAACCGAGCCCCTATTCTACTATGCAATCCCCGCGCAGCGGCCCAGTCCCTCGACAAGGCCGCATCCGACCGCGCTTCGCTAGAGCATGAGCTTCGCCACGCGCGCGGCAAACGCCATCGGGTCCTCGACGGGCAACCCCTCGACCAGCAGGCTCTGATCGAGCAGCAACAGGGCATACTCGGACACCTTGTCCTTCTCGCCGAGGTCGGAGGCGGTCTTCAGGGCCTCGAAGACCGGATGGCTCGCGTTGAGCTCGAGCACGCGCTTCACGCTGAACTCCGGAGCGCCGGGCATGTTCCTCATGACGCTCTCCATGCCGAAGGACATCGGGCCCTCGGCCGTGATGCAAGCGGCAACCTCGTCGTCTGCGCCCAGGCGTGTGGAGATGGAGACTTTCTCGACCTTGTCCCCAAGCGCCTCCTTCATCGTGTCGAGCAGGTCCTTGTTGTCCTCGGCAACCGACTCGGCCTCCTTCTTCTCCTCCTCGGTGGCGACGTCGGTGTCCGCGGAGGCGGCGTTCCTGATCGGCTTGTCGTCATAGGACCCGAGCACGGTCAGACAGAAGTCGTCGATCGACTCGGTGCCGAGCAAGACGTCGTAGCCGCGGTTCAAGACGCCCGTCACCGCCGGCATCTTCGCGAGGCGCTCGAGATCGCCGCCGGAGGTGAAGTAGATGTCCTCCTGCCCGTCGGGCATCTTGCCGCAGTACTCCTTGAGCGTGACGAGCTTGCCCTCCTTGGCGGAGTGGAACATCAGGAAGTCCTCGATGACGTCGCGCGCACCGCCGTAGGTGTGGTAGATGCCGAACTTCAAGACGTCGCCGAACTCCCCGAAGAAACCCTCGAAGGCCTCGCGGTCGCTCTTGAGCATGCTCTCGAGCTCGGCCTTGACCTTCTTCTCGATGCGGCGAGCCATGGCTTTGAGCTGGCTGTTTTGCTGGAGGGTCTCGCGGCTGATGTTGAGCTGGAGGTCCTGGGAGTCAACGATGCCGCGGACGAAGTTGAAGTAGTCGGGCAAGAGCTCCTCGCAGTTCTCCTGGATCATGACGTTGCTGCAGAACAGCTGCGGGCCCTTCTTGTAATCGCGCGCGAAAAGGTCGTCGGGCGCCTTCTTGGGGATAAACAGGAGGACGTCGTAGTTGAGGGAGCCCTCTGCGTGGAAGCTGATGGTGCGTAGCGGCTCGTTGACGTCGTGGAACTCGGACTTGTAGAAGTTGTCGTAGTCCTCTTGGGAGACCTCGGACTTCGCGCGCTTCCAGATCGGCACCATCGAGTTGACGGTCTCGACCTCGGTGTAGTTCTCCCACTCGGGCACGTAGTCCTCGCCGGCGTCCTCGGGCTTGGGCTTCTGGCGCGAGTGGGTGACCTCCATGATCACAGGGTAGCGCACGTAGTTGCTATATTTCTTGATGAGTTCCTTGAGCTTGTAGTCGTTCAGGAAGGCGTCGTAGTCCTCCTCGCCCACGCTCTCCTTGACGGTGAGGATGACGTCGGTGCCGTAGCTGTCGCGCTGGCCGGGCTCGATGGTATAGCCCTCGATGCCGTCGCTCTCCCAAACCCATGCTTCGTCCTCGCCGAACGCGCGCGAAACGACGCGCACCTTGCTGGCGATCATGAAGCTCGAGTAGAAGCCGACGCCGAACTGGCCGATGATGTCGACGGCGTTGCCCTGGTCCTCGGAGTTCTCGGTCTTGAACGCCTGGGAGTCGGAATGGGCGATGGTGCCGAGGTTCTTGTCAAGCTGTTCCTGGTTCATGCCGATGCCGTTGTCCGAGACGGTGATCGTGCGCGCAACCTTGTCGAACTCGACGTGGATGGCGAGCGCGTCGTCGTCAAGCGCGATGGACGAGTCGGTCAGGCTGAGGAAATGCAGCTTGTCGATGGCGTCGGACGCGTTGCTGATCAGCTCGCGCAGGAAAATCTCCTTGTTGGTGTAGATGCTGTTGATCATGAGGTCGAGCAGCTTCTGGCTCTCTGTCTTGAACTTCTTCATATGCTCTGTCTTCCTTCCCTGACGCGCCGCTCTTTCACGGCGCCGTGATTGCGAGTGCCGCGGGAAGCCGGGTCCGTGGGGGTTCCGGCGTCTGTTAGCAGTCGCACCCTTTGAGTGCTAAAAAGAGATTGTAGCCGCGCTTGTGCCGATGTCAAGCAAACCCACGTCAAGCACACAGGCGGCCTCCGCACGCCGACTGCTCGGGGGAGATCCGCGCCTTGCCGCGCCGAGTCGCTGCGGCTAGCTCGTCAGGTACGCGACCAAACGGTCGATGTCGGACTGGGTCATGCCGCCGGCCTTGAGATAGTCAATCGTGCCCGCCTTTATGTCGGCGGCGTTCTCGGGATCGCCGCCGATGCGACCCGTCAGGGCCTTCATGCGGTCGATGAACCACGTGTCGACGACCTTCCAGTACATGTCGGGGTAGCTCTCCTCGCTGACGAGGCTCAGGTTCCAGAACGACTTCATGAAATCGTCCTTCATCTCCTCCCAGCTCGCATCGCACAACGACTCGACCATCGTGATGATGAACCCCGTTCGGTCGCGCCCGATTGCACAATGGACCAGGTAGGGGCCGTTTCCCGACGCCATCCACGTCAGCGCCTTCGCGTACGTCTTCGCGGCATCCTCGCCGAACATCGCATCGCCGGACACGAAGTACAAGCCGACGTGGCCGCTGTCGTAAAGGCTCTTGTAGTAGGGGGAGTTGAAGCCTTCTTGCGCGAAGAGCTCCCTGACCTCCGCGTCGGTCTCGTTGGCGAGGTTGATGACGTTTTTTATACCGGCCGAGCGCATCGCCGAATCGCCGTAGCTGCCACGCGGCGACAACAGGGGGCTCGCAGAGCGATAGAGCCTCCCGGACTTGATTTTTCCCGCGGTCACCTGGCGAAAGTTGCAATACTCGGCGTCGCTGGCCACATCCGCGCGCGTCATCGACACGTTGTTGACGTACTCCGTGTCGACGGACGCGTCGTAGTTGTCGAGGTTGACGGTCTTCTTCGCGGTGTTGGAGCCGGCGTTGGCGTTGTTGGCCGGCTTGTCTGAGACGGGGAGCTTCTCGGTCGTGGTGTTCGCAGCCACATACGTCGGCGCGTCGCCTTCGACCGGCTTCTCCTCCGCACACCCCCCGGCCAAGCAAGCCGTTGCGGAGAGGGACAAGCCCAATGCCGCCCCTAGGCAAAGCCTCGCGAAGCGCTTTCCCCCCATGCCTGACTCCTCCTCGCCGACCACGTCGTTCCAAAAAGCATATCCCCAGTATAGGGCCACGCCGCCAGAAAAAGGAGACGGACGCGGCCAACACCCCTCGACCCCGCATTTTTTTTGCGCTATAGTATGTCTTCGCTCGCCCGGGTGATGGAACGGCAGACATGTCGGTCTCAAAAACCGATGCCGAAAGGCGTGTGGGTTCGAATCCCACCCCGGGCACCACCAGCAAAGCCAAGCCCGCCTCGTCGCGGGCTTTTTATTTGTCGTTTTTTCAAAATAGACCTTGACATATATTAGACGGCGTCTAATATATGACTTGTCTGAAACACATAGCAAGGCGGCCCAGAGTTTGCGGAACCTCTGGGCCGCCTTGCTGTACAGGGCCTTTGCGACAAGAGCGCGTGGGGGCGTCGTGATCGCGGCGCAAAAAAGGGCCGGACTTGCGCCCGGCCCTTGCCAGATCTTGGGAGCGTCTCGGCCCTTAGAGCGCGAAGTCCTTCTCGCCGTTGAAGACGGCGACGGCGTCCTCGACGGAGTAGTCAGCCAACGTCACGGCGCTGATGGCCTTGGTCAGGCGGATAGCCTCTTCGGTGGAGCGCATGTGGATGTTGCGGCCGGTGGCGTTGCCGCAGGCACCACCGATGTGAATCTGGTCGTGGAGCTGCTGCAGGAAGGCCTGCGGGTCGGCCTTGGAGCCGCCGGCGCAGACGAGGCCGGTGCGGCCAGCGGCCTTGGCGGCCACCGCGAGGTTCTCGGCAGAGGTATTGCCGTTGCCGTCCGTCGGCGGATTGACCTTGACGAAGTCGGCACCGAGGCAAAGGGCGACACCCGCCGCGCCGGCGATCAGGTCGGGGTCCTTCTCGGCCGTCACGGCCTTGCCGCGAGGATAGATCCAGAGCACGACGACGAGGCCGTTGGCATGTGCCTCGGCGATGAGCTCGCCGGCCTCAGCCAGCATCGTGGACTCGTACTCGCTGCCGAGGTAGATGGTGTAGCCCAAGCCGACGATGTTGACGCCGGCCTCGCGCATGGCCAGAACCGCGTCGAGGCTGGTCAGCTGCGGAGAGTACGGATCTTCCTGGGCGGTCTTCACAAGGTTGGTCTTGGAGTTCATCTTGACGAGGTAGTTGATCTCCGGGTAGTCAGCCGCATACTGGGCGACGAGGCCGCGCTGGCCGGCCAAAACGCCGACGATGCCCTTGGACCCGATCTCGAAGAGGTGCTCGGGCTCGGCGTCCTCGGGGTGGATGCCCTCCCCGTAGAAGTCCTTGTTGAGGTGCTCGATCTTCTGGTCGCAAGCGAACAGCATCAGGCGGCCGGTACCGCGGGTCGCCTTCATGTAGTTGTCGATGTAGGTCTCGCGGGACTCCGGCATGACGTCGGCGGGAACACGGACCTGGTCGCGGGTGATTTGAGGCATAGCTAAAACCTTTCCAGTAAGGGGACCTGTATCAAAGCGCACGAAATCCGCGTGCTTCAAACATGAGCACATTCTAGCAAACACTCCCAAAAAGGGACTTCAAACGCGCAAAAGCAGGGCAGACGGCAAAATCTCACGCTCTGACGCAGCTCTCGCATCGCAGACGCGCGCTAGTCTTCGGCGTCGCGCGCCTTCTCGTACTCCTCCTTGAACGCGGAAAACATCCCGCTCGCCCGACCGAGCTGGCGGCCGGTCGCGAAAAGGGCCTTCTCGGCAGCCTCGCTCGCAGCCGCTCCTGCGGCCTCGGCCTTGGGCTGCGCCCTCTTGACCACGACGCGCACCTTTTGCTGCGCAACGGCGCTCTTCGCGCCCGCAGCGGCGGCGAGCCCTCCGGCCGTCTCCACCTCGTAGACCTCGTCGGAGACCATGATCGCCCCGGTCATGGCCTCTTCGTCCCACTCGCCGTCCTCGGTGGCCAACGCGTGGCCGATGCCCTTGCGAAACCCGAGCACCATGCTGGCCGGAACGTCCTTGCGACCCAGGAGGGCGCCCTTGGCGCTGCTGCCCTCGTCGAGCAGCACCCTCCTGACGGCGCCCGTCGCGAAGTCGAAGTCGACGTCGCTGACGGACCCGACCTCGGTTCCGTCTTGGCAAAACACGGGCATGCCCCACCACAGGACGCACTCGTCGAGTTCGACCCCCAAAGCCTTCTCGGCCCGATGGTCGGTGCAGTCGGGCCCCTCGCCGACGACCAGGCAGTTCTCCTCCTCGTCGATCGAGAAGCCGCCCAGGCGGACGAAGAGGTCCTTGCGGTGGAACATCATGGCCGCATCGGGTCTCTTGACGAGAATCCCCACCACGCGCTTCTCGCTGGGATGAAAAACGAAGCTGCGCACTTTTCCAACCTTGCGCAGCTTCGATTTTGCCATCTCAACAACGCGCTTGCCCTGCAAGTCGCTTGTCAACATGAGCTCGTTCCTTCTGTTTTCGGAAAGCCGGCAGCTCGGCTACTCGGCGTCCTCGTCGCCGGACTCGGCCGGAGCAGCAGCCTCGGCGGCCTCCTCGACGTCGGCCTTGACCTCGTCGACAACGGTCTCGACGGACTCGACGACGGCCTCCGCAGCCTCTTCGGCCTCGGTGACGACCTGGCCTGCGACGGACTCGCGGGACTCCTCGGCGTTCTTCATGACCTGGTCGACGATGCGTGCGCGAGCCTCTTCGATCTTGCGCTTGAGGTCTTCGCTGTCAGCAGTGCCGGTGATGTCGGCGGCCGCATCCTGCACGCGGGCCGAGGCGGAGGCAACCGCCTCTTCCGTGCCGGCCATGACGTCGTTCGCCAGGTCCTTGCCCTTGGCTGCGAACTCGGTGACGACTTGCTCGACGCCGCCCTCGGCGTTGGCGGCGGCCGCCTGGCTCTTCAGGTCGTTGAGGGAGTTGACAACCTGCTCGCGGGTCTCCTTGCCGGACTTGGGAGCCGTGACTGCCATGATTCCCGCGCCGATGATTCCCCCGACGATCAACGCTGCGATTCTGCCCATTGTTTGCCTCCTTGTTCTCAAGAGACGGCGCGCACTCGGCGGCCCTTATACATCACGCCCATTATATATGGCCTGCCGCCCCGAGTTTCCGCGAAATCAGGCGCGTTCACCATTAGAACAAAGACGGTCCGCGACCTCGTTCAGCACCCTCGCGGCATCCCGCAGGGCGGCCAGCGCGACCAAGTCGTCGAAAAAGCTCATCTGGACCTGGGCAATCCCCGCTTCGCGGTCGGTCCACTTGGTCGCCCCCGTCAAGAGCGGCGGGTTCTTCGCGTCCGGGTGGCGCCTCGTGTATTCCTCGGCCTGCAGGTCTATCGCGACGTGCTCGAGGAGGTGGGGGGTCGACGTCCGCTCCATGACATCGCCGAACCGGGGACCGCACGCGTTCACGCAGGCGTGGGCCGCAAGGTCGGGAAAGCGCTCGGAGATCGCCCCCGCCATCTCGGGGGATGTGTAGGGGGGAAACGGCGCCTCGACCCCGACAACCGCCACGATGCGATCGGGCCTGACCACCACCGACTTGATGCGCAACATCGGGGCCCTGGCTTACTCGGAATCGTCTTCGGCCTGGTCGGAAGCTTCTTCGGCGACGTCGCCATCCGCGTCGCCCCCGTTGTCCTCGCCATCTCCGTCGGTCGCCTGGGCCTGGTCAAGGGCCGCCTGGGCATCAGCTGCCGCCTGGGCCTGGGCGGCTTCGAGCGCCGCCTTCGCATCCGCCTCGGCCTGTGCGCGGGCGGCTGCCTCGGCCGCAGCCTGGGCCTCGGCCGCCTCTTGGGCCGCAGCGACCGTCGCAGCCGAGTCGTAGCCGTCGCGGTAGGCGATCACGCCCGACTCGCCCCCCAACAGGTCGGGAATCGGATCGCCGAGAATCTGGGCGATGACGCAGCTCGCGTACCAGCGGAAATCGGCCAGGGCGTTGCCCCATACGTCCTGCGTGGCATCGTCGAGTAGGGCGACGCTGTTCCTGTCGGCGGAGAAGCGGTAGCGGGAACTGCCCGACATGTTGCCGAGCGTCTCGACTACGACCTTCGCGTCCGTGTCGAGCGTGTACTCGTACGTCGCCCGTCCTGCGAGGTCGATGGTGGCGTCGTCGACGACGAAGCTCGTCGGCTCGCCTTCGAGATGCCACGAGCCCTTGAAGTCGGCGGCGTCGTCCACCCAGACCCAACGACAAAGGCAAAGGTAGGAGACCGCGACGCCTACCGCCACGAAGAGGGCGAGCAGAAATCCGAGCGCGATTTTGATTCCGAGGGGAATGCGCTTTCTCCCCTTGGGCTTCCTCTCCCTCTTACCGCGGGTCCTGGCCACCCCGTCTTTTCCCGCGACGGACTTGCCCGCGACCGACTTGCGCCGCACGGCGCTGGCGCCCGCGGCCTCCTGGCCGTCCGGCTCGCCGGAGCCCGGGCGTTCCGCATCGGAAAGCTCAGCCGACCCTTCGGCCTCGCCCGCGCTCTCCGGGGCCGGCTTCGGCGAGAAGGGGGCGACGACGTTGGACGGCGCCTCTCCGGGGGCCGGCGCGAACTCTATGTCGCCGGGGGAGTCGTAAGCCGCGACCCGGGCGGCGAGCGAGTCCAGCTTCGCCGCGAACTCGTCCGAGACGGCTTCATCGGGCACGACTGCGTCGGGAAAAACCGATGCAGCACGCGGCTGATGCTCACGGGGCTCCGCGGGGCCGAGACCCCCGGAAGCCGGTTTTCGGGAACCCGGCTCTCCGTCGGGAACGCCCTGAACCGTCGCCCGGTCGGGGCCGGCCATCATCTCCTCGACGCGGGGCAGGTTGCGCAGCAAGGTCACCCGCGAGGCCCCTCGCACGCCCCCCTTGCCCGCGGGCGCGGGCTCGCCGGAGACGCCAGCCTCCTCCCCCGCCGAAC
>R18__coassemble_2392_pt1 | contig 11929 bp, 10 predicted proteins | sample R18__metabat2_low_PE_019 | metagenome-assembled genome bin R18
CCCTCCCCCGACCGCCCCGTCATACTGGCCACCGTCAAGGGCGACGTCCACGACATCGGCAAGAACATCGTCAAGATGCTGCTCGAGAACTACGGGTTCCGCGTGGTCGACCTCGGGCGCGACGTCTCCCCCGAAACCGTGGTCGAAGCGGCTCGTTCCCAAGGCATCAAGCTCGTGGGCCTGTCCGCGCTCATGACAACCACGTGCAAGGCCATGGAGCAAACCGTTGCGCTGTTGGCAGAGGAGCTCCCCGACGTGAGGACCTTCGTCGGAGGAGCCGTCGTCACGCCGGAGTACGCCGAGTCCATAGGTGCGACCTACTACACGAAGGATGCGGCCGCGAGCGCACGCGTAGCCGAGGAGTTCTACGGAAGGAGCCAGCAAAAACTCGATTAATACGAGACCTCTCGATCTGAGCCCCTCAAAAAATCGAGTATTACGAGAATGGGTTTGAGCCCATTCTCGTGCTTGCGGCGCAAAACCCGTTGATTACGAGCTTTTCGCCTAGCTATGTTAGAAGCGACACCATAGCTACCTCCCTAGCGGAACCCACGAAATCGTATTAATCGGATTTCTGCGCCCCCCAGCAGGAAAGACCTCGTAATATTCGACTTTTCGCACGCGAAGCGCTCCGTTCGCACCGGCTACGGGACAAACGTGGGCCCCTGCGCCGCAACAAAAAGCGCAGGGGCCCACGGTAAAGCGTGCGTCCACACACCCGGGCAAACTTACTTCTTCTTGATCTGGCTCTCGTGCTTCGGGAAGAAGTCGAAGCGCGGAGGCAGCGGCTCGACTGCGCGCCAGCCAGCGGCGGCCTCCTCGTTGGAGCAGAGCTCGGACAGGCCGTCGAAAGACGCGTCCCAGGAGAAGAACCTCTCGGGGGCAAATCCCAGGCGCTCGCAGATGAGCTCGCATCCGCGGGGGACGATCGGGTGCATCAGCAGCGCCGCGACGCGCAGCTCGTAGACGGCCGTCGCCAAAACCACGCGACGGGCCTCCTCGTCTCCGGACTTCTCGGCGGCGGAGATGCCGTCGGCCCAGCGCTTGTTGGCGGCGCGGATGTACTCGTCGCACAAGCTGACCGCCTCGTGGAGGTGGACGCCGTGCATCAGGTCGTCGAACCCGCGCAGCGCTCCGTGCGCCGCGGCGACGACGTCGTCGGCGGGTGCGTCGAGGGGCATGAGCCCTCCGAAGCTCTTCTGGGCCTCGTAGAAGCAGCTGCGGGCCAAGCGGTTGAACACGTTGTTGAGCAGCGCGCCCTCCTTCAGGGCGGGGTCGGCCACGCGGGGGTCGTTGCGCTTGGCCTCGTCGGGGTCGAAGGGCTTCGGGCTGAACCCGACGCTCTTCTGGTCGAGGCCGAGGGCCAGCCAGTGGGTGCGGAGCTGCTCGGCGGTGTAGTGTTCGAGCAGGGCGTCGGCCGTGGGCGGCTTGACCTTGCCGCTCGAGGAGGCCTTGGTCTTGCCGAACAGGATGTGGTGGTTGGCTATCAGCTTGGTCTGGCGCAAGGGCCACGCCCCGCCCGCGAAGGCATCGCCGAACGCATCGCCGTCGACCGCGCGGGCGTCGGGCTCCGCGGGGGCGTCGGGAGACTTGACCTGCAGGGCGCGGAACATCGCAGGCTGGGCGACGCCGTAGAAGTACAGGTTGTCCTGGCCGATGAACTGGTACACGCAGGCGTCCTCGCTGCACCAGAAGTCCTTCCAGCTCTCGGCGGGAAGCCCCATCCGGTCGTTGACGGCCTGCGTGAAGCTGATCGGAGCCCAAAGGCTTTCCGGCCAGCACCACACGCACAGGTCGCGCACGTCCTCGATGACCGGGGCGTGCACGCCCCACTCGATGTTGCCGGTGATGCGGAAGGGCACGAGCGCCTTGCCCGTGCGGTAGCGGATGCCGGCCGCTCCGAGCACGGGACGCGCCGCGTCGCGCTCGCCGATCGTCGCGAACTCGATCTCGAAGCTCTGCTTGCCCTTCTCGGCCTCGTGGTAGGTGTGGGCGGGCAGGTCGGACGCGATGGCCGCGTACTCGTCGTACAAGTCGTTCTTGATGAAGATGACCGGGGCGCCGAGAAACTCGCGCACGGTCTGCGCGACTACGGGGCGGATGTCGGCATCGGCTTCGACCTCGTCGGTGTGCTCGCGCAGGTACTGCGTGAACGCCGGCAGGTCGAAGTACCAGTTCGCGACGGGGCGCATCTCCGGAACTGTGCCCGTCACAGTCGACACTGGCTTGATCAGATCCTCGGGGCTGAACTGGTGGCCAAGGTCGCACTCGTCGGCATAGGCCTTCTCGCTCTTGCACCCCTGGACCGGGCAAAATCCCTGCACCTGGCGCCCGTTGAGGAACGTCCCCGCTTGGGCGTCGTAGAACTGCAGGGTCGAGTCGAGCTTCAGCCACCCGTTCTCGTAGAGCCGCGTGATGAGCTCGTAGGAGTCCTGCTGGTGCACCTCGCCGCAGTGGTCGAGCCCACTGCCCTCGTACACGTCGAGGCTGATGTCGTAGGCGTTGAGCGTGGAGGCCTGCCTGTCGTGGTTGGCGCGCACGTAGTCGCGGATCGTCCCCTCGAACTCGCCGGCTTCGACGAGCTTGCGGTAGCCCTCGTCTATGGGGCTGCCGAAGCAGTCCGTGCCGCTGACAAAGCGCACGTTCTCGCCCCCGATGCGGTCGCGCAGGAAGCGCGCGAAGGCGTCGGCGGGCACGAACACGCCGCCGACGTGACCGAAGTGGAGCGCCTTGTTGCCGTAGGGCATGCCCGCCGTCACGACGGCGCGCTTGGGCCAAGAGCCCCCGTTATTGAACAGACTTGGCATCTGCGTACTCCTTCAACAGGTTGCCGGTGGTTTGGGAAGATTCGCCTGACTGGGCTCCGAGAAGGCTCAGGATGCCCGAGAGGTCGCTCGAGCTCAGATACAGGTCGCAAACGTAATACGAGCCGACGCCCGCGAGGTCGGCGGCCTTGTCCATGGCGTCCTCGAGCGTGCCGATCTCGTCGGCGAGCCCGTTGTCGACGGCGTCGAGGCCCGTGTAGGTCAAGCCGTTGGCAAGGGCCCTGACCTGGTCAGCGGTCATGTGGCGGCCGGCAGCGACCGTCTCGATAAACGTCTCGTTGATCTGGTCGACCTGGCGTTGGTAGAAGGCGCGCTCCTCCTCGGTCAGAGCTCGCGTGCCGTAGGTGGAGTCCTTGCTCTCGGAGCTCGTGATGTCCTCGACGTTGATGCCGAGCATGTCCATGAGGCCCGAGTAGTCGGTCAGCTGCATCGCCGTTCCGATGGCGCCGATGGCCGTGCTCTTGGCGGTGTAGATGTAGTCGGCCTGGCTCGATATCTCGTAGGCGGCGCTCGCGTTGGTCGAGGCGCTCGACACGACGACGGGCTTGCCCGTCTCCTCCTTGAAGCGGCTGACGTACGTCGCCATCTCCTCGCCGGCTGTGGCGGTGCCCCCGCCGGAGTCGACGCGCAAGACGACGGCCTTGATGTTGGGATCGTCGGCGGCCTCGTCAAGGAGGTACTTCAACCCCTCGGGGCTGTTGGCGGTGCCGTCGTACTGGATGGTGCTGTCGAGGGTGATCACCGCGACGGTGGGATCAGCCGTGGAGGCGATGCCGCTGTAGGAGAGGGAGGTGACCGCGTTGCTGCAGGACGCGACGCAGACCATGAGGGTCAGGCACGCGATGATCACGAACACGAGCGGCACAACCCACCGGTGCTCCTTCTTGTCTGCCGCAGGCGCTGCCGCGTATGCGGGCACATACCCCTGGGCGGCGTATGCGGCCCCGTCAGGCGACGGCGGCCACGGATACGGGGGCATCGGCTGGCGCGCGGCCTGTTGGGGCTGTGACGCCTGCGGCCGCTCCTGCCCGGCCGGCTGGGCGACCTGCCAAGAAGCCGGCGCCTCCCCGGGGCGGTCCGGAGCGGAGGCTTCGCCCGAAACCCAGGCTGCAGACGGCTCGTTTTCCACAGCGTCGACCTTGTTCTCTTCGTCCATGGTCCTCCTCGCGTTTCCTCGTTCGAGGGTCGTTGCCTCCATAGTACAACAGCGAGGGCCCCGGCTGGGACCCCCGCATCAGCTGTTTGCCTTGCCAAGCCCCGAGCGGCCGCCCTAGAACTCCTCGATCTTGCCCGTGGCGGTCTGGGCCTTCTTGGCCGTGCGCATGAGGAAGATCTGGTTGGTCTCGGTCTGCTTCAGGCTCTTGATCAACATGTCCATGGCACGCTCGGTGTTGTTCATGTTGGAGAGAATGCGGCGCACCGCCCAGATGAGCGGGGCCTCCTGCGGGTCGAGCAGCAGGTCTTCCTTGCGCGTGCCGCTCGTCACCGGGTCGATGGCCGGGAAGATGCGACGGTCGGCAAGGTTGCGGTCGAGCTTGAGCTCCATGTTGCCCGTGCCCTTGAACTCCTCGAAGATGACCTCGTCCATCTTCGACCCCGTGTCCACGAGCGCAGAGGCGAGGATGGTCAGGCTGCCGCCGTTCTCGATGTTGCGGGCGGCGCCCAGGAACCGCTTGGGCGGATACAGAGCCGTGGAGTCGACGCCGCCGGAAAGGATGCGGCCGGAGGCGGGTTGCGCGAGGTTGTAGGCGCGGGCGAGGCGGGTCAGGCTGTCCAAGAGGATGACGACGTCCTGGCCGAGCTCGACCAGGCGCTTCGCGCGCTCGATGACGAGCTCTGCGACCGCGATGTGGTTCTCGCAGGGCATGTCGAAGGTCGAGGAGATGACCTCGCCCTTGATCGAGCGCTGCATGTCGGTGACTTCCTCGGGGCGCTCGTCGACGAGGAGGCACATGAGGTGCACCTCGGGGTTGTTTGCCGTGATGGAGGCGGCAATGTCCTTCAAAACCGTGGTCTTGCCGGCCTTGGGAGGGCTGACGATCAGGCCGCGCTGGCCCTTGCCGATGGGTGCGGAGAGGTCGATGACGCGGGCGGTGATCGTGTTCTTGCCGTGTTCCATCAGAAGGCGCTCGTCGGGATAGACGGGCGTGAGGTCGGAGAACTTGACGCGGACGCCGAGCTCCGCAGCGGGAACCCCGTTGACCTTGTCGATCTTTTGCAGGGCGGCGAACTTCTCGTTCTCGCGGGTGGGACGGGTCGTTCCGACGACGTAGTCGCCTTTGCGCAGGTTGTTGCGGCGAATCAGGTTCGCGCCGACGTAGACGTCGCTCTCGCCGGGCAGGTAGCCCTGGGTGCGCAGGAACCCGTAGCCGTCGGGCAGCACGTCGAGGATGCCCTCGACGGCGACGAAGCCCTCCGCCTTCATGGTTGCGGCGTACACGGCGACTGCGAGCTCGGCCTTCTTGAGGCCCGCCGCGTCGAGCTCGAGCTCGGCCGCACGGGCACGCAGGTCGACGACCTTCAGCTCGAGGAGCTCCTCGAGGGTGACGCTCGGGGCAGCCTCCTGCTTCTGGCCGCGCTTGCGGCGGTTGCGGCGGTCATTGCGGTCCTGTTTGCCGCCCTTGCCCCCAAACCCGTCGGAGTCGCGCTTGCCCTCGGCGGAGCGCTCTTGGAAGCGGCGGTCGCGCTGGGTGCGCCTAGCCTGGCGGTCGGCGGCCTCCGCCTCGCCGTCCTGGGACTCCTTGGCCTGACCGGAGGCTTTCCCCTCGCCCGCCGGCTCCTCGGCGGCCCCGGGGGTTTCGGCCCCTGCGGCCTGCTGGCCGGCATCGACGCGGGTGCGGCGGGTGCGGCGCGGCGCGGGCTCTTCGGAGGGCTCGGCCGAGGCTTCCTGCGCCTCGGACTCAGCGTCGGCCTTGCGGGCGCGTGTGCGGCGAGCCGTCTTGGCCTCGGCGGCTCCAGCAACCTCGGCGGCCTCGACCGCCTCTGCCGCCTTGGCCTCGGAGGAAGCCGCTCCCTCCTCAGCCGAATCGGCCTTCTTGGCGCGGGTGCGGCGCTTGGGCTTTTCCTCGGACGCAGCCTCTTCGGCGGCAGCGGCCGGCTCCTCGGGCGCGACTGCCTTGCGCGGACGTCCCCGGCGCTTCGGCTTCTCCTCGACGACCTCGGCGGCAGCTGCGGGAGCTGCAGCCACTTCGGCGGCGGCAGCCGGCTCCTCGGTCGCGGCCGGCTTGCGCGGGCGGCCCCCGCGCGTCGGCTTCTCCTCGACCGCCACGGCGGCCGCGGGGGGGGCGGCGGCCGCCGCGGGCGGGGGGGCGCGGGTGCGACGCTTGGGCTTTTCCTCGGACGCAGCCGACGCGGAATCTATCGCTTCGTTTTCGCTCATGCGTTCTTAACCTTCTCCCAATCCTTCATGAAAGAGTCGAGGCCGCGATCGGTCAGCGGGTGCTGCACCATCTTCTTCATGACCCCGAACGGCACCGTCGCGATGTCGGCGCCCATGAGCGCGCACTGCGTGACGTGGTTGGCGCTGCGGACGGACGCGGCGATGATCTCGACCTGCTCGTTGTGGGGGGCGTTCTCGGTGAAGTCATAGTTGCCGATGGCGGTGACGATGTTCTCGACCTCGGCCAAGCCGTCTTGGGAGATGTCGTCGAAGCGGCCGATGAAGGGGCTGATGTAGCGGGCGCCGGCGCGGGCCGCGAGCACGGCTTGGGGAACGCTGAAGCAAAGGGTCATGTTGCAGCGGATGCCCTTCGCGGCCAGGGCGCGGCATGCGGCCAGGCCCTCGACGGTCGTGGGCAGCTTCACCACGATGTTCTCGGCGATGGCGGCCAGGCGCTCGCCGTCGGCGATCATGTCCTCGCGCGTCATGGCGACGCTCTCCGCAGAGACGGGGCAATCGGGGCCCACGATGTCGCAGATCTTCTTCATGTGGCCCTCGAAGTCCTCGAGCTTGCCGCCGATCTTCGCGTACAGCGACGGGTTGGTCGTCACGCCGGCGAGCGCGCCCCAGCTTGCGATCTCTTCGATTTCCTTCAGGTCAGCGGTGTCCAGAAAAAACTTCACCCTGGTTCCTCCTTAGCAGGAATGGTTTGATTCACCGGCACATGCAAGGCAAAAAGACAGAGCCGCCGATGAACATGGGATGGAAAAGAATGGCCCTCGGGCCAAAAGACGTGCTTATAGTAACACGCGAAGGCGCGTTTTCAAGGGAAGATTGGCGGGGCGAACCTAGAAGGAGCGGTAGAAGCACGTCCGCTCGCCGGTGTGGCAGGCCGGGCCCGCGGGGCGCACGCGCGCGAGCAGGCAGTCGGCGTCGCAGTCGTAGCGCATCTCGACCAGCTCCTGCGTGTTGCCGGACTCCTCGCCCTTGTGCCAGTACTTCCCGCGGCTGCGGCTCCAGAACCATGTCGTGCGCTCATCGAGCGTGCGGCGGACCGACTCGGCGTTCATCCACGCCATCATCAGGACCTCCCCGGTCTCGTCGTCTTGGACGATGCAGGGGATGAGGCCCTGCGCGTCGTAGCTCAGGTCGTCGACGCCGAGCGCGTCTCTCTCGATATCCATATCCGCCTCCGTTCGCTCAAGCCCCGGGCGCCGCGCTACAGCCGCACGGGTATGCCCTGGCTGCGCATGTATTCCTTGACCTCGCGCACCGTCAGCTCTCCGAAGTGGAAAACGCTTGCAGCCAACACGGCGTCCGCCTCGCCCTCGATGATGCCCTCGGCAAAGTGCTCGATGTTGCCCACGCCCCCGCTCGCTATTACGGGGATGGTGACCGCGCGGGCCACGGCGCGCGTCAGGGCGCAGTCGAAGCCGTCCTTGCTGCCGTCGCGGTCCATGCTCGTGAGCAGTATCTCGCCCGCGCCGCGCTTGCACGCCTCGGCGGCCCACTGCACGGCGTCGATGCCCGTGGCCTTGCGTCCGCCCGCGACGTAGACCTCCCATTTGTTGGGGTTGCCCTTCACCTGCTTGGCATCGATGGCGCAAAGGATCGCCTGGCTGCCGAAGGCACGCGCGGCCTCGGTTATGAGCGCGGGGTTCTTCACCGCCGCGCTGTTGACGGAGACCTTGTCGGCGCCGACGGCGATCATGCGGCGGATGTCGGCGACCGTGCGAAACCCGCCGCCGACGCAGTAGGGCAGGTGGAGCTCGGCGGACGCGCGGCTCGCCAGGTCGACGGTCGTGGCGCGGTCGTCGCTGGTCGCGGTGATGTCGAGAAAAATCACCTCGTCGGCTTTCTGCTCGTCGTAGCGCTGGGCGAGCTCGATGGGGTCGCCCGCGTCGCGCAGGTTGACGAAGTTGACGCCCTTCACGACGCGGCCGTCCTTGACGTCCATGCAGGGGATGACTCGTTTGGCAAGCATGTGGAAAACCTCTTTCGGAATCGGGCCGGGGCGCTAGCCTTCGCAGGCCAAGACGCCCTCCTCGACCGTGAAGGCCCCCTCGTACACGGCGCGGCCCGTGATGGCGCCGTCGATGGGGGCACCGGTCTCGCGCAGGGCGCGCAGGTCCTCGAGCGAGGCGATGCCGCCGGATGCGGTCACCTTGACGCTCGGGTGGGCGTTGGCGATGGCGGCATAGGCGCCGGCGTCTATACCGCACTGCATGCCGTCGCGGGCGATGTCGGTGTAGACGAGGCTCGTGATGCCCATCGCCTCGAGGTCGTCGATCAAGTCGTCCGCCGGCACGCCGTCGGCGGTGTCGAGCCACCCCTCGGTCGCCACGACGCCGTCCTTGGCGTCGATGCCGGCGACGATCATCGGGCCGTACTCGCGGGCGGCCTCCTCGGCGAAGGCGCGGTCTTTGACGAGGGCGCTGCCCAAGACGATGCGGCGCACGCCCGCATCGGCGTAGCGCTTGATCGTCTCCATCGAGCGGATGCCGCCGCCCACCTCGACCTCGACGCCCACCTCTGCGACCATGCGCTTGATGAGCTCCATGTTGGTCGGGGCGCCGTCGCGCGCGCCGTCGAGGTCGACGATGTGGATGCGCTTCGCGCCGGCGGCCTCGAACGCGCGGGCTTGGGCAACCGCGTCCTCGTTGTAGACCGTCACCTGGTCGTAGTCGCCCTTCTTCAAGCGGACGGCCCGGCCGCCCAAGATGTCAATAGCAGGAACCAAGATCATGTCGCTCGACCCTCTCTCTAACGCGCCGTGGGGCTACTCGCCCGCCAGGCGCACGAAGTTGCGCAGCACGGCCGCCCCCGCGTCCGAGCTCTTCTCGGGATGGAACTGCACGCCGAACGCCCGCTCGGCGACCTGGACCGCGCTCGCGAACGTGACGGAGTGGGTGGTCACCGCCGCCGTCTTCCCGTTCACGGGCGCGCAGTAGCTGTGGGTGAAGTAGAAGTACTCCTCGGGGCTGATGCCCTCGAACAAAGGGCAGGCGAAGTCGCTGCCGGCGGGGGGCTCGATCGTGTTCCACCCGACATGGGGAATCTTGTAGTAGGAGCCCGCCGCGTCAAGCGAGGGCATCTTGTCGACCACGCCCGGGGCCAAGCCCATGCCCGGAATCGCCTTGCCCGGCTCGGCGTGCTCCGTACCGCCCTCGAACAAGAGGTGCATGCCGAGGCAGATGCCCAAAAAGGGCACCCCCTCGCGAATCCTTTCGACGATGACGTCGGTCTGGCCCAGGTCGCGCATGTGGCTCTCGGCATCGCCGAACGCGCCGACGCCCGGCAACACGATCGCCTCCGCCCGGGCGATCTCCCCCGCATCGGACGTGATGCGGGCGTCCGCGCCCGCGTTTCGCAAACCGCGCTCCACCGAGAGCAGGTTGCCCATCTTGTAGTCAACAACCGCGATCATGGGACCCCCCTACAGAGCGCCCTTGGTGGAGGGCACCTGGTCGGCGATGCGCGGGTCGATGGCGACGGCCTCCTTCAGGGCGCGCGTCACCGCCTTGAACGACGCCTCCAGGATATGGTGGGAGTTCGCCCCCGCAACCTGGCGGACGTGCAACGTGATGTCGGCGTTGTTGGCGAACGCGATGAAGAACTCGACGCCCAGCTCGGTGTCGAAGTTGCCGACTTGCTCCGCGGGAATGCGCAGGTCGGGATAGCACCCCCCGCGCCCGCTGAAGTCGACGGCGGCCAAGACGAGCGTCTCGTCCATCGGCAAGAGGCTTTGCCCGTAGCGCACGATGCCGCGCTTGTCGCCGATGGCCTGCTTGAGCGCCTGGCCCAAGACGATGCCGGCGTCCTCGACGGTGTGGTGGGCGTCGACTTCGATGTCGCCCTTCGCGTGGACCGTCAGGTCGAACAGCCCGTGGCGGCCGAACGCGTCGAGCATGTGGTCGAAGAACGGCACGCCGGTGTCGATGTCGGTCTTGCCCGTTCCGTCGAGGTCGATCTCGACGAGGATGTCGGTCTCCTTGGTGGCACGCGTAACGCACGCCTTGCGTGAGGTCTGCTCCATCGCATCTCCTTCCAAAAAACCGGTCAAGGGCCCCGGCTCGACCGGGGCCGGCCGATGCCCTACTCCACTATCTCGCGCAGGGCCCCCAAGAACGCGTCGTTCTCCTCGGGCGTGCCGACGGAGACGCGAAGGGTTCCCTCGATGTACTTCGAGCGCGAGAAGTCCCTGATCAGGATGCCCCGGTCGAAGAGCTTTTGCCAAACGCCGCCCGCATCGGGAACCTTGAACAGGATGTAGTTCGAGTCCGAAGGGTACGGCTCGACTCCGGGAATCGCGGCGAGCCCCTCGATCAAGCGGCCGCGCTCGGAGATGATGAGGTCGATGCCGCGCTCGAACTTGCCGCGGTTGGCGTACACGACGCGGCCGATCGCCTGGCTCACGGCGTCCACGGAGTACGGCTGGCGCACCTTCATGAACTCGCGGATGACGCTCTCGTTGCCGAGGATGTAGCCCAGGCGGACGCCGGCGAGGCTGAACGCCTTGCTGAACGTGCGGAGCAACAGCAGGTTCTCGTGCATCGGGAGGTAGGGGCGCAACGTCGTGCGGCTGAACTCGAAGTAGGCCTCGTCGACCATGACGACGGCGTCCGTCGCGTCGAGCAGGCGCAAGACGAACTCCTCGGGGGCGAGCTGACCGGTGGGGTTGTTCGGGCTCGTCACGATGATGAAGTCGATGTCGCCCTCCGCGACGCGCGCGAGCACCGCCTCCTCGTCGATGGAGAAGTCCGCACGCCGCGGCACGTTCACGACCTCGGTGTTCGTGAGTATCGCGTTGTTCTCGTACACCGAGAACGTGGGCGGCATGTTCAAAAACTTGCGTCCGGGTCCGCCGTAGGTCAGGGCGAGGTCGAACAGGAGCTCGTCGCCGCCGTTGCCCAAAAGCACCTGGCTGCGGTCGAGGCCGTTCGCCTCGGCTATCATGTCGCGCAGGTCGTTGGCCAGCGGGTCGGGATAGCGGTTGAGCCTGACGTTGCGCACGGCGCTGTTGATCTCGCGCTTGACGGACTCCTCCACGTCGCACGGGTTCTCGTTTGCGGAGTTCATGATGTCCGCGGGGATGTACTTGGGATCGTAGGGCACCAGCCCTTGGAGCTGGGGCGCCGACTGCCGCACCGTCTTCACGAGCGCCCCCTACTCCCCGCCGCGCAGCATGTCGCGGCGCAGGCGGACGCTTTGGGCGTGGGCCCACAGGCCCTCGTGGGTGGCTATGGCGATGGTGGCGTCCGCGTCGTCGAGCAGGGCCGCCGGCGAGTACTGGATGATGCTGGACTTCTTGACGAAGTCGTCGACCGACAGCGGGCTCGAGAAGCGCGCGGTGCCCCCGGTGGGCAGCGTGTGGTTCGGGCCGGCGCAGTAGTCGCCGAGGGCCTCGACCGTCCACTCCCCCAAGAAGATGGCGCCGGCGTTCTTGACGGAGCCCAACAGGTCCATGGCGTTGTCGACGTGGAGCTCGAGGTGCTCGGGGGCGATGACGTTGAGCGCCTGGACGGCGGCCTCGCGGCTCGAGACGACGACGGCGAGGCCGTGGTTGTCGAGCGAGGATTTCGTGATGTCGGCGCGCGTCGACTCCTCGAGGTGTTCTGCGACGGCCGCCTCCACCTTGTCGACGTAGGACTCGCTCATGCAGACGAGGTAGCAGGCCGCCAGCGGGTCGTGCTCGGCCTGGGCCATGAGGTCGATGGCGACGAGG
>R18__coassemble_2426_pt1 | contig 11715 bp, 3 predicted proteins | sample R18__metabat2_low_PE_019 | metagenome-assembled genome bin R18
CGGCGTCGGCGTTGAACCGGAGCGCGACGCCGGCGCTGGCGAGGATGCCCGCGAAGCGCGAGGCGACGTCGAAGACGGAGTGGTGGGTGGTCATGACGGAGTTGGGGTCGCTCGACCAGGTCACGAGGTTTTGCACGTCCTCGGAGTGGGAGCTGTCGTCGGTCCAGTCGAGCGCGGCGAGCGCGGTCGACTCCTCGGCCGCGTCGGGCGAGTTGATGAGAATCTTGTTCTCGTTATTCTCGTCGACCTGGTCGGCCTCGGGGGCGATGATCTTGTCGATGAAGAACTCGGTGGGCTTGCACCCGCATGCGAGCAGGGCGACCAGGGCGATTGCCAAGACCGCGAGGATCCATTTCCCAAGGCGGCGGGCGTTTGCGCTACTCATCGGCGCTCGCCTCCTCCGCCGGGGCCTCGAGCAGGTCCTCGGTCTCCTTCGGGGCGCGAAGCGCGTAGAGCAGGGCGCCGGCCAAAGCCGCGACGCAGACGAGGACGAGGAGGTAGTCAACCGGCGTCATGTTGTCCGAGAAAAGCGAGAACCCGCCGGAGGACGCCGTCGCGTTGAAGTTGTAGCCCTCGGGGTTGCCGGGGGCGTAGAAGTAGTTCCAGCCGTCTTTCGACTTGCCCGACGCGGAGACGCTCGAGGTGGAGGCGGCAGCCGTGTTGGAGGTGTTCTTCGCGCTCGTGGTCGCGGACGTCGCGGCCTGGGCCGAGCTCGCCGGAGTGCTCGCGGACGAGCTCGACGACGAGGAGCCCGAGGAGGAATCCCCCTCGTCGTCATCGTCGGAGCCCCCGGCCGCGAGGACGGTGAACGTGGCCGTGAACTCGCCCGTGTAGTTGCCCTTGAGCGAGACGACGACGGTGTAGACACCCGGCTCGACGACCGCGTCGACGGCGTCGGACCCCAGGCGGTAAGAAACGCTGTAGGCGTCGGCCGACAGCTCCGTCCCGTCGGAGAGCGTCACCGACCTGACGGCGGGAGCGAGGTCGGAGCCCGTGTACGTCGCGCTCGTCGACTCGAGGGAGACCGACACGCCGCTCAGCGTCGCCGGGGAGATGGACCAGGAGATCTCGAGGACGTCGGTCGTGCCGTCGGCCCACGTGTAGCCCGAGGCCAGGGTCGCCTTTGCGGTGTATGACCCCGCGTCCACGGCCTCGCCGCCCTTGACCGTGTATCCGAGGGCAGCGGACACGCCCGCCTGGGACGCGCCGGTGTAGACGAGGCCCGCGGCGGCGGTCGGCTTGGCGACGGCGGTCGAGGGAGCCTCGACGTCCTCGGCAAGCGTAAACGACACGGCGGACCCGTCGACGTCGCGCAGGACGTACGTCCCCGCGGGAACGGCGGTCCTGCCCCAGATGCGAACGGGGCTCGTCAGGGTGTTTTTCGTCCCCAACGTGAAGGCGACGCCGTACAGCTCGGCGGTGTCCCAGGTCTTGAGGGCCTCGACCTCGACGTACTCGCCGCTCCACGTCTCGGAGAGCGCGCCCGATGCGGAGCCGGAGGACGTCGCGTAGAACGTGAAGGTCTTGGTGTTGGCAGGGGCGGCGCTGCGCCCGAACAGGCGGACGTCGAGGACCTCGTCGCCGTTCGCGCGCAGGTAGCTCGCGACGGTCTTCGCGTCGGCGGAGCTCGCCACGACAAGGGTGACCCCGTTCTCGCGGCCGCTGAAGTTCTGCGCGCCGACGGCATCGCTGACGACGTCCGCGCCCGAGGCGACGACGATAGCGACGCTGTCGAGCGTCACGCCCGAGCCCTCGAGGCCGACGAGGTAGCTCGCCATGGCGATGCTCAGGGCGCATGCGTTGCCGGGCGCGGTTTCCTCCCCGCTCCCCGAAGCCGCCTCGCCGGCGATGCGCACGACGTCCGCTTCCGATCCGAGGCTGGCGGAAAGCGAGGAGACGGTCGACTCGGGCACCATGAGCGCATCGCCCAAGACGACGACCTGGTCGAACTGGCCGAGGTACTCGAGCGTCGCCTCGGGGACGGCGCCGTCCTTGTCGGTGTAGAAGATCGGGGCGGACTGGGTGTAGGCGAAGGTCGCCGCGGCGGCGGCGCAATCCTCGATGTAGGAGGGGTTGACGACAAGCGCGGTCTTGCCCCACTCGACGTCTCCGAGCCCGTAGCTATCCTTGTTGTTGGCAAATCCGCGGTAGAACAGGGTCGAGGCGTAGGCCGCCTCGTTCGTGCCGCGCGTGAACTTCTTCGAGCCGGTCATGTCGGTCACCACGCCCGTCACGTCGAAGCGCGGCGTGTCGTCGCTGCCGAGGACGAGTTGCATGCCGTAGCCGGAGGCCTCGCTCGTGAAGTTGACCGCCCCGTCGACCAGCCCCGCGAAGGCGGCGCCCAAGAGGGCCGACTCCGCGTCGCCCGAGCTCACGCAGACCGCGAACGTCCCGTCGCCGTTGTCGAAGTCGCTGCGCGGGCTGGCGTTGTCGCCGTTGCGGTAGATGGCCTTCTCCCACGTCTTGCCAGCGTCGTCGGCGTAGCGCTCGAGGACCGTGCCCTCGCGGCCGTTGACGAGCACCCACTCCTTGAGGCAGGTCGAAGTGTCGTATCCGCTGCCCTCCTTGGGCGTCACGGTCATGAGCAGGGGGCCGGAGGCGACCGTCTTGCTGTCGGGATCGACCGCGAAGTAATGGTCCCCGTCGTCGTCGACCCTGTCGGCGTCGTAGCGCTCGTAGGAGATCTCGAACTTGTCGGAATCCGCCAGGTCGAGGGCGTTGCCCAACGCGTCGTACATCTCCATCTGGTCGGCGAGCGCCGCAAGGCCGCCCGAGCCGAGCGTGAACCAGGGCGTCATCGTGGCGCTCGGGTTCGTCGGGTTGGACATGTTGACAAGGTTGGACTTGCCCTGGAGCCTCGCGCTGTTCGAGAGGGTCTGGTCGAACTGGTAGTACTTGTAGAGGTTGCTCGAGTAGAAGCGGACGTCGAAAAGCGTGTTCTGGACGCCGCCCTGGCTGAGGTTTTGCGTGGCGACGCGGTAGATCGCCTCGATCTGGTTGGCCCCGAGCTCGTTCGCGACGAGACGGGCGCCCTCGAGGCTGTCGGCCTTTGCGAGGTAGGCGCCGCACGAGTCGGCAAGGCCCGCCCGGCGCGACTCGCCGTCGGTGAGGAACCACGCCCACTCGTGCTGGTCGGCATCCTCGAAGCCCTCAACGCCGGCCGCCATGGCCGCAAGCGCCGCCTCGTTCGGATCGGGCACCACGCCGTCCGCCTCGGTCTCGGCGTACAGAGCGCGGTCGGGCAAGGCGTCAGCCAAGGCCTCCGCGTCGCCGGATTGGATGGCCGAGACGTCCGTCCCGCGCTTGTACTCCACGCGGGCGAGGCGTTTGGACCCGGCAAGGCCGTCGGTGCCGTCGTCGGCCTCCTCGTCCCCGGCGGTGTAGTAGTAGTCGACGGCGTAGTAGAAGTCGGGGTCGGCGCTCGGGATGGCGACGCCGTCGTCGGTGGCCGTCCACACGTCGACGACCGCCTTGTTCGCAAGCGACGCGTCGGGGTTGCCGAAATAGGGCTGGGCGGCCTCGTAAACGACGCTCTTGAGCCCCGTGATGTACTGCAGGCCGCAGTTGGCGTTGCCCCAGTACGCGAAGAGCCCGATCGGGTTGCCCGCGGCGAACACGATCGTCTCGAGGCTGTCGCACCCTATGAACGCGAGCGGGCCGATTCCCTCGGACTCGATGCAGTAGGTCGAGTCATGCCAATAGTCCTGGTAGCCCGAGTAGAAGGAGTTGTTCGACCCGTAGCTGCGGTAGAAGTCGGCCTTGCGCTCGGCGGCGGTGATCGCCGGCACCTTGAAGTACGTCAGGCTCGTGCAGTACGAGAACGCGCTGCGGCAGATGCCCTGCGTCCTCATCTGGAGCCCGGGTGCGAAGTCGACCGAGGCGAGCGACCCGCATCGCGAGAACGCGTAGTCGCCGATGCCGTCGACCTCCGCGCACGAGAACGTGACGCTCTCGAGGTTCGCGCACTCGTAGAAGGCATAGGCGCCCACCGCGGAGAAGCTTTCGGAGCCGACCCGCGAGGCCGCAACCGTGAGGTCGTGGGCGAACTCGACGGCGTAGAGGTTCTCGTTGCCCCTGAACGCCTCCTTGTCGACGCAGACGACGTCGTAGGACACGCCGGCGGCGTCGGTGGCGGAGCCGATGACGAGCGCGGGCGAGTCGGGGGACGCGGAGTACCCCTCGCCGTCGGCGAGCATGGCGAGGCGCGCGTCCGGGTCGGCGGGATCTACGAGCACGTTATATGTGATGGAGCCGCTCGTGCCCGCCTCGGCGTCGGCGTACGATACCTCGAATTCCGTCCCGACCGTGTACTTGTTGACCTTGAACTCGCAGGTCGCGCTCACGTCTCCCGCAGACGCCACGACGCGCCACGTGTAACTGCAGTTCTCCTCCGTCGCGGGCAGGTCGCGATAGGACCCGGCGGACTTGAACGTGCCGACCCAGTCCTGCTCGGCCTCCGACCAATAGCTCCAGCGATAGGCGATCTCGGCCCCCTCGGGAAACCCGGTCGCCGTCGCCACCGCGCGCGTCGTCGCGCCCGCGGTCACCGTCGGGCAGGAGACCGTGACGGAGGCCCCCTCGGCGTAGGCGTTGCGCTGGAGGACGCCGGCCAGGCAAGACGCCGCGAGACAGCACGCGAGGACGCACCCCAGAGCCGCCCAGAGCGCGCGCACGCCGGCACGGCTCCCCGCGCCCTGTCGCCTCACATCGGCGGACCGCGTGCCCACTGTGCCGAGACCTCCTTGCAAAACAGCGCAGCCGCCGGCCGCGCGACCGGCCGGACCTTACGCCAAGCTCACGTTGTAGGGAACGTCGCTCGGCATCGAGTAGTACGTGATGTTCGCGTCCTCGACCATCTTCGTCAGGTAAGAGGAGCAGTCGCTTTGGTAGGCCACGGTCGACGCGGCGGACCTGATGACGGCCATGAGGTCGTCGGGAGCGCCGATGTCGGAGACGCTCGCGATGGAGGAGGCCTCGGGGATCGTGTAGGTCGCGTCGATGTAGGCGATCTCGTAGGAGTTGGAGTCGGTCGCGCTCTGGAAGCACCCGAGGAGCGTGTTGGCGACGATCTCGTCGTCCTCCATGTCGCCGAGCGAGCTCACGACCTCGTCGCTCAAGAGGCCGCACCCCGACCAGCCGACGGCCCCGCCGGTCGAGGCCACGTCGGCCTCGTCGGAGTACTCCTTGGCGATCTCGGCGAACGAGGCCGCGTCGAGCGTCCCGGCGTCGCGCGCGTCGGCCACCTTCGCATAGCACTCCGCAGCGCGCGTCGGCGCGTCGGACCCGGTGATGACGATGTGGGCGACGTGGACCTGGGTGGAATCGCCGAGGTAGCTCTGGGCGTAGGCGACGACCTCGTCGTCGGTGGCCTCGCGCGCGGGGACGTCGGCCGCGAGCACCTTGTCCTGCAAGATGGTGTAGCGGTAGCGCGCCTTCAGGTCGGCCTCGGTCAGGCCCGCGCTCTCGAGCACGCTCGCCCAGACGCTCCCCTCGCCCGTGTCGTTCTCGCCCTTGATCTCGTTGTAGCGCGCCTCGACCTCCTCGTCGGACACCGACAGGCCGAGCTCCGCGCCGCGCTGCTCGACGAGCATCTCGGTCGCGATCTCGTTGATGGCGCTCTCGCGGAACTGCGACACGGTCATGCCGTAGTAGTTGAGGAACGACTTGAAGTCGGAGTCGTCGGTCAGCGAGTAGTTCTTGCGGTAGGTGGCGACCTTCTCGGTCACCTCGTCCTCGGAGATGTAGCTGTCCCCCACCTTCGCGGCGGCGCCGCGTGCGGGGTTGCCCAAAACGACGGCGGCGACAACCGCCGCCACCACGACGACGGCTGCGACGACGGCGATGATGGCGATGCGCTTCTTGCGCGCGCCGTCGGGCGCGGCTTGGACTTCGGTCTCGGCCATGTGAGGGTCTCCTTGTGCTGTCGGGAAATCAGGCGATTTCTGGATATTCGTATTGAAGTTCAAAAGTTTACTTCTACCTTGCGGAAAAATCAATTCAAGCAAGTACAATATCCCCGCTTAAAGTTATTTACTTTTAAGAATAGCTTGTCTATACTTTCATGAGATTGGCCTCGTTCGCGGCTATTTGCGCTTGCGGATGCAGCTCATCAGGCGCAACGCGGCCAAAATGCCCCGGGAGGGGTCTAGGAAAGGTAAAAAAGAAAGGATGCATAACATGAAGAATGTTCGTGCAAGGCGTTTCCAGAAGGGCGTCGTGTGCGCCGCAGTTGCAGGCGTCATGGCCGTGGGCTGCTACGGCACCGCCTTCGGCGCCACCATCGCCAGCGACAAGACCGCTGTCGACACCCCGTCCACCCTGCTGACCACCGCCAGCGTCCGCGCCGGCTCCGCAGGCCCCGACTTCCTCGGCATCACCAACACCAACTACGACTTCCAGCCCAGCCACACCGCAGGCGCTGGCGATCCGTACCCCTACTACAACACGGACGTCAAGAAGGGCTGGGGCGCCGACCTCGCGAAGGCCGACCAGTTCAACCGCCTGGCCGTATGGGGCACCGGCTCTAACACCAACGCCAACCCCTACTACCAGAACCTCCTGGTGAACTACCTGCTCGACGACGACTACACCGACGGCGTGGGCGCCCTGCCCTCCGGCTACACGATGGCCACCACCTACCACTCCAACAAGGACACCTCCGCTTGGGGCGACGTCACCGTCAACAACGTCTATGCTGACGGCATCATCTCCCAGGACCTCGTCTTCGGCGCCAACAAGTACACCAACTGGAACGGCGACTACACCGCCTACACCCAGACCGCGCTGAACAACAAGGAAGCCGTCTACGCCAACAACGACTCCACCAACCTGTGGACCCAGATCTACACGATTGAACAGCTCGCCAAGGTTGCCGACAATGCTGCTGCCGTTCCTGGCAAGACCCTGCGCTACGGCGACGCCGTCGACACCGCAGTCGACTACGAGAAGGCCATCAAGGGCCAGATGCTCTACGTCGCTTCTGAGCTCGACGCCGAGGACGGCGCCGTCGACGGCCAGATCGCCGACTCCAGCAAGAAGACGGTCGCCTACCTGTACGCCATCATGGACGGCGTCGGCTACTTCTTCGTCCCGGGCGACGCCACCGAGGGCAGCACCGACGGCAACAACACCACCGCGGTCGACAAGACCACGGCCGACGGCGACTACGTCTCCAACAACTCCACCATCAACATGGGCTACATGGCCACCCTGCCCTTCATCACCAACACCTTCGACTCCGGCAACGCCTACGAGGGCGGCATCGTGATGAAGGTCGAGGACATCTGGAAGGCCAACCCGGCCTGCATGGTCTCCGCCAGCATGGACGACGCAGCCTCCATCTTGGCCGACGTCGACGTCATCATCTACAACTCCGGCAACTACACCGGATATGACGCTGCCACCGAGGGCGGCTCCTCCGGCACCACCATGGCCGGCACCAACAACGGCCGCAACTCTTCCGGCGTCGGCAACACCGCCCTGCTGAGCGACGACGTCGTTTCCGAGTGGGCCGCCTTCTTCGGCTTCGACGGCGCCACCATCGCCGGCGACGACTACGGCACCTCCACCCGCCAGCAGACCACCTTCGAGTCCGCCCCGATCCTCTACTGCGCACGCAACTACACCGTCGACAAGGACACCCGCGCAGCCTGGGCCTTCTCCAAGGTCTTCCCCGAGTACTACGACAACAACGACGACGCCACCTACGCCTACTGGTTGGAGCAGATCTACCACATCCAGACCGACAAGGTCGACAACACCGTCGCCCAGATGACCCACCAGTCCGTCGACACCGTCAAGACCTACGCCGACAACGCCTCCGAGATCGACGCCAAGGCCGAGGCCGGCTACCAGTGGTACGAGACCTACGCCAACACCACCACGGTCTACCGCCTGTACAACGAGGCGACCTCCGAGCACCTGTGGACCACGAGCCTGCGCGAGTACAACACGCTTGCTGCCGAGCAGGGCTGGACGCAGGAGGGCGTGGGCTGGCAGTCCCTGTCCGCTGACGACGACGGCGCCGTGGGCGTCTACCGCCTGTACAACGAGGCCCTGGGCGTGCACCACTTCACCACCGACACCCACGAGATCAGCGTCATGCTCACCAACGGCTGGACGCTCGACAACAAGGAGAAGCCGCTGTTCTACGCGTACGCCAAGTCCGACGAGCGCGGCGTCGAGGTCTACCGCCTCTACAACGACGGCCTGTCCCAGCACCACCTGACCATGAAGGCCTCCGAGCGCAACAGGCTCGTCGCCGACTTCGGCTGGGCCGACGAGGCCATCGCCTTCCGCGTTCCCGTTACGGAGTAGCCGAAGGCAGGCGCAGGCTTGGCTTCGATGCTTTTCCCGGGAAGAGCACGTTCCTTGCCTTAGCCGGACGGCTTGATTCTCCGCCCTGCGTGTGAGCTGGGCGTGACGAACGGGCTTTCAGGGCTGAACGGGGGAGGCAGCGCGGAAAGCGCAGCCTCCCCCTTGCCGATTTAGCGGGCTCCGGCCAGACGGTCGTTGCCCGCCCGGGCGAATCGCCCCGATTCTTCCGGGTGAGCAACCGATGATTGCTTGGGTTCCACGCGAGAAAGGAATGAGAATCCATGAGCAGATACCAGACAACGACAAAGTGGTCCGAACGCGTTTCGAAGGCGGCGCTTGCCTCGCTGCTTGCGCTCTGCTGCGCTCCGACGGCCGCGTTTGCCGAGCTTTCCGCCGAGGTCGCCCAGGGCGGGGACTCCTCGGCCCTCCCGGCTGACGAGATCTTGGCCGAGGAGGCCGCCGCAGAGGACGCCGTGGCTCTCAACATCGCCTCGAGCGAGATCGCCCTCGACGCCACCGAGTCCGTCAACTGCGGCAACGGCTGGGAGATCAACTTCTCCGTCACCGGTTCGGGCGCGACGGTCGTCGGCGTCTCGATCGTGGGATCGGGCGCCCTTGTCTTGCCCGACGCGGTCGACGGCAAGCCGGTCGTCGCCATCGCGGCGTCTGCCTTTCTGAACAACACCGGCCTCACCTCGATCTCCATCCCCTCGACCGTCACCTCGATCGGCGCCGAGGCTCTCAGGAACACCGGCCTCACCTCGCTGGCCATCCCCGAAGGCGTCGTCTCCATCGGCGACTCCGCCCTGCGCGACAACGCCAAGCTCGAAAGCTGCACCTTGCCCGAGGGACTCTCCTCGATCGGCTCTTACCTGTTCAAGGGCGACACGAGCCTCGCGTCCATTGTCATCCCCTCCACGCTCGACCGAATCTCCTACGGGTGCTTCTACGGGTGCTCGTCGCTCGCGAAGGTCGAGTTCGCGGGGTCTACCATGCGCCACATCCTCCGCGAGGCGTTCATGTACTGCACGTCCCTCGAGGAAATCGAGCTGCCGCTGCTCACCGCGTACCCGACCGCTGACGAGGCGAGGGCCGACGGGCTCTTGGGCTACGTCGACTTCAGCTACGTCGTCGGCGTCCGCGCCTTCTACGGATGCTCAAAGCTGGGCAAGATCGTGTGCGACGGCCCCGTCGTTTCCCCCTCCGACCGCAAAAGCTACTTCGCCAGCAACGACTGCCTCGAGGGCTGCGCGGCGGGGATGACCCTCGTGTTCAAGGGCGCCCGTTCGACGGTCAGCTACGGCACTGCGACGGGCAGGGTCTACGTTTCCAACGAGTACTGCACGGTCGATTTCTACTATTCCGAGGAGGATGCTGCGGCGCTGACCAACTGCGTCCAGTCGTTGACCTACGCGACCCAGCTGATGCAAGACGATGGGACGACGCTTGTTCCCGCGAAGCTCTTGCCCCTCGTCAACGGGCTCGAGGATTACTCTGCCTACGCCTACGACGAGGTTGCCGCGACGGTTCCGGAGCTGCCCGAGGGAAAGGTCTGGGGCATCGTCGACCACCCCTCCAACCCCGCTCTCGATCCCGATAGCTCTACCAGCAGCTCCAGCTCGAGCTACAACTACTTCTCCGACAAGACGAGCTTCTCCTCGTCGTACCAGGTGGTTGCCGTCGACCGCGAGAACGTCGAGTACGGGTGGGTGAGTTCGCCGACGATCGATGCCTTTATCGAGCACCTGAGCTCGGGTTCTTCCTCGTCTACGCCGACGTTCTACGCCGACGCGAACGGAAACGTCGCAGAGCTTGACAACTTGGTGTTCTGCGCCTCCGATGGCAGCGTCGTAGATTCCTCCAAATACGAGCTCGTGTTCGAGCAGCGCGTCGAGATCGAGCCCAGGACCGTGGGCGGGACGACGATTTCCCAATACGAATGGCAGGAGGTCTCCCGGGAGGACATCGACAGCGCGGGCCTGTACCGCGTCTCCGCGAGGGGAGTGGGGGAGTACGCCGAATCCCTCTCGACCTCGACTCCCTTTACCGTCGAAGTGCCCGCTCCCACGACGGCCTCCTACTACGACGCTTCGAGCGTTGTCAGCTACCTCGGCGCATCCGACTTGGCGGCTGCGAAGGTGATTGCCGGCGGGTCCTCCTACAGCGTGCTCGTCTCCGCGGACGATTGGAACGCCCAGTTGCTCGGAGCGGGGTTCGCCGGCATCGGCGACGGGCTCGTGCTGTGCGACGACGCGACGAAGAACGTGAGCGCCGACATGCGCCGCGCCCACATCCTCTCGGGCGCGCAGAGGTACCTGATATTGGGGACGAACGCAGCCGTGCCGAAGTCCTCGACCGGCGCCTCCGACGCCTACCTCGCCGACTACATCGCGACGCTCTCTTCCAAGGGAGGCTCGAGGTTCGGCCAAAGCGCCGCATCCGCCCAAGAGCTCGCCTCTGCGGCTGTCTCGACCTTCAAGCCGAAGAACTGGGACGTCTCATGGGGAGACATGGCCATCGTCGCGTCTGCGGGCGACGAGCTTGCGGCATCTGCTGCGATGCAGATGGCATACTCCGAGGGCGCGCGCGTGTTCTTCCTGCAAGACGACGGCACCCTCGCCTCCGACGATCTGACGAGCTTGGCTGATTCCTCGATCTCCGAGATCGTGATCATCGGCGGCACGTCGAGCGTCTCCGACTCCGTGGCGAGCCAGATCAAGTCGAAGACCGGAAAGACCCCGACGAGGGCCATGGAGGCCGCGACGACCACTGACAGCTCAATCGCGTGGGCAAAGGCGAAGATAGAGGCAGCTGCAGCTGAGGATGCGTCCTATGCGGCGGGAATCGTCATCGCCGACGCCACCGATTCGGCCAACTGCGTCTCCGCGGCCCAGTACGCCGAGGCGATCGGGGGAGTAATGATCTCCTGCGCCTCGACGGCGGACGCGAAGGCAATCGAGGCCTACATCGAGGAGCTTGTCGCCTCGAGTCCCCTGAGCAACCGCGCCGTGAGCGGCATCACCACCATCGGCGCTTTTGACTACCTCTCCGAGGACGCGACGGACTTCTTCGTCTCGAAGTGGACGGGGGAGACAGTCGACCAGAGCCTTGCCGTGGGGGACACGTTCGAGCTCGACGGCTACCTGTATGAGGTCACGGCTGCGAACGCAGCGGACATGATCGAGGCGACGGGTAGCCTGGAAGCGTCTGCCGCACCCGATCAAGTCACGTTCCGGGGCACGACATACGACGTGACGGTTGCCGACGATCCCGAGCCTGAGCCTGTCGAGACCGTCGCGGTCTACCGCATGTACAACCCCGCCACCTCCGAGCACCTCTGGACCACGAGCCTCAACGAGTACAAGGTCAACGCGACCCGCGGCTGGAACCAGGAGGGAG
>R18__coassemble_2441_pt1 | contig 11603 bp, 10 predicted proteins | sample R18__metabat2_low_PE_019 | metagenome-assembled genome bin R18
CCCGCATCCCAGGCGCGCTCGCTTTGCCCCGACGCGATATGGACCCCCGGCGACCCTCCGACGATGACGGGCTTGCCGCGCCAACCGGGGTGGTCCCGCTGTTCGACGGACGCGAAGAACGCGTCGAGGTCGACGAGCAGGATCGCGGGCCCCTCCCAACGCGCGAAGCGCGAGGAGTCCTCGCAGGGCACTGTCTTGAACCCGGATGCCACTCTCCCCTCCTCGCTTGGAGCCACGACGGAAAAAAGCCGCCGGCGCGAACCGACGGCTCCATTCTAGCGGAAGCGGCGCCACGAGCGGGATTCCCGTCCCGCCAAAGCAGACGCAAAGGCCGGCGCGGCACTCTACTTTCAGCGCGGCTATGGATCCGAACGCGCATCCTACCCGCGCGGACTTGATGGCGGGTGCGGAGCTTCTCTAGCCGAAACGTCCCAAAGACGTTCCAAAAATACGGTGCTACGTTGGAAACTAGTTGAACTTGAAGACCTTTTGGGCGATGTGGTAGCCGCCGATGCCGACGCGGCGCCCGAGCTCGGTCGGCAGGTTCACGCCGAGGTTGAGGACGTTGCGGCGGATGCGCTTGTACAGCAGGGGGTCGGCGACCTTGAGGTACTGCCAGATAGCCTGGCGCTTCTGCTCCGACTCGGGGGTGTGCTGCATGCGCAGGAAGATCGAGCAGATGCACATCATCATCGACAGGTAGTTTTCCATGTACTCGAGGAGGCGCTGGTCGTTGACCCCCTCGGGCAGCTTGACGGAATCGATCATGACGCGGGTGATGCGGAGCTGTTGGTCGATGCGGCCCATCATGACCGTCTCGTTGACCGATTGGCCCTCGCGCCCGATGAAGTAGCGGTACATGTCAACGTCGAGGTAGTACATCGTCTTGACCTGGGGAAGCGGGACGTACACGAAGATGTTGTCGACGTAGAAGCAGTGCTCGGGCAGCTTCAACCCCATGTCGCGCAACATGTCGGTGCGGTAGATGACGGAGTGCATCAGGAGGTACTGGCTCGGGTTGAACCGCTTCGTGTCGGCCCAGGTGAACTCGCGTCCCTGGGGGAACACGTTGCGGTAGCGCATGACGGTCTTGGTCCCCTCGTAGACCTTCTCGTAAACGTAGTTGCCGATGACGAGGTCGGTGGGGTACTGCAGCTCGCACTGCGGTCGGAGGTAGGCCATGACCTTGTCCATCGCGTCCTTGTCGAGCCAGTCGTCGGAGTCGACGACCTTGTAGTAGCGCCCCGTCGCGTACTCGAGGCCCATGTTGACCGCGGAGCCGTGGCCGCCGTTCTCCTTGTGGAGCGCCCGGATGATGCCGGGGTGGCGCGCCTCCCACTCGTCGGCCTTCTCGGCGGTGTTGTCCTTGGTCGAGCCGTCGTCGACGATGAGGATCTCGATGTCGTCGCCGCACGCGAGCAGCGACTCGATGCACTTGTCCATGTACTCCGCGGAGTTGTAGCAGGGTACTGCGAACGTGATTGTCTTGGTGCCAGTCATAGGTAGAACATGCCCCCCGATAACCTATTTTCCGATGCTGAGGATATCCGCGACCAAGTCGAAGGCGCGGTGGATGACGACGTCCATGTCGTAGTAGCGGTACTCCGCGAGGCGCCCGACCGGGTAGAAGTTCGGCAGCGTCTCGGTCAGGCGCAGGTAGCGCTCGTAGAGGCTGCGGTTCTCCTCGCTGATGATCGGGTAGTACGGAATCTCGCTCGTGGGATCGGCGTACGCCTTCGGGTACTCCTTGCAAAGGGTCGTCTTGTCCTTGGGTCCGAAAAGCGTGATGTGCTTGTACTCGGTGATGCGCGTGTAGTCCTCGGAGACGGTGTAGTTGACCGTGCCGCAGGGCAGCGCGTACTCTTCGTCGACGGTCTCGTACTCGAAGTCGAGCGAGCGGTAGGGCAAACGGCCGAAGCGCGAGAGGAAGAGCTCGTCGAGCGGGCCGGTGTAGATGATGGGGCCCTCGAACGCCTGGCCCTTGACTTTGATCGCCTCGAGCCCGGCGTCCTCGTCGATGGACTCGAACACGAGGTCGAAGACGCTTTCGGCGTCGGTCTCGAGGCAAACGGTCACATCGGGCCAGTCGAGCATCCTCTCGAACAGCTTCGTCCAGCCCATCATCGGCATGCCTTGGTACTTGTCCTGGAAGTAGCAGTCGTCGTAGCTGATGCGCACGGGCACGCGCCCGACGACGGACGGGTCGACCTCCTCGGGCCTTTGCCCCCACTGCTTCTGGGTGTAACCGAGGAAGATGTTGTCGTAGACGTATTGGGCAACCTCGGCGAGGTCGGGGTCGTCTTGCGCGCGCAGCTCGTTGATCGTCACGCTGCACTCGTCGCCGAACGCGTCGACGAGCTTGTCGAGGAGCTCCTCCGCACGCTCGCCGAAGGCCATCTCGAGCGACTTCTTGTTGAAGGGCACCGGGACGTAGTCGCCGTTCACGTCGGCGAGCACGCGGTGCTTGTAGGTGGAGAAGCCGTCGAAGCTGCGCAGGTAGGCGAACACGCGCTGGTCGTCGGTGTGGAAGATGTGGGGGCCGTAGCGATGGACGAGGATGCCGTTTTGGTCGAGCTCGTCATACATGTTGCCGGCGATGTGGCTGCGCTTTTCGATGACGAGGACGCGCATCTGGCCGAGCTGGGAGAGCTGGCGCGCGGTCACCGCTCCCGCGAATCCCGCGCCGACGACGAGCGCGTCGTAGTCCGAGATGTCGATGTCCCTGAAGTCGGCATAGTGAACTGCCATGTACCGTCTCTCTCTCCCGTTTCGCCCGAGGGCGGCAAACCTTTTTTACCTATTGTAAAGGCTGGTCTGCGCGCTTCTCGATTCCCCACGAAAACGCGACAACTCGGGAGGGGATGCGCGGGCTATCTCGCGGACATCGCGCGCATCGCGTTGAGGATGGCGATGACGCACACCCCGACGTCTCCGAACACTGCAAGCCACATGGTCGCGAGGCCCAGCGCCGCAAGGACGAGGATGGCGATCTTCACGCCGAGCGCGAACACGATGTTTTGCCAGACGATGCCCATAGTCTTGCGTGCGATGCGGATCGCCGTCGCGATGTTGGAGGGCCTGTCGTCCATCAACACGACGTCGGCGGCCTCGATCGCGGCGTCGGAGCCCATGGCGCCCATGGCGATGCCGACGTCGGCGCGCGTGAGGACGGGGGCGTCGTTGATGCCGTCGCCGACGAACGCGAGCTTCGCCTTGTCGGCCTGGGCATCCAAGAGGGATTCGACCCGGGCCACCTTGTCGGCCGGCAGGAGGTTGGCATGGTACTCGTCGAGCGCGAGGGCCGAGGCGACCGCGGCGGCAACTTCGTCCTCGTCCCCGGTCAGCATGACCGTCTTGCGGATGCCGGCGGCCTTGAGGTCGCGCACCGCCTGCGCGGCGTCGGGCTTCATGACGTCTGCGATGACGATGTGGCCTGCGTAGCGGCCGCCCTCCGCCACGTGGAGCACGGTGCCCGTCGCGTCGACGGGGGCGACGTCGATTCCCGAAGCGCGCATGAGCTTGTCGTTGCCGACGAGGACCTCGGCGCCGTCGACGAGCGCGCGCACTCCCCTGCCTGCTTCCTCGCGGGCTTCCTGCACCTTCTTGCGGTCAACCTCTCCGGCGTAGCCTGCGCGCACGGACGACGCGATGGGGTGGTCGGAGTAGGTCTCGGCATGTGCGGCGAGCCTGAGGACGTCGTCCTGCGACCAGCCTTGCTCCGCATGGACCGCAACGACGTCGAACGTGCCGTTGGTGAGCGTGCCGGTCTTGTCGAACACGATCGTGTCGACTTTCGCGAGGGTCTCGAGGTAGTTGCTGCCCTTGATGAGGATGCCCTTTCGCGAGGCGCCGCCGATGCCGCCGAAGAAGGACAGGGGCACGCTGATGACGAGGGCGCAGGGACAGGAGACGACCAGGAAGATGAGGCCGCGCTCGATCCAGTCGGACCACGAGCCGCCGAGCGCGAGCGGGGGCAGCACGGCGAGCAGGAGGGCGACGATGACGACGACGGGGGTGTAGTAGCGCGCGAACCGCGTGATGAAGCTCTCGGTGCGCGCTTTCTTCTCGCTCGCGTTCTCGACGAGGTCGAGGATGCGGGCGACCGTGGACTCGCCGTAGGGCTTGTCGGCGCGCACCCTGACGACGCCGGTGAGGTTGATGCATCCCGACACGACCTGGGCGCCCTCCCCGACGATGCGGGGCACCGACTCGCCGGTCAGCGCCGCGGTGTCGAGCTGGGTCCTGCCCTCGACGACGGTGCCGTCCAGGGGAACGCGCTCGCCGGGCTTGACGACGAATTCGGCGCCGATAGCGACCTCGGAGGGGTCCACCTGCACGAGCTCCCCTTCGCGCTCGACGTTTGCGTAGTCGGGCGCGATGTCCATCATGCTCGCGATGGACTTGCGGCTCTTGCCGACCGCGTAGTCCTGGAACAGCTCGCCTACCTGGTAGAACAGCATGACCGCAGCTCCCTCGGCCATGTGGGGGTCGCTGTCGGGGAAGAACACGAGGGCGAACGCGCCGATGGTCGCGACGGACATGAGGAAGTTCTCGTCGAACACGCGGCCGTTCAGGATGTTTCGGCCCGCCTTGAGGAGCACGTCGTAGCCCGCGAGCAGGTAGGGCACCAGGAACGCGGCGAACTCCACCCACAGGGCGTAGGGCTCCGGGACGATGGAGTCGAACGGGACGAGGTAGAGGACGACGAAGATCGCAAGCGCGACGACTATGCGCTCGAGGGTCTTGCGCTGCTTCTTGGTGAGGTTGCTCGTGAGGGACATGGTGCTCCTAAGCCGTCGAGGCGGTCGGGGTGGGGTACTTTTTAAGGCCGTCGTCTTCGCGTCTTGACGCGGGCCGACGCGAAAGACGTGGTGCTAGGCGAGGATCTCGCAGTCGGGTTCGATCTTTTTGAAGATTTTCTTGCTCTGGGCAAAGATCTCGTCGAAACGGGCGTCGTCTGCGTCAAGGGTGAACTTCTCGGTGAGAAAGTTCACGCTGGCGCTGTTGACGCCGTCGAGCTTGGAGACGGCGTCTTGGATCTGGGCGGCGCAGTTCGCGCAGCAGAGGTCTTCGAGCTTGTAGGTCTTTCTCATGGCTTTGCTCCTGTTTGGGGTCTTGTCGGATGTTATTCGCAGATGTGGCTCATGCCCTGGGCGAGGACCGTGTGGACGTGGTCGTCGGACAGCGAGTAGATGACCTGCTTTCCGTCGCGCCTGAACTTCACGAGGCGGGCCTGCTTGAGGATGCGCAGCTGGTGGGAAACGGCGCTCGTCGACGCCCCCACCGCCTCGGCGATGTTCGCCACGCAGAGGTCCTCCTCCATCAACGCGAACAAGATCTTGATGCGCGTCGTGTCGGCGAACACCTTGAACAGGTCCGCAAGGTCGTAGAGCATCTCCTCGTCGGGCAGGCCCTCTTGGCCCCATTGCTCACATGCTTCCTCGACCATCGTCGCACCTCGTTTCCGAAAGCTTTGATACGTTACGTTTGAACAACTGTTCAAACGTTGTTTTGAAGTATACGGCACGGAGGACCGCTGTCAACACCTATTTTCGAAATCGGCTCCTATCGCAATCGCGGGGCCAAGGGCGAATCGTTCCCGCCTCGACTGGCGGCCAACTCTGCGACCCGGTTTTCGAGCCCGCCGGCGTTAGGCGAGTTTCCTTGCATGGCAACCTGGCTTCCGAATTTGCGACCGGTTGACAAGCGTCCCCCCGGTACGGTACCCTGACGGGGCTTCCGAGGGAGTAGAGGCGCGGCCCGTGCCGCGTGGTGATGTCAACATGCTGGCGAGATATCGTCTGGCCCACCTTAAACTTCGAGACTCGCAGCGGCTGACCGGCGCAGGGGGAAACGCGCCGGCTGCTGCTGCGGGTCTTTTTTTACCCCGCGGAGCGTTTCAGACGAGAGGAGAAGCCATGGGCTTTGTCGAGCTGTTTTTGACGGGCGTGGGCCTGTCGATGGACGCTTTCGCGGTGTCGATTTGCAAGGGCCTCGGGATGACCAGGGTCAACTGGCTCCACGCGCTCGTCATAGCGCTGTTCTTCGGCGGGTTCCAGGCGCTCATGCCGCTTTTGGGGTACGTTCTCGCCTACAGCTTCGCGGGGTACGTGACCTCGGTCGCCCATTGGATCGCCTTCGCGCTCCTGCTGTTCATCGGCGGCAAGATGTTGTGGGACGCGTTCCACGACGACGGGGAGGATGAAGACGAGGCCTCCGATCCCGCGCTCGACCTCCGCGAGCTTTTCATGCTCGCAATCGCGACCTCCATCGACGCGCTCGCCGTCGGCGTTTCGTTCGCGTTCCTCGAAGTCGACATCCTCCCCGCTATCGCCATCATCGGCTGCACGACGTTTGCCATCAGCTTCGCCGGCGTCGCGATCGGCAACCAGTTCGGCTCGCGCTACGAGAGGCCCTCGACGATCGTCGGGGGCGTCGTCCTCATCCTGATCGGCGTCAAGATCGTCCTCGAGCACTACATCGCCCTCCCCTTCTGACCGAGCCGCCGTTTCGCCATCTGAACGACCTGGATGCCGGAAAGCAGCGTCGGTTGTCTTCCGACGGCAAGACGCCATAGCCGGAGCGCGACTCGCGGCCATCTTCGTTGAGGTCACGGGCAATTACGAATCTTTGCATGCGCCATATCTCTCTCCAAAAATGAAGAAGGCCCTGCTCCACATGTCGGAGGAGCAGGGCCTTTCGGGCAACCCGGGAGAAACGCCGTTACTTCTTGGCAAGGGCGCCGATGTCCGCGACGTTGGCGAACACGGAGGTGAAGCGGTTGAGGAGCTGCATGTTCACCTTGCGCACGGCGAGGTCCTCGTCCATGACCATGACCTTCTCGAAGAACAGGTCGATGGGCGCGCGGAGCGCGGCGAGGCTGTCGAGGGCGGCTGCGTAGTCCCCGCCGGAGAGCGCGGAGGACACCTTCCCCTCGGCCTCCACGACCGCGTCGCTGAGGGCGGCCTGGACCTCGGTGAGGGCGCTTACATCGTATCCCGTGCCGGCTGCGGCGTCGGCGAGGTTGTTCGCACGAGCGTAGGCGGTGGCGAGGTCCTCGAAGAGCTCGGGCTGGTTCGCGCGGGCGGACTCGAGGGCGGCCACGCGGCTCAAGAGCTCCATGGGCTCTTGAACGTCGACGGCGAGCACCGCATCGATCGCGTCGGGCGAATAGCCGCGGTCCTTGGCGATGACCTTGGCGCGGGTGACGAAGAACTCGATGACCTGGGCGCGCACCGACGCGCGGTCGAACTCGACGCTCTTTGCCAGGGTGTCGAGGGAGGCGTCGATCGCCGCTACGAGCGAGACGCCCTCGAGTTTTCCGAGGATGGAGACGATGCCGATGGCGGACCTGCGCAGCGCGAAGGGGTCGGAGGAACCGGTCGGGCCCTGGTTGACCGCGAACAGGCCGCAGATCGTGTCGAGCTTGTCGGCCATGGCGACCGCGCAGCCGACCTTGGACGCAGGCGGCTCGTCGCCGCTGAAGCGCGGCTTGTAGTGGTCGGCGATGGCCTGGGCGACCTGGGGGGTCTCCCCCGCCGCCTCTGCGTAGTAGGAGCCCATGATGCCCTGGACGGACGTGAACTCGATGACCGCGCCGGTCACGAGGTCGGCCTTGGCAAGATATGCAGCGCGCTCGGCGTCGGCCGCGTCGGCGGCGTCGAAGCCCGCGTCGGAGGCGATGTGGCTTGCAAGGGCGGTTACGCGCTTCGTCTTCTCGAGGACGGTGCCGAGATCCTCCTGGAAGACGACGGTGTCGAGCTTGGGCACGTACGCCTCGAGCGGCTTCTTGAGGTCCTCGTCGTAGAAGAACTTTGCGTCATAGAGGCGGGCGGCGACGACGCGTTGGTTGCCGTCGACGATGTTCGCCTCGTAGGCAGGGTCTCCGTTTGAGACGATGATGAACCGGTTGGAAAGCTTGCCCTGCGCATCGTACAGGGGGAAGTAGCGCTGGTTGCTCAGCATCGAGTCGACGATGATCTCCTCGGGCACCTTGAGGAACAGCTCGTCGAACTGCGCCGTCATGACGGTCGGGTACTCGGAGAGGTTGATGACCTCGGTCAACGTCTTGGGGTCGAGGACGGAGGTCAGGCCCGTTTCGGCCTCGACCTTTGCGACGCCCTCGCGGATGATGGCCTCGCGCTCGGCTTGGCTCGGAACGACCTTCGCCGCGCGCACGACGTCGACAAGGTCGTCGGCTGTGGCGACCTCGTGGAAGCCGGGGGCGAGAATGCGGTGCCCCATGGTCTGGCGGCCCGCCTTGAGGCCGGCGAACTCGACGGGGACGACCTCGTCGCCGAGCAGGGCGACGATCCAGCGGACGGGGCGGGTGAACAGCTCGCGGTTGCGCGCCCAGCGGCAGCTGCGCGGCCAGCTGAGGTTCTCTATGAGGCCCTTGAGGACGTCGGGCAGGAGGTCGACGGTGCTCTTCGCGTCGACGTGGCGCGTCGCGAAGACGTACTCGGTGCCGTTTTCGTCACGTCGCTCGAGGTCCTCGACCCCGAGGCCCTTGCCCCGGGCGAATCCGATTGCGGCCTTGGTGGGGTTTCCGTCAGCGTCGAACGCGATTTTGGCCGCAGGTCCGCGGAACACCTCGTCGACCGCCTCGGTGGCGTCGGCCACCCCCTCGACTACGACGATGAGGCGGCGGGGGCTCGAGTAGACCTTCGCTTCCCCGAAGGGGATCTTGAGGCCGCCCATGGCCTCGGGGACCATCTTCTCAAGCTGGGTGACGGCGTTTTTGAGGTCGAACGCGGGAATTTCCTCGGTGCCTATCTCGAAGGCAAGCGTCTTGAGCTCAGCCATTGTCTACGCCTCCTCTTCCTCGGTCGGCTCGGGCAGTTCGACGACGACGCCCTCCATGCCGACGACGTTCTTCATGTAGGACGCGCAACACGCCTTGGCGAGGGTGCGGACGCGCAGGATGTAGTGCATGCGCTCGGTCGCGGAGATGACGCCGCGCGCATCGAGCAGGTTGAACGTGTGGCAGCACTTCAAGACGCTGTCGTAGGCGGGAAGCGGGAGGTCCGCACGCAGCGTCCTCATGCATTCCTGCTCGCGGTCGCTGAACTCCTGGAACAGGAAGTCGGTGTCCGCGACCTCGAAGTTGAACTTCGAGTACTGCTTCTCGTTCTCGAGGTAGACGTCGCCGTAGGTGAACGTGACGCCGTCGTCGCCGCGCGCCCACACGATGTCGTAGACGGAGTCGACGCCTTGGACGTACATGATCATGCGCTCGAGGCCGTAGGCGATCTCGACGGGAACGGGGTCGCACTCGAAGCCGCCCACCTGTTGGAAGTAGGTGAACTGGGTGCACTCCATCCCGTCGATCCAGACCTCCCATCCGAGTCCCCACGCGCCCAGCGTCGGGCTCTCCCAGTCGTCCTCGACGAAGCGGACGTCATGCTCGGCGGGGTTGATGCCGATGGCCTCGAGGGACCCGAGGTAGAGGTCCTGGATGTTGTCGGGGCTCGGCTTGATGAGCACCTGGAACTGGTAGTAGAACTGCAAGCGGTTCGGGTTCTCGCCGTAGCGGCCGTCGGCGGGACGGCGGCAGCCCTGGACGTAGCAGGTGCGCCAGGTGTCGGGGCCGAGCGCGCGCAGCGTGGTCGCGGGGGCGTTCGTCCCGGCGCCGACCTCGTTGTCGTAGGGCTGGAGCACGACGCACCCCTGCTTGGCCCAGTAGGCCTGCAGGTTCATGATGCAGTCTTGGAAGGTAGGAGGCAGCGGCTCGGCTGCGTTCTTGCTCTCTTCGGACATAGCTCTTGTTCTCTCCTTGTCTGTAGCTTGAGGCGCGGGCTAGCTCAAAAGGCCGATGCGGTTGAGGGGCCAGTAGATGACCACGGCCTTGCCGGTGATAGATGAGACGGGTATCGCGCCGAAGTAGCGCGAGTCCTGCGAGTTGGTGCGGTTGTCCCCCATGACCCACACGTACCCGTCCGGCACCGTGTAGGGGTAGGTGACGTTGGATTTCAGGGCGTAGGAGGGCAGACCGTTGGTGTAGGACTCGTCGAGGGGCGTGCCGTCGACGCAGACCTTGCCGTTCTCGAGCGTCACGGTCTCGCCGGCAGTGGCGATGACGCGCTTGATGAGCGTGCGCCCGGCGGTCTCGGGATCCTCGAAGGTGACGATGTCGCCGCGCTCGGGCGAGCGGGTGTAGTAGGTGACCTTCTCGGAGAAGACCATGTCGTTGGTCATGATCGTGGTCTCCATGGAGCCCGAGGGGATCTCGTAGGCCATGAAGACGAACGTCCTCAGAAGGAAGGAGAGCCCGAGGACGACGGCGAGGATGACGAGAATCTCGACGAAGAACCGGGCGACGGAGCTCTTTTTCTTGGGGGTGTGCTCCCCTTCGCTTGAGGTGATGTCTGACATGACGTGGACTCGGGCTCCTCTCCGTATTCCTGAAGTGCGCAGTAGCGTTCTATCATACCCCTAATGCGCCTTTAGAGGGAGGGCAAAAGGCCGGCGTCCTCCAAGAATCGGCGGTCTTTGGCGGAAAGCTCGGCCGAGGCGAGCAGGTCGGGCCTCAAGGCCGCGGTGCGGGCCAGGCTCGACTCGCGCCGCCAACGCGCTATGGCGGCGTGGTTTCCCGACAAGAGCACCGGCGGGACCTCGGCTCCGCGGAACGTCGCAGGGCGCGTGTACTGGGGAAACTCCAGCAAGCCGTCGCTGAAGCTCTCCTCATCGGCGCCGCCCTCGGCTCCGAGCACGCCGGGGAGCTTGCGCACGACCGCGTCGATGACGACCATGGAGGCGAGCTCGCCGCTCGTGAGCACGTAGTCGCCGAGGGATATCACGCGGTCGGCGATCTCGTAGGCCCTCTCGTCAATTCCCTCGTAGTGGCCGCAGACGAACAGGAGCCGCTCCTCCCCTGCCAGCTCGAGCGCCATGGCGTCGTCGAATCGCTCGCCCGTGGGCGCGAGGAAGATCGTGTGGGGCTTGGGGCCTTGCGCATGGCGCGGCGCGGGACCGGTGGTCGGGCAGGCGGCGGACGCTTGCCGGTCCGAGAGGTCGCGGTTGCCGCAGAGTGCATCGTAGGCGTCGAATATCGGCTCGCACTTCATGACGAGGCCGATTCCCCCTCCGTAGGGGTCGTCGTCGGTGGTGCGGTGGCGGTCGTAGGTCCAGTCGCGCAGGTCGTAGGCCGTGAAGTCGAGGATGCCCTTCTCCTGGGCGATGCGCATCATGGACGACCCCATGACCGAGGCGTACATGTCCGGAAACGTTGAGAGGGTCTCGACGATCATGGGCGGCCTACAGCTCGAGCAGGCCAGCGGGAAGCGAGAGCCTGAGCGCATGGGAGCCCTCGTCGATCTCGGCGACGAACTCGTCGACGAGCGGAACGAGCAGCTCGCTGCACGTCTGGCGGTCGATGACGAGCATGAGCTGCCCCGGCATCTCGCGCACTTCGACGACGAGGCCGAGGTAGCCCTCGTCTTCGTCGTAGGTCTCCCAGCCCGCGACGTCGAGCTCGCTTCCGTCGACGACCGCGCGCGTCGCAAGCCCGCGGACGTCTTCCCGCCTTGCGAGGCAGTGGCATCCGACGAGGACCTTCGCCGCATCGGCGTCTGCCACTTCTTCGAACCACACGACTCCGCCGT
>R18__coassemble_2485_pt1 | contig 11335 bp, 8 predicted proteins | sample R18__metabat2_low_PE_019 | metagenome-assembled genome bin R18
CCAGGCCGTGGGAGGACGGGACGTCGCGCTCATGCGGGGCTCTTTCTTTTTTTGCCGCGGGGAGGCGGTTCTGCGCGGCCTGCCCCGTGTCTCAAGTTAGCCGTTGCTCTCTGTGATATACTTTTGCTGGGTTTTTAGGCCCTTTTTCTGTTCTTGTCTATAGAAGCGAGGATATGGTGGCGGAATCTAGTGAGGTTTTGGCGGAGGTTTCTGAGGTCGATCCCGGGGAGCTTGCGGAGGGGTTGGCTTCCTCTTCGCGGCGCGTCAGGCAATCGACGGCGGCGCAGGTTGCGGCTTTGTCCCGGACGAACCCCGAGCTCGTCTTGACGTTCGGCGATGTGGTTGTTGATTCCCTGAGCAGGCCGGAGGCGCGTACAAGGTGGGAGTCCCTCGATGCTCTGTCCAACCTCGTCGCCCTCGACAACAAGCTGTGCGCAACCGCTGTCGAGCTAGCTGAGGAGGCCTTGTTCGACGAGGACAACGGCACCGTGCGCCTCGCGTCCATGAGGTTTATCTGCAAGCTCGGAGCGAGCTCGAAGGAGCTTGCGTCTGAGACGTGGCCGCTCATCGACGAGGCATTGCGCTGCTACCATGGCGATCCCGAGTACACCGACATGCTCGTCGCCGTTAACGAGTTCGCTTCCGGCGAGCTTTCCGAGGATGTCGTCGAGCAGCTGGTCAAGCGCATGGAGTTCGACGCCAACAACCCCAAGAGCGGGTTGTTGCGCCGTGCGAACTCGATCATCGCCGCTGCGCGGGGCGAGTCCGCCGAATAATCCGTTCACCGGTTGCGGAGCGACTCCGTAACAATGGCGTGACAAAGCCACGCCATACTTTTTGCTCTTGATTCTCCGTAGGCGTTTTAGGAGGCCGCTATGGCAAAGCACGTTGTTACCCTTATTCCCGGCGACGGCATCGGCGTCGAGACCTCTGCTGCTATGCAGAGGGTCGTCGAGGCTGCGGGCGTCGAAATCGAGTGGGAGGTCGCAAAGGCGGGCGCTGCCTGCATCGACGAGTTCGGCACCCCCTTGCCCGAGGAGACGCTCGAAGCCGTCAAGCGCAACAAGGTCGCGATCAAGGGACCCATCACCACGCCCGTCGGCACGGGCTTTCGCAGCGTGAACGTCGCCTTGCGCAAGTCCCTCGAGCTGTACGTGTGCCTGCGCCCCGTCATCTCCATCCCCGGCGCAGGAGGCAGGTACGAGGACGTCGACCTCGTTATCGTCAGGGAGAACTCCGAGGACCTCTACGCGGGGATCGAGTTCGAGAAGGGGAGCGACGGGGCCGCGCGCCTCATCGACTTCTGCAAGGCCGAGGGCGCTGGCGTCATTCGCGAGGACTCCGGCATCTCCATCAAGCCCATTTCGGTGACGGCCTCGAGGAACATCGTCGAGTACGCCTTCGAGTATGCGCTCAAGCACGGTCGCAAGAAGGTCACCGCGGCGCACAAGGCGAACATCATGAAATACTCGGACGGCTTGTTCCTGCAGACCGCGCGCGAGGTCGCGAAGGAGTACGAGGGCAGGGTCGAGTTCAACGACAACATCATCGACGCGTTCTGCATGAACCTCGTCATGAACCCCGACTGGTTCGACGTCATCGTGTTCCCGAACCTGTACGGAGACATCGCAAGCGACCTTTGCGCCGGCTTGTGCGGCGGCCTCGGCATCGCGCCCGGGGCCAACATCGGCAAGGAGTACGCGGTGTTCGAGGCTGTCCACGGCAGCGCCCCCGACATCGCGGGCAAGAACCTCGCGAACCCGACAGCCGAGATATTGTCGGCGGCGATGATGCTCGACCACGTCGGGGAGCTCGAGGCAGCCGAGAAGATTCGGCAGGGCGTGCGCAACGTGTACGCGCGCGGCGAGAAGCTGACCGCGGACATCCGCCGCGCCACGAGAAGCGACGCGCCGTCGTGCTCGTGCTCCGAGTTCACGGATGCGCTGGCCGCGGAAGTGGCACGTTTGTAGAGAGAGAAGCAAGCGCCCCCCGGCGGGGCGCTTGTCCGTTTTGAGGGGGATTCCAATGCGCAGGGAGAGCAGGTTCGAGGCGAAGATCGACGCAGGCGGGAAGACGTATTCCTATTATCCGGTCGACAAGATCGAGGGGTCGGGCGCTTTGCCCATCTCCCTCAAGGTGTTGCTGGAGAACGTTGTGCGCAACGCGGCCACCGACGAAGACGCGGAGAGCCTGGCTGCCCGCGTCGTCTCGGCCGGCACCAGCGGATCTCAGGGCGAGGAGGTCGAGTTTTGCCCGGCCCGCGTCTTGTTCCAGGACTTCACGGGCGTGCCGGTGTTCGTCGACTTCGCGGTGATGCGCGAGGCGGCCATGAAGCTCGGCGGGGACCCGAGGAAGATCAACCCGCAGGTGCCCTGCGACCTCGTGATCGACCACTCGGTCATAGCGGACGAGTACGGGTGCGCCGAGGCCCTGAGCAAGAACATGGGGCTTGAGTTCGAGCGCAACAGGGAGCGCTACGACTTTTTGAAGTGGTCTCAGGAGTCGTTCGAGAACGTGCGCATCGTCCCGCCCGGACAGGGCATCTGCCACCAGCTCAACATCGAGAAGTTCGCGCATGTCGTCATGACGTCCGACCATGCCGGAGCAACGGGGGACGGCGAGGACCCCGTCGCGTACTTCGACACCCTCGTCGGGACCGACAGCCACACCCCCACGGCGAACGGAATCGGCGTCTTGGGATGGGGCGTCGGCGGAATCGAGGCGGAGGCCGCTGCGCTCGGCCAGCCCATCACGACGCTCGTTCCCCGCGTCATCGGCGTCAAGCTGTCGGGGAAGCCCGCGCGCGGCGTGACGGGGATGGACATCGCGCTGACCTTCGCGCAGATGCTGCGCGCTCGGGGAGTCGTCGGATGTTTCGTGGAATGCTTCGGGGAGGGGGTCGAGAGCCTGAGCGCGACGCAGAGGGCTTGCATATCCAACATGACGCCCGAATACGGATGCACCTGCACGCTGTTCCCGGTGGACGACCAGACCCTGAGCTACCTGCGACTCACGGGGCGCAGCCGTGACGAGGTCGAGCTTGTCGAGAAGTATGCGAAGGCGCAGGGGTTCTGGAACGACGCCGAGGCGGAGGGCCGCGTGTACGCCGAGGTGGTCGAGCTCGACCTCTCGACGGTGAAGCGCTCGATAGCGGGCCCGAGCCGTCCCCACGACCGCATCGACCTCGACGCCGCAAAGGAGCGCTTCGGCGCGATATGCGCCGAGCGTGCCTGTGAGCGGGGCAAGGTCGCAACGGCTTCGATCATGGGGGTCGACTACGAGCTGACCCACGGCGCCCTGGCCATCGCCGCGGTGACGAGCTGCACGACGGCGACCGACCACGCGATGATGCTGGCCGCGGGCCTCGTCGCGCGCAACGCCGCAGCTGCGGGCTTGAGGCCCAAGCCCTGGGTCAAGACCATCCTCGCGCCCGGCAGCCACGCCACGGCCCTGTTGCTCGAGCGTGCGGGCTTGATGGAGGGCCTGAGCGAGCTCGGCTTCGCGACATGCGGGTTCGGGTGCATGAGCTGCATCGGCAACAGCGGCCCGGTCTTGCCCGCGATGCACGAGATCGCCGAGGACATCGAGCTTGCGAGCGTGCTTTCCGGCAACCGCAACTTCGAGGGGCGCATCTCCGCGGACGTGAGCCAGAACTACCTTGCGGCCCCGGCCGTGGTCGTGGCGTACTCGCTTGCGGGAACGATGGACTTCGACCTCGAGGGCGATCCGCTCGGCCGGGATTCCGAGGGCAACCCGATCTACCTGCGCGATATCTGGCCCTCGGAGGAGGAGATCGCCGAGCTCGTCGCGAAGTGCGTCGACGAGAGCCTGTACGTCGAGGGAACCGCGGGAATGTTCGAGGGGGACGACGCTTGGCAAGCCCTCGGCGGCGAGCCGAGCGACACGTTCGCATGGGACGAGAGCTCGACCTACATCCGCCGCGCGCCCTATTTCGACGGCATGGGGCTCGCGCCGGCGCCGGTTGCCCCCATCGAGGGTGCACGCGCGCTCGCCAAGCTCGGCGACTTCATCACGACCGACCACATCTCCCCGGCGGGCGCAATCGCCCCCGACATGCCCGCGGCGCGCTATCTCGAGGAGAACGGCGTCGCGCAGGCGGATTTCAACACCTACGGCAGCCGCCGAGGCAACCACGAGGTGATGATGCGCGGGACGTTTGCCAACGTGAAGCTTCAAAACCAGCTGGTCCCCGACGGACGCAAGGGCGGTTGGACGCTCGACCTCTCGGACGGCCAGGTCAAGCCGCTCTACGACGCAGCCGTCCGATACGGTAGGGAGGAAACCCCGCTCGTCGTCGTGGCGGGCAAGATGTACGGCAGCGGAAGCAGCCGCGACTGGGCGGCCAAGGGTCCCCAGCTTTTGGGGATTCGCGCCGCGATCGCCGAGAGCTTCGAGAGGATTCACCGCTCCAACCTCATCGGCATGGGCATCCTGCCCCTCCAGTTCGCCGAAGGGCAGAGCGCCGACTCGCTCGGCCTCGACGGCACCGAGACCTACGACGTGGAGCCCGTCGACTTTTCGAGGGGCCTGCCGTCTCCGGCGGTCGCCAAGGTGCGCGCGACGAGGAGGGACGGCTCGAAGGTCGAGTTCGCGGCGACGGTGAGGGTGGACACCCCGACCGAGGGCGCTTACTTTGCGCACGGCGGCAGTTTGCTGTACGTGCGGGGCAGCTTCATCTCGCTTGCGGCGTTGATGAAAGGGCGGGGGCGGTGCTAAACCCACGGGGTTCGCACGGCCGCCGTTTTTTGTCAGGTACAATGGGCGGAAACAAGTTTTCGCGAAAGGGGACTCCATGGCTGAGCAATCCGGCGTAGACGCCTTGCTCGACGCGCTGAAGAAGTCGGGGATGGACGTGGACAAGAACACCTTCACCGGAGAGGCGGGGCAAGACGGCTCCGGATCCTCCCGCAAGGGCGAAGCGGGAAAGGGGGACGCGGGCTCCGAGGGCTCGTCCGAACCGCGAAAGGCGGGCGACCAGCGCAAGTCGGGGTTCGCCGACATGTTCAAGGGCGCTATGGGGGGATTCGGCGGCTTCGGCAACGCCGGCGGCCCCGAAGGCGGCGCCCAGGGCGGCTCGGGCGACGGCAAGGGACCCGATTTCCCCCATGTCGAGTTCGAGTCCGACCTGGCCGACCGCATCTCCCAGTTCAGCCGAGGCGGCAAGATTGCTTTGGCCATCGTCGCGGTCGTCGTCCTCGCGGCGGCGTATTGGTGGTTCCACCCGCCCCTGAACATCCAGAGCCCCGAGACGTGGTTCATCATCGTCGTCGTGTGCGCGGTCGCCATCTTCCTGCTCGGAGGCCTCTCCGTCTCCGACGACTTCAAGGACCGCAAGGACCGCAAGGCCCGCAAGGCCGCCGAGGGGGCCGGCGCCCCCAAGGCGAAAAGGGCCGGCAGCCTCAAGCGCAAGCTCGCCCTCGTCCCGGCGGCTATCCTGGTGGTCGGCGCGATCGGGTGGCTCTTGTCCCAAAGCTTCTTCCCAGGCAACGCCGCCAAGTACTCGAGCATCCTCGACACGCAGAACCTCGACTTCGCCTCCGACATCCAGGAGGTCGACTACTCCGAGATTCCCGTCATCGACCACGATGCCGCCGAGATCTTGGGCGACAAGCAGATGGGAACCATCCCGGAGTACGTCAGCCAGTTCGAGGTCGACTCGCTCTACAGCCAGATCAACTACAAGGGCACGCCGGTGCGCGTGAGCCCGTTGAACTACGCCGACCTCTTCAAGTGGCTGACGAACCGCGAGGAGGGCATCCCCGCATACGCCGTCGTCAACATGACCACCCAGGACACCCAGATCGTGCGCATCGCCGACGTCGACGGGACCGAGGGCCAGGGCATCAAGTACTCGGCGTCTGAGCCGCTTGCGCGCAACATCGACCGCTACGTCCAGCTCAAGTACCCCTTCTACATGTTCGACACGAAGTCGTTCGAGATCGACGAGAGCGGCCACCCGTGGTGGATCTGTCCCGTCCAGAAGAAGACCATCGGGCTGTTCGGCGGAACGACCATCGACCGCGTCGTGATGTGCGATGCGGTGACCGGCGAGTGCCAGGACCTCGCGGTCGGCGACGTCCCCGAGTGGGTCGACCGCGTCTACCCGTCCGACCTCGTGCTCCAGCAGTACAACTGGTACGGCTCGTACAACAACGGATGGATCAACTCCTGGCTCGGCCAGCAGGGCGTCGTCAAGACCACGCCGGGCACCGACGGCGAGTCCGGCTACAACTACATCGCCAAGGACGACGACGTCTGGGTCTACACCGGCGTCACCTCCGCCACCTCCGACAGCTCCATCATCGGGTTCGTCCTGATCAACCAGCGAACGGCCGAGTCGCACTTCTACTCGGTGGCGGGTGCGACCGAGACGAGCGCGATGGACTCCGCCGAGGGCCAGGTCCAGAACCTGCGCTACACGGCGACGTTCCCGATCCTCATCAACGTGTCCAACCAGCCGACGTACTTCATGGCGCTCAAGGACAGCGCCGGCACCGTGAAGAAGTTCGCGATGCTCGACATCCAGCGCTACCAGAACGTCGCGATCGGCGACACGGTGGCCGACTGCCAAAAGACCTACACCGCGCTTCTCGCCACCAACGGCGTGGACCTCGGGGGTTCGGGCGAGCTGTCTACGGCGACCGGCGTCATATCGCGCATGGCCCAGGCCGTCATCGAGAGCAACTCCCACTTCTACGTGAAGCTCGAGGGGGACGACGCGATCTACGATTTCGCGCTGCCGAACATGCTCGACATCGTGGGCTACGCGGTCGGCGACACGATCAGCTTCACCTACCTCGAGGGATCCTCGAGCAACACCGTGGAGGAGATCCTGACGTCCGGCGCCTCCGCTTCAGCAGGGTCGACGACGAGTTCCGACGCGGCGGCAACGGCGGCGTAGGAGCCGGGGCGCTCCGCCGAGCCGGGGCGTGTTACGCGAAAAAGAAATCAGCGGGCGAGTGTTTCAGCCCGCTGATTTTGATTTACCATGGACGTTCAAGCGTTTTGCCGGGCGCCGGACCCGGAACAGGTTTCAAGTTAGGAGGTTTTTCATGAGCGAAGGCTTGAAAAACCATCTTCCCGTAATCATCGCCACCGCGGTCTTGGGAATCTTGCTCGGCGGGCTTTTGATGTCCGTCGTCAAGGACAACGCGTCTTTGTTCAACGCGTCTGCGTTCTCGATGCTCCTGATCGCGGTCCCCTGCGTGATCATGTTCGTCGCCTCGTTCGTCATCATGCTGACCGCGCGCGAGATCGGGTCGCGGCTGCTCATCGTCGTCGAGGGCATCTGTTTGGTGTTGGGCCTCGTGTCGATGGTCGTCGCCTCGTCTTGGGAGGGTGACGCCACCATCGCCGCCGCGGTCCTGGCGAACTCGGGCGACGGGGCGACGTTGACCCCCGTGCTGCACAGCCCCTTCGGCATCGTCAGGAACATCATGCTGTACCTGCTCGTCCCCATGGTCGCGAGCATAGCCGGCGCTTGGCTCGGCTCTCGCCTCCACCCGGTGGGCGTCGACAAGAACAACAAGCCCGGCAAGCAGGCGGGCAAGAAGAAGCGCGTAGGATAACCGAGGATAGAGAGGCATCGCATGGCCCAGCACTTAACGGAGAGGGACGTGGTGCGCATCGCGGAGTACGCGCGCATCGGCCTCGAGCCGGACGAGGTGGCGCAGATGACCGTCGAGCTCAACGACGTCATCGACACGCTCAAGCCCATAACGGAATACGACCTGGAGGGCGTCGAGCCCACCTTCCATCCCATCGGCGACTTGTCCAACGTGATGCGCGAGGACGTCGAAGTTGCCGGGTTCTCCCAGGAGACGGCGCTGAAGAACGCTCCCAAGCAGCAAGACGGGTGCTTTCTCATCCCCTCGATCCTCGGAGAAGGAGGCGATCGCTGATGACGGGGTTCTCTGCGATGGACGTGTCCGCCATCAGGGCGGGTTTGGCTGCGCGCGAGTTCACGGCGCGCGAGATAGCCGAGGACGCGCTGGAGCGCGTGGCGGCCGCCGACAAGAACATCCACGCGTTTCTCGAGGTGACGCCTGAGCTTGCGCGGGCGGCTGCGGACAGGGTCGACGCTGCGATCTCTGCGGGCGGCGTCGAGGCGGCGGGTGCCCTCGCGGGCGTCCCCATGGGCTTCAAGGACAACATGAACCTCATCGACACCCACACGACTTGCGCGTCGAGGATGCTCGAGAGCTACGTGTCCCCCTATACCGCGACGTGCGTCCAGCGCGTGATCGACGCCGGCGGCATCCCCCTCGGCAAGCTCAACATGGACGAGTTCGCGTTCGGCTCCACGACCGAGACCTCCGCGTTCGGCCCGACCCGCAACCCCTGGAACCTCGAGTGCGTCCCCGGCGGCTCGTCGGGCGGCAGCGCCGCCGCCGTCGCTGCGGGCATGTGCACCGTGACCCTCGGGTCGGACACCGGCGGGTCCATTCGCCAGCCGGGCAGCTTCTGCGGCGTCGTCGCGGTCAAGCCGACCTACGGCGTCGTTTCGCGCTACGGCGTCGTCGCCTTCGGCAGCTCCCTCGACCAGGTCGGCCCCTTCGCGCGCAACGTCTACGACGCCGCGCTGACCATGAACGCCCTCAGCGGCCGAGACCCGCTCGACTGCACGAGCCAGAACGTCACCACCGACTTCACGGCCAACCTCGACCAGGGCGTCGAGGGCATGACCGTGGGCGTCGTCTCCGAGTTCATGAACGCAGAGGGCCTGGCTCCCGAGGTGAAATCCAAGATCGAGGAGGCCCTGGCCAAGCTCGAGGCCGCGGGCGCGCACCTCGAGGAGGTCACGTTGCCCAACGTCCACGCGGCCTTCAGCGCCTACTACGTCATCGCTCCCTGCGAGGCGTTCAGCAACCTCGCGCGGTTCGACTCGGTGCGCTACGGCTATTGCGACGCGGGGCACAAGGACCTCGGCGGGCAGTACGAGGCGAGCCGCTCGACGGGCTTCGGCCCCGAGGCGCGCCGCCGCATCATGCTCGGCAGCTACCTGCTCTCGAGCGGCGTCTACGACAAGTACTACTACCCTGCGCAACAGGTCCGCACGCTCATCACCCAGGACTACCTGCGCGCATTCGAGAAGGTCGACTGCATCCTCGCCCCGGCGGCCCCCCGCACGGCGTTCCGGTTCGGCGAGCTCTCGAGCCCGGCCGAGATGTATCTGACCGACGTCTACACCATCTCGCTCAACATCGCCGGCAACGGCGGCATGAGCATGCCGCTCGGCCTCGGCGCTGACTCGGGCATGCCGATCGGTGGCCAGCTCATCGCCCCGCCGTTCAAGGACGAGAACATGCTGCGCGTTGCGGCGGCCTTGGAGCGCGAGTACGGAAGCGCGCCCATCGCCCCCGGATTTGCCGACGGAAAGGCAGGTGAGTAGCCGTGAGGAAGCTCGAAGAGGTCCTCGAGGACTGGGAGGCCGTCATCGGCCTCGAGATCCACGCCGAGCTGACGACGCTCGAGACGAAGATGTTCTGCGGGTGCAAGCTCGAGTTCGGCGCTGCCCCCAACACCCACACCTGCCCGGTCTGTCTCGGCCTTCCGGGCGCGTTGCCCGTTCCCAACAAGGCGGCCATCGAGTCGATCGTGCTCGCCGGCCTCGCCACGAACTGCGACATCGAGAAGCACTCGATGTTCTACCGCAAGAACTACATGTACCCCGACATGGCCAAGAACTTCCAGACGACGCAGGGTCCGGTCGCGTTCTGCATGCGCGGCCACCTCGACCTCGACGTCGACGGCGCCGCCGCCAAGGAGCGCTACCGCCTCGACGATCTCGCCGTGGGCGAGGCCGAGGACAACATCACGCGCACCGAGGAGGGCTACGTCGCCCATATCGGCATCACCCGCATCCACATGGAGGAGGACGCCGGCAAGATGGTCCACGTCGGCGGCGGCGAGGGCCGCATCGCCGGCGCGACGCATTCTCTGGTCGACTACAACCGCGCCGGCACGCCCCTGATCGAGCTCGTCACCGAGCCCGACCTGCGTACGCCGGAGGAGGCGCGCCTGTTCATGCAGAAGCTGCGCCAAATCTACCTTGCCATCGGCATCTCCGACTGCTCGATGGAGGAGGGGTCGCTGAGGTGCGACGGCAACGTCTCGCTGCGCCGCCGCGGCACGACCAAGCTCGGCACGAAGACCGAGCTCAAGAACATGAATTCCTTCAAGAACCTCCACGACGGCCTTTTGTACGAAATCTGCCGCCAGGCCGAGGTCCTCGAGGAGGGCGGCGTCATCTACCAGGAGACCCGCCATTGGGATCCCTCGGCCAAGCGCACGATCGTCATGCGCGTCAAGGAGACCGCCGACGACTACCGCCTGTTCCCCGAGCCTGACCTCGCGCCCTACGACCTCTCCGACGAGTGGATCGACAGCGTGCGCGCGAAGCTCCCCGAGCTGCCCGACCAGAAGGCACGGCGCTTTGCGGACGACTTCGGGCTGTCCGCCTACGATGCACGCCACCTCATCGAGAACGCCGAGGTCGGCGAGCTGTTCGAGGGATGCATGGGACTTGCCGGGGGAGATGCGGCCAAGCTTGCGAAACCCGTCGCCAACCTCTGCATCAACGATGTCGCCGCCTACCTGAACGCCAACCCCGACGAGGTCTTGGCCGACACGCCGCTGTCTGCGAAGCGCGTCGTAGAGCTCGTCAAGCTGCTCGCGGACGAGACGATCTCGTCCAAGCAGGGCAAGGAGGTCTTCGCGGCGGTGCTCGACGAGGACAAGGACCCGGCGGCCGTCGTCGAGGAGCGCGGGATGAAGCAGGTCTCGGACACGGGCGCCATCGAGGCGGTCGTCGACGAGGTCATCGCAGCCAATCCCGGTGAGGTCGCACGTTACAAAGACGGCAACACCAAGGTCATCGGGTTCTTCGTCGGCCAGTGCATGAAGAAGATGAGGGGCCAGGGCAACCCGAAGCTCATCAACCAGATCTTGGCGAAGAAACTCGACGAGCAATAGGCTGCCGGCCGCTTTTCTAAGGAACATCAGGGGGATCGGGCTCGGGCTTGGTCCCCCTCGACAATTGAAGGGGTGCGTATGAACAAGGGAAGCGTTTTGCGCGTCGTCGTCGCAGCCTGTCTCGTCGCGACCATGTCGACTCCTGCTTGGGCCGCTGGCTCCGGGGCGGATGGGACTCGCGACGAACAGGCTGCTGCGTCCGGGGAGCTGGCCGCCGTCGCAGCCGACTCTTCGGGGGAGGAGGTTGCCGATGTCGCGGGCGAGGAGCCCGCGGAGACGGGGTCCACCGACGCCGAGATCGCGCAGGTCGCCGAAACGGAGGAGGCGGCCGAGGTTTCGG
>R18__coassemble_2490_pt1 | contig 11318 bp, 7 predicted proteins | sample R18__metabat2_low_PE_019 | metagenome-assembled genome bin R18
GTACAGGACCATCCCGCACACCGGAGACCGGGCCAGCGTCATCGGATTGGGCATCGGCAGCATCCACGCCGCTTCGACCGACGAGATCGCAAGGACGATCGACACCGCGCTCGACGCCGGCGTGAACATGTTCGACTTCATCCCGAGCAAGGCCTGCGCGTTCGAGGGGTACAAGCGCGCGTTCAAGGGCGCCAAGCGCGAGCGCGCCATGTTCCAGGTCCACCTCGGCGCGGACTACACGTCGGGCTCCTACGGTTGGACGACGGATTGCAAGCGCTCGCTTTCGCAGTTCCACGAGCGCCTGAGGACACTCGGGACCGATTACGCCGACTTCGGCTTCATGCACTGCCTCGACGAGGACTCCGACTTCGACGAGGTCATGCGCAACGGCCTTTGGGACGCGGCGCTGCGCTTGAAGCAGGAGGGCGTCATCCGCCACCTCGCCTTCAGCACGCATTCCGTCAACATCGCGAAGCGCTTTCTCGAGACCGGCGAGATGGACCTTTGCATGTTCAGCATCAACCCGATGTACGACTACACCGACGAGTCGCAATACGGCAAGGGGGAGACCGACGAGCGCGCCGAGCTGTACCGCCTGTTCGAGGCGAAGGGGTGCGCCGTCACGGTCATGAAGGCGTTCGCGGGCGGCCAGCTGCTCGACGCGAAGGCGTCTCCGTTCGGCATCGCGCTGACCCAGGCGCAGTGCCTGCAGTACGCCCTCGACCGACCGGGCGTCGTCTCGGTGTTGCCGGGCGTGCGCGGCCTCGCCGACCTCGAGAAGCTGCTCGCGTTCCTCGACGCGTCCCCCGAGGAGCGCGACTACTCGGTCTTGGCAAAGTGCACCCCGCGGGCCGGCGAGAGCTCCTGCGTCTACTGCAACCATTGCCAGCCCTGTCCCGAGGGCATCGCCATCGGCCTGGTCAACAAGTACTACGACCTCGCGCTCTTGGGCGACGAGCTCGCGGCGGACCACTACCGCACGCTCGACGTCAAGGCGGGGTCCTGCGTCGGGTGCGGCCACTGCGACAGCCGCTGTCCCTTCGGCGTCGCGCAATCGGAGCGCATGGCCGAGATCGCGCGCTACTTCGGCGAGTAGGGAAGAGTCGACAAGATCGGGGCGACGGCTGCCGTCGCGTCCGGCCGGGGAAAGGCTGCCGTCGCGTCCGGCCGGGGCGAAAGGGGAAAGAAACCCCGGGGGATTTTCCATCGCGGCCCCGAAACCGCGTGCGTCATCATAGAATCTTGCATATGCGGAAACGTTTCCAGGTCGACCAAGGAGGGATCGGATATGGGTGTAAAGCTCGGCAAGCTGATCAAGGCCGCGCGCGCGGACGCGGGCTACACGCAGGAACAGCTCGCGCGCAAGGTCAAGGGGGCCACGGCAAGCGACATCGGGCGCTACGAGCGCGGCGAGGCGGAGCCGACGGCCGCCGAGGTCAAGGCCATCGCCGTGGCGTGCGGCGTGACCCAGAAGTCGCTGCTCGACGCGATGCCGAAGTCGCGCACCTCGTCGTCCCGCTCGACTTCCTCCCGCACGTCGTCGGGGTCGTCTAAGAGCTCGATGCAGGTGACGGCCACGGAGCGCCGCTTGGTCGAGCTGTACCGCGAGGCCTCCAGCGAGGACAAGAAGCGAGCCCTCTCGGTCTTGCGCGGCAACGCCCTCGACGTCGACGACATCATCAAGGGCATCGGCGACCTCATCGGCGGCAAGCTGTAGCGATGGCGGGGCAAACGACAGGCGGGGGCGCGGTCATCGTCGACGAGCCCCGGGGCATACGCTGGACGTTTCGCGAGGTCTTGCGCGGGAAATGCTCGATCGCCCTGGCCATATGCCTTGTGATCGTGGCGCTGGCCCTGTTCGCGGCGATCGAGCTGTTCGCCGCCCAGAGCTTGGGCGAGGCCAACTCGCCGGCCGGCTTTCTCGACGGCCTGGTCTCGGTCAAAGCCCAGGAGTTCGGCCAGGTCTTCGGCATCGTGTTCACGTTCGCGACGCCCGCGATCGTCGTCTTGTTCCCCGTCACGCTGCTCGTGATGAAGGTCGTCTACTCGATACGCGACCGCAATCTCCCGCGCACGCCCGAAAACCTCGAGGCGCATCGCCGCGAGGCCCTGTTCGCCTGGTCGTGGCCCTTGTCGATGGTCGTCGGCGCCGTCGACTTCACGGCGATCTACTCCGTTTTCGACCTGCCCTGCACCATAGCCGGCGTCGCTTTGCCGGTCTTCCTGTCGACCCTTTTGGTCATCGCGTGCCTCGTCGTCGCCGAGCGCCGCGTCAGCTACGTGAGCCGCGGCATGGCCTCCTTCCTTCCGGGCAACTACCTGCTCGTCGACGAGGTCGTCGCCGGCGAGCGCGACGGGGAGCTGCCCGAGGGGATGCGCGACGAGTTCGGCCGCGCACGTGTCGCCTGCGTCCTGCACCTCGGCATCGTGCGGTCGCTGCCCTGGGCCGTGCGGTTCGTAAACGGCATCGGCCTGCGCACGCGCGTCAAGCTGTTCAGCGGATTCTTGAACTCCGCCATCCACGGCATGCTCTCGGCGTTCTCGTTCGGCATCGCCTCGACGCTCGCGAACGAGCTCGGCGCGGTGGGGGGCGAGCTGGCTGCGGGCCGCTGCGAGGAGTACTTCGAGCGCGCGACCGAGCGGCGCGACGAGCGCGTGCGCTTCTGGCCCGAGGCCGTGTGCTTCGCCGCGTGCGTCGTCTTCGTCACGATAAGCGTGTTCGTCTAGGCGCGCCCGCGCGGCGCGATTCGCGGGCGCAATGTTTCGCGCGGCGCGTCTTTTGGGGTATAGTAATGCGATTGCCGACGGATATGCGCTGGTACAGCTGGTAAGGAGGTTGCCGAAATGCGGTTGACGGGTTCGCGGGTCGTTATGGAGTGCTTGCGCGAGCAGGGCGTCGACGTCGTGTTCGGATATCCCGGCGGCACCATCCTCGACTTGTACGACGCGCTTTTGGACTACCCCGACATCCGCCATTACCTGAGCAGCCACGAGCAGGGCGCGGGACATGCGGCCGACGGCTACGCGCGCTCGACCGGCAAGGTGGGCGTCTGCTTCGCGACGTCGGGTCCGGGCTGCGCCAACCTCACCACCGCGATCGCCACGGCCTACATGGACTCCTCGCCGGTCGTCTTCATCACGTGCAACGTCGCCGAGGACGTGCTCGGCAAGGACGCGTTCCAAGAGGTCGACATCACCGGCATCACCATGCCGATCACGAAGTGGAGCTACATGGCGCGCCACGCGACGTGTCTTGCCGACGTCCTGCGCGAGGCGTTCGCGGTTGCGCGCTCCGGCCGCCCCGGCCCCGTCCTCGTCGACATCGCCAAGAACGCGGCCGCCGAGACGGTCGACTACGAGTTTCTGCCGCGCGAGCTGCACCATACGCAGGGACGCTTGAGCAGGCTGGCGGACCGCCGCGGCGACGCGGGCGACCTGAAGCCGCCCGAGCCCGCGATGGAGGACATCGACAAGCTTGCCGACATGATCCGTGCTTCCGAAAAGCCGCTGGTCATCTGCGGCGGCGGCGTCGTCCGCGGCCGCGCGCACCGCGAGCTCAAGGAGTTCGTGGACAAGATCGACTCGCCGGTCGCCGTCACGCTCATGGGCGCCGGCGGCATCCGCGGCACCGACCCCCTGACCACGGGCATGGTCGGCATGCACGGCAGCCAGGCGTCCAACCGCGCCGTCGCAGAGTGCGACCTGCTCATCGCGATCGGGTGCCGCTTCTCCGACCGCGTCGCGCTCAACCCCGAGACCTTCGCGGCCCAGGCCAAGATCGTCCACGTCGACATCGACCGCTCCGAGATCAACAAGAACGTCTTGACCGACCACCACGTCGTCGGCGACGCGGCGCAGGTCCTGCGGCTGCTCAACGAGCGCCTGGCCCCGATGGACCACGCGCCTTGGAAAAAGCGCGTCTTCTCGTTCCCGACCGAGACCGAGTACGACGAGGGCGGCGACACCCTGACCCCGAAGCAGATCACCGAGGCCATCACGCGCTTTTGCCCCCAAGACACCATCGTCGCCACCGACGTCGGCCAACACCAGATGTGGGCCGCGCAACACCTCCACTTCGACTACCCCGGCCAGCTCATCACCTCCGGCGGCTTCGGCACCATGGGATTTGGCGTGGGCGCCGCCGTCGGCGCGAAGGTCGGCAACCCCGACACGACGGTCATCCACCTCACCGGCGACGGGTCCTTTCGCATGAACTGCAACGAGCTCGCCATGGTCCAGGCGTACGACCTGCCCATCATCTCGATCGTCTTCGACAACAGCGCCCTCGGCATGGTGCGCCAGCTCCAGGCGCTCGAGTACGGGGAGCGCTACAGCCAGACGACGCTCGACCGCGGCCCCGACTTCGTCAAGCTCGCCGAGGCGTACGGCCTGCGCGGCCGCCGCTGCGTGAACGTCGGCGAGTTCGAGGTCGCCTTGGCCGAGGCGCTCGCGTGCGGCCGCGGCTTCGTCATCGACTGCGCGATCGACCCCGACGAGAAGGTGCGCCCGATGGTCGCCGGCGGCGAGGACATCACGTCGTTTTTGCTTGCGTAAAGGAGAGTTCCCATGTCAGACGCCAAACGCCACACCATCTCCGCTCTCGTCGATAACGAGGCCGGCGTTCTCTCGCAGGTATCGCGCATGTTTTCACGCAAGGGCTACAACATCGAGTCGCTCGCCGTGGGCACCACCGCCGACCCGACCGTCAGCCGCATGACCATCGAGGTCATCGCCGACGACCACGACATCGAGCTGCTCTGCAACCAGCTCGGCAAGCTCATCTTCGTGCGCAGCGTGAAGCTGCTCGACCCGAAGAAGAGCATCCGCCGCGAGCTCGTCTTGCTCAAGGTATCCACCGAGACGCCCGCTGCCTGCGACCGCGTCATCCAGATCGCCAACATCTTCCGCGCGTCGATCATCGACGTCTCGCCGACGACGCTCACCCTCGCCATCATCGGCGAGGAGAGCAAGACCGACGCGATCGTCTCGCTCGTCGAGGAGTTCGGCGTGCTCGAGCTGGTGCGCACCGGCACCGTCGCCATCGAGCGCGGCACCGACACCATCTACGACGCCACCAAGGAGCGCGGCGAGTTCGACTACGGCAAGAACGTCCTCTAGCTCAGCGAGGTTGCGAGAGCCGTCTGGCCAAATTGCTCGCCAGTCGAATAGTCGTGCAGCCGAACCGGGCAACAAGCTCGGGCTGGCGTGTTGGGCTTTGTGCCGAAGGCATGTTCGCAACGGGGCCAACCCGTTGCCCGTTGCGCCCGGCTAAGCCAAGTACGAGGCGAGCGTCTCGAAGAGCTTCTTGGCGTCGATGGGCTTGGCGATGTGGTCGTTCATGCCGGCCTCGAGGGCGAGCTTGCGGTCCTCTTCGAAGGCGTTCGCGGTCATGGCGAGAATCGGGATGTCGGCGGCGTTGGCAATCGGCAAGGCGCGGATCTGGCGCGTGGCCTCGTAGCCGTCCATCCTCGGCATCTGGATGTCCATCAGGATGAGGTCGAAGTCGTCGGGGCCGGCTGTCTTCATGCGCTCGACGGCAAGCTCGCCGTCTGAGGCCACCTCGACCTCGAATCCCTCCTCCGTGATAAGGTCGACGGCGATTTCCTGGTTGAGCTCGTTGTCCTCGACGAGCAGGATCCTGCGTCCGGCGAAGTCGTAAGTCTTTTCCGCAACCTGGGCCGGGGCCTTCTTGTGGAAGGGGCTCTCGAGCACCTCGTAGAGCTCGGACATGAAGATGGGCTTGGACACGAAGTGGGTGACGCCGGCGGCGCGGGCCTCCTCCTCGACCTCCTCCCAGTCGTAGGACGAGAGGATGATGATGGGGGTCTCGTCGCCGATGATGCGGCGGATGCGGCGGACGGTCTCGACGCCGTTCATGTCGGGCATGAGCCAGTCGATGATGTAGACCGCGAACGAGTCGTTGCGGTCGAGCGCATACTGCGTGCGGACGACGGCCTCGCGCCCGCTCGAGGTCCACTCGGGGCGCATGCCGATCTCGGTGAGCATCTTGCTGACGGAGATGCAGCAGTCCATGTCGTCATCGACCACGAGCGCGGAGGCGCCTTGGAGCTCTGCGATGGGCTCGCGGACGGCCTGGGTGTCGGAAAGGCGGAACTGCAGGTCGACGAAGAACTCGCTGCCGACGCCGACCTCGCGCTTGACGGAGATGGAGCCGCCCATCATGTCGACGATGTTCTTGGTGATGGCCATGCCGAGGCCGGAGCCCTGGATGCCCGAGACGGTCGCGGTCTGCTCGCGCTCGAAGGGGGAGAAGATGCGCTCGAGGAAGTCGGGCGCCATGCCGATGCCGGTGTCGCGCACCTGGAAGCGGTAGTTCGCGTAGCCGCCCAGGTTGCACGGCGTCTGGGACACCTTCACGCTCACCGCGCCGCCGGGCTCGGTGAACTTCATCGCGTTGGAGACGATGTTGAGCAAAATCTGGCTCAGGCGCAGCTTGTCGCAGAAGACGTCTTCGTTGCGCACGTCCATCGTGTCGATGAAGAAGTCGAGGCGGCGGGCGCGGATGTCGGATTGGACGATGGTGCGCAGGTCGTGGAGAACGTCGGGGAGGTGGACGGGCTTCTCCTCGATTTTGACCTTGCCGCTCTCGATGCGGCTCATGTCGAGCACGTCGTTGATGAGCGAGAGGAGGTGGCTGCTCGACGTCTGGATCTTGGCAAGGTACTCGCGCACGCGGTCTTGCTCGTCGACGTGGGCGGCGGCGAGCGAGGTGAAGCCGATGATGGCGTTCATGGGCGTGCGGATGTCGTGGGACATGCTGTTGAGGAAGGTGGTCTTCGCGCGGTTGGCGCGCTCGGCGGCGGCGTAGGCGAGCTCGATGGCCGCCTTCTGGTCCTGCTCCTTGCGCACGAGCTCGTCGACGTTTTGGAAGCCGAGCATGATTTCCCGGATGTAGCCGGCCTCGCCGATGCGCGCGACGCGCATGTTGCAGTAGCCCGGCGTGTCGCCGTTCATGAAGCACACGCGTTGGGTGAGGATCGAGTCGAGGTCGAGCATCTGGTTCATCGCGTCGCGGTCGAGCAGCTGCTCCACGCGAGCGCGGTCCTCTTCGCCGGCGCATTGCCCGATCCAGCGTTTGCAGTTCTCGCTGAAGCAGACCGACTTGCCGACGTCGTGGCCGAGATGCTCGGCCATGTAACTCGGCGCGCGGTAGATGACGGCTGTGTCGTTTTCGTAGTCGATGCGGTAGACGGCGATGTAATCGCGCAGGAACAGGTTCTCGACCATCGCGCGCTCGCGGACCTCCTCCGAGATCTTGAGGTTGGCCTGGTCGATGATGTCGGAGTTGTGGCGGAACGCCATGAGAAACTTGCGCGCAGGGTCGTCGTCGAGCTTCGTGAGGAGCAGGTTGCGGTAGCGGGGCGCGCCGTCGGCGCTCTTGAGCTGAATCGCGAACAGGCGGGAGGAGCTCTCCGAGAGCAGCTCCCGCACGCGGTCGGGCTCCATCAGGCCGAGGAACATCTCTCGCGACTCCCCGTAGAGGTTGGCCTCCGCATAGGCCCGCATCAGCGCTCGCGCCGGCGTGGGCTCGTTGACCTTGATTCCGAAGCTGTCGGTGATGTAGACCGGGATGCGCAACGGGATGATGACATCGTCGCAAAGGTTGACGATGTAGGACGCGAACACGTCGTCTATCAGGGCGTTTTGCAGATCTCTGTCAAGGTCGTGGACGTCGACTGATGTGACGGGGATTGCTTGGTTCATCGGCGGGGCCTGGCTTCTTTCGGTTTGCGGTCGGACAGTGGTCGGATGTTACTTCGCCTCGGCAAGGGCGGCGTCGAGGGTCGCTACGGCCTCGTCGACGGAGGTGCCGTTGCCGACGCTCATGAACGCGGCGCGGATGGCGACGGCCTGTGCGTCGTTCAGCGTGATGTCGCCGGATTGCGATTCATGTTTCTCGTCAACCTTTGCGAGAGAGGAGTACAGGGCGTTTGCGGCGGTGTTGCCCGTGACGGACGGCGTGCCCTTGTCGGTGCTGATTGCGTCGAGGGTGGATGCCTGGGAGAGGAAGCGCAGGAACTCGTTGGCGTAGTCGATGTTCGCGCTGTTCTTGTTGACGGCGAGGCCGCGCGCGGAGAACTCGTAGAAGTAGGCGCCGTCGTCGGAGCAGGGCACCGCGTAGAACGAGTACTTGAACGGGTTGGCCTGGTACGCGTCGGACTGCTTCTCGCGCTTGGCCATGCCGGAGGCGGTGTCGGTGTTCACGAGCGTGAACGGCACGTCGCCCTCGAAGAACGTGAGGATCTGGTTGTTGTACCCGTCCTTGGAGGCCACGTTCGCCTCGTGGCTCACGTATCCGGACGCGACGAGCGCTGCGATCTCGTCGAGGTCGGAGCGGAGGGCCTCAGCCGCGCCGGTCTCGCCGTTCTTGATCTTGGCAAGCGCTGCGGAGTCGTTGGCGAGCTTGGTGTAGGCGTGGTTGGCCGCAAAGCTAAAGTAGAGGCCGGTCGTAGCGGTGTCGGAGCCTTGGATGGGCGCGGCGATGCCGTTCTCCTGGAGCGTTTTGCAGCAATCCATGAGCTCGGTGAAGGTCGTGGGCACCGACAGGCCGTACTTCGCGAGCAGGTCCTCGTTCACGACCATGCCGTAGGAGCCGCCGATGAGCGGCAGCGCGGCGATCGACCCGTCGGAGGTCTTGCTGATGAGGTCAGGCTCGACGGCGTCGAGGTTGACGTCGGTCTTGGACAGGTCCTCGGCCATGGCGCCGACCGACTCGTACTTGGGGTTCGTGAAGATCCACTCGCCCACCATGAAGAGGTCGGCGGCCGAGTCGTCCGTCGCGTTGAGGGTCTCGGAGACGGAGACGGCGTAGTCGTCGAGCTTGGAGTAGGAGAGGGTGACGTTGGGGTAGATCTCGTTGAACGCGTCGAACTGGGTCTCGAGCGCCTCGAAGTTGCTGTAGTCGCCCACGACGTTGAGGGTGACCTTCTGGGTCGTGTCGAGCGCCGCCTTGAACTCGGCGTCGGAGGAGGCGCCGGTGTTGCCGCCGGCCGAGCATCCTGCGGCCAAGGCGAGGACGAGGGCTGCGGAGGCAGCGGTCACGGAGATCTTAGTCAGCTTGGTTTTCATGAGAACCTCCCTTTGCTATGTGGATGGCCTTGAACACTTGGTGCATGTCGACGGGCTTGGCGATGTGCCCGTTCATTCCCGCGTCGAGGCAGCGCGCGATGTCTTCGGAGAACGCGTCCGCCGTCATCGCGAATATCGGAATCCCGCGTGCGTAGGGGCGCGCAGAGCCGCGGATGGCGCGTGCGGCCTCGTAGCCGTTCATCACGGGCATCTGGATGTCCATGAACACGAGGTCGTAGGCGCCCTCGGGGCAGGACTCGAGCTCCTCGACGCACAGCTTGCCGTTTTCGCGGCGCGTGGATCTGATGTCGAACTCTCCGAGCAGGTCGGAGATGATCTCCCAGTTCAGGTCGTTGTCCTCGGCGACAAGCACCGAAGTCCCCGCGAGGCCGAGCTCGTCGGAGGCATCGCCCGCGGCAGAGTCGGGAACGGTGACGGAGCCGCGGTCCGCCAGGGGCAGGTCGAGCGGCACGGTGAAGGTCGTGCCCTCGCCCAGGGCGCTCTCGCACTCGATGGAGCCGCCCATGAGGTCGACCATCTGCTTGCATATGGCAAGGCCGAGGCCCGTGCCCTGCACCTTGTTCACGCGGCTGTCGGTGGCGCGCGAGAACGCGTCGTACATCGTCTTTTGGAACTCCTCGGACATGCCGATGCCGGTGTCGGCGACGCGGTACACGACGCGCACGAGGCCCTCCGGTTCCCCGAGGGGCTTTGCGGCCAAGACGGCGCGCACCGATCCGCCGGCCTCGGTGTATTTGACGGCGTTGCTCAGGATGTTGATGAAGACCTGGTTGACGCGCAGCTGGTCGGCGAAGACGCAAACGCCCTCCGCGCCGGCGGCGTCGAGCGCGAAGTCGATCCGCTTGTCCTTTGCGGCCGGCAAGACGATGTTCACGAGGTTCTCGGCGACCTCTGAGAGCGAGAACGCGACCGGGCTCAGGGAGAGGTTGCCGCTCTCGATCTTGGAGATGTCCAAGATGTCGTTGACGAGGGTCAGCAGGTGGTTGCTGGAGAGGTTGATCTTGCGCAGGGACTCCCTCGTGGCCTCGGGGTCTTCGACGTTGCGCGAGGCGATCGCGGTCAGGCCGATGATGGCGTTCATGGGCGTGCGGATGTCGTGGGACATGCTGCTCAGGAAGTTGGACTTCGCCTTGCTCGCCGACTCGGCCTCGGCGCGCGCGGCGTCGAGGCGGCGGTTGGTGCGCGTGAAGTAGAAGAGGTTGGCGGCGAGCATCAGGAGCAGGCCGAGCGCGATGATGGCCGCGAACGTCAGGTCCGTCCCCGCGCCCTGCAGCTCGGATTTCTGGATGAGGCCGACGAGCACCCACTCGGCGCCGGCGGCGTTGCTGACGACGAGGGGGGCGTGGGTGAGGACGCAGGCGTTGCCGTGGGAGTCCTTGACCTCGAGGCTGCCGCTTGTGCCGACGATCTCCGCCTCGACCTTCTCGAGCTCCTCGGAGGTGTAGGAGTTGTACGACTTGAGGAACTCGAACAGGCCGGAGTTCTTCATGCTCTCCGACTTGATCACGTACTCGCCGGTGTCCGAGATGAGCGAGATCTCGGCGCTCTCGTAGTCGCTCGAGGTCGGGAAGACCCACTGCGCCTTGAAATAGGACAGCGGAACGACGTGCATGAGGATGGCCTCGTGCTGCTCGCCGCCGTCGTAGAGCCAGACGCGGTCGCAGAACGCAATGGAGGCCTCGCCGTCTATGGGGCTCGTGAAGGACCGCGTGACGTTGAGCGTTGTGGTGTCCCTCGTGGGGTCGGAAAGGTTCATCGAGGTGAACAGGCCGTACTTCGAGTAGTCGACGGTGTAGTCGTCCGCGTTCGTGTTCTTGGCGTCGGTGGAAAGCCCCTGCATCGTGTCCGCGTAGACGATGTGGGCGTCGGTGGTCGTGTTGAGCGAGGCGACCTTCAGGAACGAGAGGGCCTCGTCCATCGTCATGTGGGTGCCGTTGATGGTGTTGGCCCAAGAGTCGCAGTGCGCCTGCTCGGAGACGAGGTAGCGGTTCGCGACCTGCTCGAGCGCCTCCGTCTGGGACGTGAACGATTGGATGTTACCCCCGAGGTCCTCGTTTTGCTGGTTGAAGACGTAGAGCGAGGCCGCAAACGCCAAGGCCAAAGCCAGAAAGACGTTGACTATGTAGATGGTGGCGTTCCTCATGTCGCTCCGTCGGACCCAAGCGGTGCTTTAACTTGCAAAATTATACTCCTGCGCGGTCCCGATT
>R18__coassemble_2499_pt1 | contig 11285 bp, 8 predicted proteins | sample R18__metabat2_low_PE_019 | metagenome-assembled genome bin R18
GCTCATCCGCCCCAACAAGACCCCTTCATTGCCTCTTCTCGTAAAAGTCCGAAAGATCGAGGTCTTTCAGGGCTCGTATCGCATTCAAACAGGTTCGTTCGTTCGGCCGTACGAACCCGAACGACCCCCACGTTGTCGGGGGTGCTGCGGCTCGGGATGGCAACGTGCGAGCGGGCCTGTAAGCCGGGGTTCCGCGAGGGGGGCGCGCCCGGGCAAGCTGCGTCTGCTCGGCCGTACGGGCCCGTTGCGTCTGGGGCGCGGTCGGGGAGTCCCCTGTTCGGGAGGTCGATGTGCGAGCGGGCCTGTAAGCCGGGTTCTGTCTCGGGTGATCATTTATCTACTCCGTGCGTCGCCGCACGGCTCTAGCGCGCAACCCGGACGCGGACCAGGGCGAAGTCCATGGCGTCCCTATTTGCGTTTGCTCCGGATGGGGTTTGCCAAGCCGCGGCGTTGCCGTCGCGCTGGTGCGCTCTTACCGCACCGTTTCAGCTTTTCTCGGGCTAGCCCGGGAGTTTTCTTTTCTGTGGCACTGTCCGTCGGGTCGCCCCGCCCAGCCGTTAGCTGGCATCCTGCCCTGAGGAGCCCGGACTTTCCTCATGCGGCTCGCCGCACGCGATCACCTGGCCCGCTCGCGCGTGCTATTCTAACAGAAATCGATCGAGCCGCGACGAGGCGGGAGAGAGGGGAGGCTCCGTGGAAAAGACCTGTGCGCTGGTGTGCGCCGCGGCGTTCGCGTCGGAGGACTTCCTCGCGCGCCGGTCCCGCGGCGAGTTCGACGCGGTAGTCGCCGTCGACTCGGGGTTTGCCCGGCTGGAGGAGGTCGGCGTCGCGCCCGACGTGGCGCTCGGCGACTTCGACTCCCTGGGCTACGTGCCCGACGGCGCGCTCGTCCACCCCGCCATCAAGGACAAGAGCGACCTCGAGCTTGCCCTCGCCTACGCAGCCGGCGAGGGGTGCGCCGACATCGTCGTGTACGGGTGCCTCGGGGGGCGCCTCGACCCCACGCTGGCGGCCCTGCAAAACCTTGCGGCGGCGGCCGAAGCGGGCGCCCGCGTGCGCGCGGTGGACGTCGCGTGGGGGGACGAGGGGTGCGCCAACAGCCGCCGGCCGCGGCCCACGGTGCTCGAGGTCCTGTCGGGGCCTGCGACTTTGGCATTGGAGGCCAAAGCGGGGGCCGAGCCCGAGGAGGTCGCGGAGCTGGGCGCCCCGACGTTCGGGTCCGTGTCGGTGTTCGCGGCGAGCGACGCGGCCCGCGGCGTCGTCGAGCGCGGCATGTACTACCCCCTCGACGCCGACCGCCTCACGAACCGCACGAGCCTCGGCCTCTCCAACGAGCTCGTGGAGCGCGCGGGCTCGGTGTCGGTCGAGTCGGGGACCCTTTTCGTCCTGTATCCCGCAGACCTCGCGGCGGTTCGCGCCTGAGGCCCCGCGGCCGGCGGACGTTCCCGTTGCCTGCCGGCGCTTTCGACGACGTGCTTGCCGTGAGCCGCGCACGGCGCCGGCGGCTTTGGCATCGCCGGCGGCTTTGGCACCGCCGCAGCCTGCGTCCAGCCCCCGCTCACCCGGTTCCCGAAGCGGCTCGCGCCAGAGGCTCCGCAGCAACGACTGACGTGCCCGCCTCCCGTTCCCGTGCGCCGCTGCGCAGGGCTCGCGTTGCGCAACTGGGCGCCGGGGCGAGATGGTAGCTTTTGTGGCGGAACCCAGGTTTTTCGCCTACGGAAGACCGGGTATGGTACAGTTGAACGCTAGCTATGCGCTAAGATGGTGCGCGTGTCGTTATCCTAGGGAAAGAATAAGTTTTATGGCAGGATTTCTCTCTAAGCTGCTGTCCTTCGGCGAGGGAAAGCAGATGAAGCAATACCAGGCGAAGGTCGACGCGATCAACGCCCTCGAGCCCCAGATGCAGGCTCTCTCGGACGCGGAGCTGCTCGGCCAGACCGCCAAGTTCCGCGAGCGCCTGGAGGCCGGCGAGTCTCTCGACTCCCTGTTGCCCGAGGCGTTTGCGACGTGCCGCGAGGCCAGCGTCCGCGCGATGGGCATGCGCCACTTCGACGTCCAGCTCATCGGCGCGATGACGCTGCACGACGGCAAGATCGCCGAGATGAGGACCGGCGAGGGCAAGACCCTCGTATCCACGTTGGCCGGCTACCTCAACGCGTTGACCGGCAACAACGTCCACATCGTCACCGTCAACGACTACCTCGCGAAGCGCGACAGCGAGTGGATGGGGCGCCTGTACCGCGCCCTCGGCATGAACGTGGGCCTGATTCAGAACGGCATGCGCCCCGACCTGAAGGTCCCCGCCTACAAGGCCGACGTGACCTACGGCACCAACTCCGAGTTCGGCTTCGACTACCTGCGCGACAACATGGTGACCAAGGCCGAGGCGCGCGTCCAGCGCGGCCACTTCTTCTGCGTCGTCGACGAGGTCGACTCGATCCTCATCGACGAGGCCCGCACCCCGCTCATCATCTCCGGCGCCGGCCAGCAGGCCGCCGAGATGTACCATCGCTTCGCTGCGGTGATGCCGGGCCTCAAGGAAGAGGAAGACTTCGAGATGGACGAGGCCAAGCACACGATCATCGCCACCGAGGTCGGCCTCGAGAAGGTCGAGGCCGCTCTCGACATCGACGACATCTACGCCGACCCCACCGGCCAGCTCGCCAACCACCTCCAACAGGCGCTCAAGGCCCAGTTCCTGTTCCACCGCGACATCGACTACGTCGTCGTTGACGGCGAGGTCAAGATCGTTGACGAGTTCACGGGCCGCATCATGGAGGGCCGCCGCTGGTCCGAGGGCCTGCACCAGGCCGTCGAGGCCAAGGAGCACGTGAAGGTGCGCGACGAGAACCAGACGCTCGCGACCATCACCCTCCAGAACTACTTCCGCCTCTACGAGAAGCTCTCCGGCATGACCGGCACGGCCATGACCGAGGACGCCGAGTTCCGCGAGATCTACAAGCTCCCGGTCGTCGCCATTCCGCCCAACCGCCCGGTGCAGCGCAAGGACAACAACGACCAGGTCTACCGCACGATCGAGGCGAAGTACAACGCCGTCGCCGACGACATCGCGCAACGCCACGCCAACGGCCAGCCCTGCCTCGTCGGCACCGTCTCCATCGAGAGCTCCGAGAAGCTTTCGCGCCTGCTCGACAAGCGCGGCATCAAGCACGAGACCCTCAACGCGAAGAACCACGAGCGCGAGGCGCACATCGTCGCCCAGGCGGGCCGCGTCGGCGCCGTCACCATCGCGACCAACATGGCCGGCCGCGGCACCGACATCCTCCTCGGCGGCAACGCCGAGGTGCTCGCAGAGGACGAGCTGCGCGCATGGGGCTACGACCCCGACCTCGAGGAGGGGACCGAGGTCGAGCCCGGCAAGCCCGTCCCGCCGACGGCCGAGAAGCGCGCCGAGGCGCTCGAGAAGGCCAAGGCCACCTGCAAGGAGGAGAACGAGAAGGTCATCGCGGCGGGAGGTCTCTGCGTCATCGGCACGGAGCGCCACGAGTCCCGACGCATCGACAACCAGCTGCGCGGCCGCGCCGGCCGCCAGGGCGATCCCGGCGTGACGCAGTTCTACCTGTCGCTCGAGGACGACCTGATGCGCCTGTTCGGAGGCGAGAACATGGTCCGCGTCTCCCGCATGATGCAAAAGGTCGACATCCCCGATGACATGCCCATCGAGGCCAGCATGGTCTCCAAGGCCATCGAGAGCTCCCAGCACCAGGTCGAGAGCATGCACTTCGCCTCGCGTAAGCACGTCCTCGAGTACGACGACGTCATGAACCTCCAGCGCAAGGCAATCTACGAGGAGCGCAACGCGATCCTCGACGGCAAGGACATGTCCGACCGCATCGACGAGATCATCCGCGACCTGGCCGACCGCATCGTCGCCGACAACTGCGACGTGCGCGGGGCCAGCGACGACTGGGACCTCGACGCCGTCGACGTCTGGGTGGCGAACATGACGGGCACGGGCGACTTCCGCGCCGCCGAGGTCGAGGGAGCCGAGAGCGTCGAGGACCTGTCCGACGCGGTGGTCGACTACCTCGCAGACTGCTACCAGGCGAAGGGCGAGCAGCTCGGCCCCCAGATCCTGCAGATCCTCCAGTCCCAGATCATGCTGCGCATCATCGACACCCGCTGGATGGCCCACCTGACCGACATGGACTACCTCAAGACCGGCATCGGCCTGCGCGCCTACGGCCAGCGCGACCCGCTCGTCGAGTACAAGAACGAGGCGTTCCGCTCCTTCGAGTCGATGACGTCGGGCCTCTACGAGGACTTCCTGCGCACGCTCCTGCGCCTCCAGCTCGCCGTGAACGCCCAGCCCGCCGCCCAGGAGGCTCCGGCGCGCAAGATGAGCTACTCCAACCCCGAGGCCGACCTCGAGCGCAACGATGTCGCCGCAGCGGCGCGCCGCATGCCTGCCCAGCAACCCGCCGGCGGCATGCCCGCCGAGGCCCCCAAGCCCGCGGCCACCGGCAAGACCGCGCCCATCGTGAAGGACAAGGACGACCCGTTCGCCAACTGCGGGCGCAACGACCCCTGCCCCTGCGGCTCCGGTCTCAAGTTCAAGAAGTGTCACGGCAAGGACCTGTGAGGACCATAGCCTGAGAATCGGGGCGCCCGGCTGTTGCCGGGTGCCCTTTTGCGTAGGGACGGACCGCGAGCAGCCCTTTTGGATGGAGCCATGACGACACGAGACAGAAAAGATTTGCCGGAGTTCGAGAAGCGCGTCGGCGACGCGTTCTCCTTCCTCCACATCGAGGACAAGCAGCGCGTGCTCGGAGAGCTCGACGAGGAGAGCCTGAAGCCGGGCTTTTGGGACGACGTCGACCGCGCCCAAGCCGTCTCGAAGCAGGCGAGCAACCTGCGCGCGACGATCGGGGACTACGAACGCGCCGTGGGCCTGCTCGACGACGCCAAGACCGCGTTCGAGCTGGCCGACGACGACCCCGACTTCGCCGAGGAGGCGGCCGGAGACCTCGACGAGCTCGAGGAGCTGCTCGACCAGCTCGAGGTCACGAGCTGGTTCTCCGGCGAGTTCGACGAGGGCGACGCGATCTTGGCCGTCAACCCCGGCCAGGGCGGCCTCGAGGCCCAGGACTGGACCGAGATGCTCTACCGCATGCTGACGCGCTACTGCGCCTCGAAGGGGTGGAAGGTGCACGTGCTCGACGAGGTGCCGGGGGAGGGCATCGGCCTCGATCGCGCGAGCTTCCAGGTCGAGGGGCGCTTCGCCTACGGCATGCTGCGCAGCGAGAACGGCGTTCACCGCCTCGTCCGCATCAGCCCCACCGACCTCAAGGGCCGCCGCCAGACGACGTTCGCGAGCGTCGAGGTCCTGCCGGTTTTGCCCGACGACATCGAGGTCGACCTCGACCCCAACGACGTGCGCGTCGACGTGTACCGCTCGAGCGGCCCCGGCGGCCAGTGCGTCAACACGACCGATTCGGCGGTGCGCCTGACCCATGTCCCCACCGGCATCGTTGTCACCTGCCAAAACGAGAAGAGCCAGCTGCAGAACAAGGACGCGGCGTTTCGCGTGCTGCGCGCCCGCCTCTACGAGCTCGAGCGCGCCAAGCGGGAGGCGCAGGTCGACGAGCTGCGCGGGGACCGCATGGACAACTCGTTCGGGTCCCAGATCCGCAACTACGTGCTCTACCCCTACCAGATGGTGAAGGACGTGCGCAGCGGCATCGAGACGAGCAATGTCGACGCCGTGCTCGGGGGCGAGATCGACCCCTTCGTCGTCGGCTTCCACAAGTGGCGCGTCTCGCAATAGGGGTGCTTGCGCCGGCGAGCGGCGCTTGGACCAGGGCTTACACAGGTTGACGCGGGGTCTTCCCCGAGGCTTTGCCGACGGCGTCCGGGCTCGGCCGTTTCGCGCTGCCTCAGCGCAATAGGGGGCGGGCGCTCCCCGAGGTGAAAGATTGCCCGTGTTTTTGCGGCTATGGCAATGCCGGCGCGGTATCATGGCAGCGTATGCAGATTTTTCGACCGGAAGGATTTCCATGGACTCGGGTCAGCTCAGGGCGCAGGCGACAGCGATGCGCAAAGACATTGTCCGCATGATCGCGGAGGCGGGAAGCGGCCACCCCGGCGGATCGCTCTCCTGCGCCGACATCCTCTGCGCGCTGTATTTCGGCGGCGTGATGAACCACAATCCCGAGGACCCGAAGATGGAGGGCCGCGACCGGTTCATCCTCGCGAAGGGCCATGCGGCGCCTGCGCTGTACGCGGCCCTCGCCCATGCGGGCTACTTCCCGGTTGAGGAGCTCATGACGCTGCGCAAGCTCGGCTCGCGCCTCCAGGGCCACCCCGATTGCAACCTCGTCCCCGGGGTCGAGGTCTCCACGGGCTCCTTGGGCCAGGGCCTCTCGATCGCCGCGGGCATGGCGGCCGGCCTCTACCTCGACAACAAGCCCGGCACGGTCTTCACCCTCCTGGGTGACGGCGAGTGCGAGGAGGGCCAGGTCTGGGAGGCGGCCATGTTCGCCGCCCACAACAGCTTGGACAACCTCGTGGCCATCGTCGACCACAACCACCTCCAGATCGACGGCAACATCGCCGACGTCTGCGACCCCGACGACCTCGGCGAGAAGTTCGAGGCCTTCGGGTGGGAGGTCGCGCGCATGGACGGCCACAACATCGACGAGGTCATCGAGACCCTGGCGGCTGCGCGCGACGGCCGCGACGGCAAGCCCCACGCCATCATCGCCGAGACGGTGAAGGGCAAGGGCGTCTCCTTCATGGAGAACCAGGCGGGTTGGCACGGCAAGGCCCCCAACCAAGAACAGCTCCAGACGGCGTTGGCCGACCTGGATGCGGAATAGGAGGAGCTACCATGGTCAAACTCGCTAGCGCAGAAGCCGCCGCCCAGAAGAAGGCGACGCGTGCGGCATACGGCGTGACGCTCGCCGCGATGGCCGACGAGGGCAAGCCCGTCGTGGCCGTCGACGCCGACCTCTCCGGATCTACCACGACGGGCAAGTTCGCGAACGCGAAGCCCGAGTACGCCGAGCGCCTCTTCAACGCCGGCATCGCCGAGCAGAACATGGTCGACGTCGCCGCTGGGCTCGCCCTCACGGGCCACATCGCCTACACCGGCAGCTTCGCCGTGTTCGGCACGGGCCGTGCCTACGACCAGATCCGCAACACCGTCTGCTACAGCAACCTCGACGTCAAGATCGCCCCGACCCATGCGGGCGTTTCCGTCGGTCCCGACGGCGGCAGCCACCAGATGCTCGAGGACGTCTCGCTTATGCGCGGACTGCCCAACATGAAGGTCCTGGTCCCGGCCGACTACGCCGCGGCAGCTGCTGCGATTCGCTTGGCCGCAGAGACCCCCGGCCCGGTCTACGTGCGCATGGGCCGTGCGAACGTGCCCTGCGTGTACGCTGACGGCGTCGAGCTCGAGGTCGGCCGCGCCTACGTCCTGCGCGAGGGCGCAGACGCCACCATCGTCGCCAACGGCGTCGAGATCCGCGAGGCCCTCGCCGCCGCCCAGACGCTCGAGGCTGAGGGCATCTCCGTCGAGGTCGTCGACGCGTTCAGCGTGAAGCCGCTCGACGGGGAGACCATCCTCGCCTCCGCCGAGAAGACCGGCGCCGTCGTCGTCGCCGAGGAGCACTCGGTGTATGGCGGGCTTTGCAGCGCGGTGTCCGAGCTGCTTGCCGAAAACCGCCCGACCCCCGTCGAATTCGTGGCCGTTCGCGACCGCTTCGGCAAGTCGGGGGAGTTCGAGGAGCTGCTCGCGTACTTCGGCCTGGATGCCGCCTCCATTGTTGATGCTGTGAAGAAAGCGATTGCACGCAAATAACTCTGCTAGAATTCATCAAGTCTCAGTAAACGAACTATTTGAACGGAGCATTCTGTGACGAACGAACTAGACCAAGAGAGGACTGCGCGCCCTCGCCGCAGCTCGGGCGGTTCACACGCACGCAGGCAGGAGTCTGCTTCCCAGATCTCGGCCCAGCTTTCGGCCTCCCTGCCGGTGGTCGACGTTGCTGCGTCTCCTCGCCAATCTTCGAACCCCATCATCGTCTTCGACCATGTGACGAAGGTGTATCCGGCCCAGCCGAAGAAGCCCGCGCTGCATGACGTGACCCTGAGCATCTACCCGGGCGAATTCGTGTTCTTGGTGGGCCACTCCGGCTCCGGCAAGTCCACGTTCATCCGCACCATCAACCGCGAGATCAAGGTGACCCAGGGCACCATCCGCGTCGCGAACGAGGACCTCTCGAGCATGCGCGACTGGCGCGTGCCGTACCTGCGCCGCAACATCGGCTGCGTCTTCCAGGACTTCAAGCTGTTGCCGAACAAGACGGTGTTCGAGAACGTCGCCTTCGCCCTCGAGGTAATCGGCAAGAGCCGCCACGTCATCAAGACCCAGGTCCCTGAGGTCCTGCGCCTCGTCGGACTCCAGGAGAAGCTCGACAAGCTGCCCGACCAGCTCTCCGGCGGCGAGCAGCAGCGCGTCTCCATCGCGCGCGCCATCGTCAACCGCCCGCCGCTGCTGATCTGCGACGAGCCGACCGGCAACCTCGACCCCCAGACGTCGCGCGGCATCATGGACTTGCTCGAGCGCATCAACCGAACCGGCACGACGGTGCTGGTGGCCACGCACGACCGCGAGATGGTCGACAGCATGCGTCGCCGCGTCGTCACGCTTGACCGGGGTCGCCTGGTAGGCGACCGAGAGCGAGGAGTGTACGGTCTCAATGTCTAGCATCATCTACTTCTTCAAAGAATCGCTGACGGGCTTCGCCCGCCACCTCTCCACGTCCATCGGCTCGATCATCACGCTGTTCCTGTCGCTGTTGATCATCGGCGTGTTCCTGTTCGCCGGCAACATCGTCAACAACGTCGTGTCCTCGGTCGAGAGCGAGGTCAACATCACCGTCTACGTCGCCGACAACTCCGAGAGCAACGACGTCACGACGCTCGAGAACTACATCAAGAGCCTCGAGGGCGTCTCGAGCGTGAGCTTCACGACCAAGGAGCAGGCGCTCGAGGACTTCCGCACCTCCTACACCTCCTCCCCCGAGATCGTCGACCAGCTCGGCGACGAGAACCCGTTGCCCGCGAGCATCAACGTCGAGCTCTCCCAGCCCGACAAGGTCGAGGCCGTCGCCGACTCCATCCTGTCGAACGCCACGTTCCTCAGCGTGTGCGACAACCCGACCGACCCCTCGGACTCCCTGAAGTACGGCCAGAAGACCGTTGAGCGCCTGTTCCAGCTCACCGACACCATCCGCAACGTCGGCATCGCCCTGATCGTCCTGCTGATCTTCATCGCGATGGTCTTCATCAACAACACGATTCGCCTCGCCGTCCTGGCGCGCCGCAAGGAGATCTCCATCATGCGCCTCGTCGGCGCCAGCAACGGCTTCATCCGCGGGCCCTTCCTGATGGAGGCCGTGCTCCACGCCATCATCGGCACCGCGCTTGCGGTCGTCTGCCTCGAGCTCATCCGCCGTCTCGCCCTGCCGACGATCGCGTCGTCTCTCGCATGGCTGCCGATGGCCATCCCCACGTCCACCATCATCCTGATCTACGTTGCCCTTCTGGCAGCGGGCCTGGTCATCGTCTTGCTCGGCTCGGCGTTTGCGATGCGCCGCCACCTCAAGGCATAGGGGCCGGCGTTCGGCGCAGCCCGCACACCGACCGGTCAGACAACGATGGATGCAAACGAGAAAAAGCAAGCGGCCTCCCGGCGTCGGGAGGCCGTTGCCGCTCGCAAGAGGAGCCAGCAGCTCCGAGCGCGCGTCGTCCGCGCCTTCTCGGCGATCATCGCCTTGGCGCTCGTGTTCTCGCTCGGGTTCTTCCTGCGCGGGCTCGACTGGGTCTCGACGCGGCTCGGGCTCGTCACGCCGGGCGTTTCCTCGACCACCGCGACGACCGCCTCGACGAAGTCGACGTACGACTCCGTTTCCGCGCGCGTCTCCGAGGTCGAGGACATCCTTTCCGAGAAGAGCCTCAACGAGTATGACCTCGACAAGGCGACCGCGGCCATGCTCGAGTCGCTCGTCGAGACCACCGACGACCCGTACCTGCGCTATTTCACGGCGGAGCGCTACGACAAGTACGTCCGCGAGAACAGCTCTACCGACTACGAGGGCGTGGGCGTCCTGTTCGCCGAATACGAGGGCAAGGTCTACGCCGCGAGCGTGTTTCCCAACTCGACCGCCTACTTCGCCGGCGTCCAGGAGAACGACGTCGTGAACGCCATCGATGGCGAGGTGCTCGAGGACTGGACCGTGAACGAGGTCGTCTCCCGCATCGCCGCCAAAGACCAGGTCGTCATCACGTGGGGCCGTCCGGCGTCCCTGGGGTCCTCGAGCGACACGACCTTCACGACGACCCTCGACTGCCAACACTACTCCGAGCCCAACATCACCGCGACCCTCGACGACGACATCGCGACCTTGTCGATATCCCAGCTCTCCCAGAGCTCCGCGGACATGATGCGCACGTCCATCGAGCAGCTCCAATCCCAAGGCGCCCGGGCGTTCGTCCTCGACCTGCGCGATTGCGCGGGCGGGTACCTGAGCCAGGCGGTCGACATCGCGAGCCTGTTCGTGAAGAGCGGCACCTTGGTCCAGATAAAGACCGTCTCCGGCGTCACGAACAAGACCGCCTCCGGCGACCAGATCGTCACCGTCCCCGTCGTCGTCTTGATCAACGAGAAGACCGGCGCGGCTGCCGAGGTCCTCGCCGCCGCCCTGCGAGACAACGGCGTAGCCCAGCTCGTCGGCACGACCACCTTGGGCAAGGGCTCCATCCAAGTCGTCAGCAAGCTGTCGTTCGGGGGAGCGATCCGCTACACGGCGGGCTACTACCTGAGCCCCCTCGGCCACGACATCGACGGCCTCGGCGTGTCGCCCGACACGGTCGTCGCCGATGCGGACACCCAGGCCAGCGTCGCCGCCCAGATCGCATCTTCGCTGGCCGACGAGGCGGCTGCGCAGTAGGGTCCCCGGCCCGGCGCCCGCCGACCCGGCGCGCCGTCGTCCGACTTTGCATCGTGAAAGGTTTTCCGTGGGAAGAAGCCGCGCACATACGCGCAAGACCGCGCACACCTACCCGCGCGGCGTCCTCGAGGTCAGGCCCGAGGGGTACGCATTCGTCGCCACGTCCGAGGGCGAGTTCTTCGTTCCCGAGTCCAAGGTGGGCGCCGCGTTCAACGGCGACCTCGTCGAGGTGTCTCCGCTGCCCCGGACCCAGCCCCAGCGCTCGCGCGCGGGGAGGGGCAAGGGGGGATGCGATGACGGCGTGCC
>R18__coassemble_2522_pt1 | contig 11046 bp, 6 predicted proteins | sample R18__metabat2_low_PE_019 | metagenome-assembled genome bin R18
AGGGCGGGGGCCAACCTGCCCAGCCCGGTCGCCGAACGAAGACGCGAGTCGTCTTCGCGAGCGGGTTCAACCCCTCGCTCGCGTTCGAGGAGGCTTACGGGAAGTTGCTGGGCGAGGATCGGGAGCTCCGAAAGGCGTGCAGGAAAGACGAGAAGCGCGCACGCTCCCAGGCGGGAAAGGCGCGCGGCGGGTCGCCGAGCCCCTTCGCCCCGGTGGCGGACGATTTCCTCTACTCCATCCCCCTCGTCTGGGACACGGTGGCGGAGGCGTTCGAGGCAGGGTACTCGGTGAGCTTCGAGGACGCGAACAGCAAGGCCAGGCACGTCTCCAAGCCCAAGAAAAAGCAGGGCAAGAAGGGCAAAGCGGAGCGGGCGGCCCGTCGCAATGCCAGCCAAGAAGCAGGCCCCGCAGCGGAAGGGGACCCGGTCCGCAAGAGCAAGCGCGGCCAGTACTGCGTGCGGTGCCTGGTGGAGGCCCCCTCGGGATCGTTCGAGGGCATAGCGGCCCATCCGAGGTGGGACGTCGCCGTGACGCGCGCGCTCAGCCGCGCCCTCGGCAAGATCGCTCCCCTGTAGCCGGCCGCGAGGTCGTCTCCTTGTCCCGTCGGAGACGACAGGCGACCCGCCGGGGCAAGACGCGGGCGCGCCGAGCTAGGCCCCGGGCGCTTCCACCTCCAACAGCTTGTCCACGATGGCTGCAACCGCCTTGCGATGGCTCACGATCACGACGGTCTTGCCCTCGCAACCCAGGCAGAGCGACCGCAGGATCGCAGCCTCGTTGAGCGCGTCGAGGTTGCTCGTCGGCTCGTCGAGCAACAGCAGGGGCGCATCGTGCAGGAACACGCGCGCAAGGCCGATGCGCTGGCGCTCGCCGTCGGAGAGCCCCACAGCCCCGGGCCCTCGGCCGATCGGCGTGTCGAGGCCTCGGGGGAGGCGCTCGACGACCTCGGAGAGGGCGGCCCGCGCGACCGCCTCCGCAACCTGCTCGTCGGTCGCGTCGGGGCACGCCACCGCAATGTTCTCGCGCAGCGTCCCCTCGAACAGGTAGGTCTCCTGGGTCATGTAGCTAATCGAGCGGCGCAAGCTCACCGAATCCATCTCGCGCACGTCTACGCCGTTGACGAAGATGGCGCCGCCGTCGACGTCCCAAAAGCGCATTGCAAGCTTGAGCAGGGTCGACTTGCCCGCACCGCTTTTTCCGGAAATCCCCACGAAGGAGCCTTTGGGAACCGTGAAGCTCGCATCGTCGACCGCAAGCGCGCCCGGCTCGTACGAGAACGCGACGTCCTCGAACACGAGCGCCGCCGTGCAATCTTGCCCTGCTGGGTTTTCCTCGCAGCGGGCGAGGTCGCCCCCGCCGATATCCACAACCGCATCGGCAACGCCGGCGTTTTCGACGGCAGGCGCAATCGGGGCCTCGTCGAACGACTTTTTCAATCCGGCGACGACACCGTCGTCGGCTTCGACGCCAGAGCCCGTCCGACCAACGCGGCCCTCCCCGCCCGAGAATTCGACTGCGGGCATCTCCTCCAAGACGTCGAGCACGCGGTCGGCCGCCGCAAGCACCTGGTGGAACGAGGTGCCTACCTCCGACGCCGACAGGGCGATCTCGAGCGATGCGGCGAAACAGGCCGTCAGCACGACCGCAATCCCAAAAGAGAGGACGCCGCCAGCCGCCTCAAACGCCGCAAGCACCGCAAAGGCGACGAGGCAGAGCAGGGATATCGCTTTCGGCAGGGCTGCGAGGCAAGAGGTCAGCCGCGCATGGGCGCGCTCGCCGTCGCTGTAGCTGCCCAAGTGGGCGGCGAGCTCCTCGGCGTACTCCGCCGCGCGGCCGAAGCGCACGAGGTCGGCCATGCCCCGAAGGCTGTCGAGCAGAAAACCCGTCATGAGCACGGCGTAGGCACGCAGCTCCGCCCCCCGGTCACGCGTGAGGCGCGTCGCGACAGCAGGTAACAGGAACCCGACGAGCGCGTACGCGGCGAGCGCCACGATCGCGAGCGGCGGGCTTGCCGCAAGCAGAGCCGCGAAACACGCCGCCAGGGCCGCGGCAGAAGCGAGAAGCGGAGCGCATGCGCAGCTGTAAAAACCCTCCAATAGCTCAATGTCGCTGGTCAAAAGCGATATCAAATCGCCTGCGTCCTTCGACTCGACGATGGCCGGCGCCAGCTTGCGCAGCTTCGCGAACACCTTCGAGCGGATGAGCGCGAGCGTGCCGAACGTCGTGTCGTGCGTCAAGATGCGCTCGCCGTAGTGGAGCGGCCCGCGCGCGACGGCGCACAGGGCCAGTCCCGCGGCGCACGCCTCGAACGGCAGCGGCGCGTCGTATCCGAGCGAAGCCAGCAAGCCCGTCATGGCGAACAGCGCGACCCCGACGGAGGCAAGCCAGCCCAAGCAGCCGAGAACCGCCGCGAGGACGAGCTCGGGCACCATGTCGCCGGTCAGCTCCAGGCACCTCGCGACGATCTCGCGCGCAGGGCGCTTTGCCGGCGGCAACGGCTCGACGCGCACGCGGGCCTTGCGCGGCTTTGCCATGGTGTCGCGCAGGGTGCGCATGGCCTCCTTGATGGCCTCGGAGTCGGCGCCGTCAGCCGTCGCGTCCGCCAGCCCGCTCATGAATCCGGGGATGCCCGACGGGAGGCTCTCTTCCCCGCATGACGGCCCCTCGCCCTGCGACCCCTCTTTCGCCTCGGCTGCGCCATCACCCTCGGAATCCCTGCTCATGCCCGGACGATAATCGGGCAGCGGAATCCATGCGGGGTGTCCCTCGGGAAGGCCCCGGGTCTCGGCGCCCCGGTACCGCTCGGCCTCCATGATGCCCATGAACGCGCGCATGACCCCCGACATCATGCCGGGCATGCTCGCCAGCGCCTCCTCCACGGGGTCGGGCCCCTCATCGGGCAGCTCGCACACGACCTCTTGCGCGAAACGCTCCAGCTCCGCCGTCTGCATCCACAGGTCGCGGTACAGGCCCGGCTCCCGCACGAGCCGCTCGTGAACGCCGCGTTGGGCAATGCGACCGCCGTCCATGACGAGGATCTCGTCGGCGTAGCGCAGCACCTGCAGACGGTGGCTGACGACGATGACGGTCTTGCTGAGGGCGATGCGCTGAATGGCGTCGAGGAGGTAGCGCTCGCTTTCCGCGTCGATGTTGCTCGTGGCCTCGTCGAACACATACACCGGCGTGTTGCGCAAAAGGGCGCGGGCGAAGCAGAGGCGTTGGCGCTGGCCCCCCGAGAGGTTGGCTCCGCCGGCGTCGACCGGTGCGTCGAGGCCGCCGCTTTCCAAGACGAAGTCCGCGAGCCGTGCGCGTCGCAGCGCGTCCCAAAGCGCGGCGTCGTTGGCCGCAGGCGCCGCCATCTCGAGGTTGGAGCGGAAGCTGCCGCGGAATACATGGCTCGTGCGCGACACGACCGTCACCGTGTCGTACAGCGACGCGGGCGCCACATCGCGCAGCTCCAAGCCGTTGACAGCAACGCTCCCCCGGTATCCGGCAAGCGCGCCGCTCAAGACGTTGACCAAAGTCGACTTCCCCGAACCGCTCGGGCCGGCGACGCCGATGTAGGAGTTGGGGCGGATGACGAGGTCGACCCCGTCGAGGGCCATCGCCTCGCCGCCAAAGGAGAAGCCGAGCCCGTCGATCTCCACAGTGACCTGCTCGCCCTCGACGGCCGCGGTTCCCGCCTGCGGCGCCTTCGCCTCGAACACGCCCATCATCTGGGCGATGACGGGGTTCGCGTTCATGCCCACGTGGAAGTAGGAGCCGAACGTGCGCATGGGCAAAAAGAAGCTCGATGCCATGAGCGCCAGGGCGACGGTTTGCGCAAGGGACACCGCCCCCGCAGCCGCTTGGGCCATCGCGACGGCCATCCCCACGGCGATGCCGCCGAACGTGAACACGTCCATGAACGTGACGCTGTTGAGCTGGACGCGCAAAAGCCTCATCGTGACCTGGCGGAACTCCTCGGCTTGCGCGTCGAGCTTTTCCTGCATGCTGCCGTCGGAGCCGAACACCTTGAGCGTTGCGAGGCCCCGGACCGCGTCGAGGAACGCACCTCCCAGGTCGACATACGTGCCCCAGTAGTCCCCCATGAACCGCTTGGCGCGCTTCATGAGCACCATGATGGAACCCGGCATCAACGGCACGCAGACCAGCAGAGCGACCGCCGTCGGCACGTTGACCGTCGCGACGACGGCGAACAGCGTGAGCGGAGCGAGCACCGCGTAGAAGAACTGCGGGAGGTACTTCGAGAAGTAGGGACGCAAGAGCTCGACGCCCTCGCCCATGAGCTGCGCAACCTCGGAGTCGCCGATGACGCGCGGTCGCTCGGGACCCAGCTCGACGACCTTCGCGAACAGCTTGCTGCTCAAAGCGCTTCCCGCCAAGGAACCGGCGCGGGCGCTCGACCAGCTCGCAGCCGCCTCGAACGCGAACGCCAAAGCGACTGCGGCCACGGCGATTGCAACCGGAGCCTCCTGCCCGCACAGCAACGCGCCTATCCAGAAATACAATGCGATTCGACATGCCAAGGCCAGCCACCGAAAGGCGACCGTCGCAACCACGCAGGCGCGCGGCTGCGGAAGCAGAGTCAGGAGACGTCGATCGAACACGTGGGCACTACCCGAGCGTAGGTATGAAGTTCACAGCATTGAGCAGCCAAAACACCACGAGCAACGCCACCGCGAGCACAACGGCCTTGACGGTGTGCGCACGTTGGGCCGGACCCGCCTCGATCCGCGCGGCGGGCTTCGCCTCCAAAGCCTCGGAAGCCTCCCCCTCCGCTGCGGCGACGTCCGCCTCGAGGCGCGCGGCCAAAGCCGCGGCGCCGCATTGGCCGATGCCGTCGTGGGGGCACATCGACTCGCACCGATTGCACGCGATGCACTCCCCCATCAACGCACCGTCGCCTTGCGGCATGACGGCGACCGGACAGGCGCGCTCACACGCCCCGCATCCATCGCAGGCCGGAAGATGGCGGCGCATCTGGGAAAACGGCAAAACCGGCAAAAGGCTGAACACCGCCCCGAGCGGGCAGAGAAACTCGCAGAAAAAACGCTCCTTGCAAATCATCCCGACAGCGATGACGACGAGCAGAGCCAGCCCGACGACGTTCAAGTCGTCGACGTTGAGCGCGAGGATGCGCCCGAACGCAGTCCACGGGCTGTAGACGCTCACCGTCGACGAGAGGCCGACGAGGCTGGTCGCGACGAAGAACAGCAGGACGACGTACTTCAGGCAGCGCAGCACGTTCTCGACGCCCTTCGGAAGGCGCGGGCGCTTGACGTGCAGCTTCTTCAGCGGAAAGTCGACGACCTTGTACAAGACGTCGCCGATGGTGCCGAACGCGCAGATGTAGCCGCAGAAGAAACGGCCGAACACTACCGTGAACGCCACGAGGATCGCCAAAAGGACGATGAACGAGTTCGCGTCGAAGGCCTCCATCTTGCCGAGCGCCGCGAAGATCTGCTTCACGCCCGAAAACGCCAGGCTGAACGTCTGGGGCGCCAGGACGAGGAACACGATCTGGATGGCGAGCCTCTGCCAAGCGGCCAAGCGCGCCCACGCGCTCTTCGGCCCGAACGCCGGCTTGCGCTTCGCGGCCCTCGTCGCCTCGCCGGCGGCTGCGGCCGTCGTCTCCCCAACAGCCGCCTCGGGCTTCTCTGTCTTCTTGCCGAACATCGCCATGGCTACACACCCCCCGCAAATCCCGAGGTGGTGGATGCGCGCTTGTCCTTCTCCTGCTGTTTGGCCAGGTACCCGATGGACAGGGTGTCGGTCTCGGTTTGGGAGTTGGTGGGCAACGCCTCGATCGCGGCCTCCTCGGAGGAGGGCATCGCGCCGGCGGTGCGCAGGGCGTCGCGCACCGCGAAGCGCACGCCGTTGCTCGAATAGCTCGCGCTCGTCACGACGTCGATCGTCGTGGTCTGCTGGGCCACGAGGTCGGGAATGAGATTGGCCTCGACGTTCTCGATGTAGGGGGAGTCGTCGTAGGTGCTCAAGACCTCGACGTCGGTGATGTATCCGTTGGTCACCGTCACGTCGACGGTGGTGATGCCGCCGTAGCCCTTGGCGGAACCGGTGAACGTGCCGTCCTTCAGGTAGATGCCCCTCGTGCCGGACGATGCGGCGTTCTTGATGTTCTCGGCTTGCTGCGCTTGGGCTATGTTGGCGACGACGCCGTAGGCCACGACGGCAACGACGATCACCGCCAACGCGACAAACCGAATGAGCAGATTCCTGCTCATCGCTTGCTTTTCCATGTTCGTCTCCTTGCGAATGTGCGACTTCGCTGAAACGACGACTTCCCTCGGGGAGCCGCCGGAGATGGGTCCTGCAAGCGCACGCACCCCCGTGCAGGACCCATCTCCCGCCGTTCCCGAGCGGGAGGCGCGGCGAGCCGACGCAAGGCCCGCCGCCCAGGGCAAGGGGCGCCCCGATGCCGAGGCGCCCCTTCCAAGAAAGGAAAACCTATGCCGTGGCCTCGAACATGTCCTGGCCGATGTAGGTCTGGTTTGCACGCAGGGCGTGGGGCGCGACGAACACGGCGGACGCGGTGTACTGCAGGTAGTCGGTCAGATCGCAGTCGCGGAACGCGTCGAGGAACTTCATGAAGTCGGCGTCGGGATCGCGGGACAGGCCGCCCGTGATCATGCCGGCCTTCATGTGGCCCAGGCTGTCGATGCCGTCGGTGTAGTTCCAACCCCAGCGAACCATCGCATGGCCCGTGTCGTTGCGCACGCCGCGCAGCGTGGACACGTGGGAGCGCGGGTCGATGAGCGGATTGCCCTTGGAGTCGGTCGCGGAAAGGTCGGGCTCGGTGAACTCGTCGGCGGTCTTGTCGTCGACATGGCTCAGCGGCACGCCCGTGAGCTTCTTGCGGCCGATGACGCGCTCCTGCTCATAGAGGGTCTGCTGGTCCCACGACTCGAGCTTGCCGGCGAAGATGCGGAACATGAAGTAGGTGCCGCCGTTGGCGAAGATCTTGCCGCCGTCGTCCTCCTCCTGGATCCAGCAGCACTTCTTCATGAGCTCCTCGTCCTCGACGATGGCGTCGTTGGTGGAGCCGTCGCGGAATCCGAACGGATCGCGCGGGGCATGGTCGAACTTGCCGGGCGCCTCGGCGGACAAAAAGCCGATGCGGTTCCACTTGACCGTCGCCTTGCCGACGGCGATCTTCATCATCTGGTGCATGGCATGCCAGGTGACCTGGGAATCGTCAGCAGCGCATTGGATGTAGATGTCGCCGCCGCACTGCGTCTCGTCGAGGTAGTCGCCGGGGAACTTGCGCATCTGGCGGATGAGCTTCTCCGGCTTGGCTTTCTGGAGGCCGAAGCGGTCCTGGCCGTCCTCGGTCTCGAACAGGCTCGCGCCGAAGCCGAAGGTGATCTTCATGTTCGCCGCGCCGAGGTCGTAGGCCTCGCCCGTGTCGTACGGGGAGGCGTTCACGTCGGAGTTGGGCTCGTTGGTCGGATAGCCGAGGCACATGTTCTCGGCGGCCTTGGTCCAGTCCTTGAGCAGCTGGATCAGGTCCTCGCGCTCGGTTGCGATCACGTCGAACGCGGCGCACTGCATCGCGGCCTCGCCGCCCAGGATGCCGGGCTGCTCGGCGTCACCGCGGAAGTCCGTGGTCTGGCGCTCGACGTTGTAGTAGAGCTCGCCGTCGGAGTTCTCGATGGTCTTCTCGATGTCGCTGGCGGAGGAAGACCCGCTGCCGCTGCATCCGGTCAACATGCCGCCGGCAATCGCACCCATCGCTGCCACGCCTGCGCCGAACAGGGCCTGACGGCGGGTCAACCCTCCGGCATTTGCCTCTTTGATAGCCATGGTTTTGTTCCTCTCTTTGAAAATGCCTACGGGAGATTGGGGGTCAATCACCCCCAATCTCCCGTTTTACCTGGTGTTTTAGACCGCAGCCCTCTTACTTGAGGATGGTTGCGGTCAGGTTGGCGAGCTCGGCGCGCAGGGCGTCGACGTCGTCGGACAGGGACTTGACCTGAGCCTCGGTGAGCTCGGAGTACTTCTTGTAGCCCGCGTCGATGGAGCCGTACTGTGCGAGGTTCTTCTCGACCTTCTCGAAGGCGGCGTCGAGCTTGGAGACCTGAGACTCATCCTTGGTCTTGAGCAGGCTCTTGACGTTGCCGTAGGCGACCTTCGCGCCCTCGACGTTGGCCTGGAAGTCATACAGGTCCGTGCCGGAGAAGATCTCCTCCTCGCCGGAGATCTTGGAGGTGGCGACCTCCTCCATCAGGCTGATGGCGCCGTTGGAGATGTCGTCGAGGGAAACCTCGAAGTCCTTGCCGTAGACGAGGTCATAGAGGTCCTGGGTGTCCTTCTTGAGAGCGTCGACCAGGGACTGCTTCTTGTCGGCGTCGTAGTTGCCGTCGGCAAAGAGGTCCTTCTCGATGGCATGCCAGCCGGTCCACTCCTCGGCGGAGACGCCCTCCTCGGCGCAATCGGCCTCGCGCAGGTCGAGGTTCGGGTCGATGTCGCCGAAGGCCTCGGCCGTGGGCTCGATGCGCTCGTAGTACTGGCGGGCGGTCGGATAGAGGGACTGGGCCTTGGCGGTGTCGCCGGAGAGGTAGGCCTCGCAGAACTCGTCGGTCGCAGCGACGAGCTGGCCGGCCTGGTCCTTGATGTAGGCGGTGTAGTTGGCAACGGCGTCGTCGCGCAGCTGCTGCTCGTCAGCGGAGATCTGGATGACCTCGCCGGAGTCCTCGACCACGAACTTGGTGGCGTCGACGAGCGCGCCGACCATGTTGGTCTTGGAGGCGGTGTAGTAGGTGCCGGGCTCGAGGACCGCGGTGACCTCGACGGTGGTACCGGGGGTGATGTTCTCGCGCTCGACGACGATCTGGAGCTGGTCCTCGGCGAGGATCTCGAACTCGTTGACGGCGGTGCCGCTGTTGGTGACCGTGAAGGTCAGCGTGCCGCTCTTGGCGGTGGAGGCGCTCACCTTGCAGGAGGTGTCGTTGATGGCGACGGTGAAGCTCTTGCCGTCGGCGGAGCCAGCGTTGCTGTTGGTGTTGGAGCTGGTAGTGGTGTTTGCCGTGCAGCCCGTCATGGCGGCGCTCGCAGCGAGAGCGCCCACAGCAGCGACGGCGACTACCTTCTTGAATCCTAGCTTCTTCATTGGCGTTGTTCCTTTCCTCTTTAACGACATGTTTCCATGTTTGCCAACGTTTTCCGTGCGGCCTCGGGCCGCGTTCCTTCGGCAGCCGCTCAGACCGCTGCCTCGTCCTTGGGACCTTCTTCGAGGGCCGGCTCGGCGGGCGCTTCCCCCTCCTTCGCCTCGGGATCGCCTTCGGGCCCGCCTACAGCCGCATCGGCCTCGGGCGCGCCTTCGGAAGCCGCATCGGCCTTGGGGGCCTTTTTCGACTTGTCGGTGAAGATGACGCCCTTGATCTGGAGCGTGAACAGAACCGCCACGACGACCAGGTACCCGATCCAGCAGACGAACTGCAGATGGGTCGGATAGAACCAGTAGTGCACGTTGAAGAACGCGCGCAGCAACACGAACCACCACTGGCTCGCGACCGGCGCGATGACGGCGCTGAAGTCGTACAGCGTGACGCCCCATCCGGGGATGACGCTTGCCTCCTGCAGGTCGCCGATGCCGTAGAGCAGGACGCCCGCCGCAACGAGGATCAGCAGATAGCCCGTGACGTTGAAGAACAGGCGCAGGTTGATCGCGACCGAGCCCTTGTAGATGAGGTAGCCGATGACGATGGCGATGAGCAGGCCCGCAAACACTCCGACGGCGGGCCACACGTTGTCGGTCGTGCCCGTGGAGGCAACGACGCCCCACACGAAGATAGCCGTCTCGGCGCCCTCGCGGAACACCGCGATCGCGGCCATCCAGACGAGGGCGGTGGTGTTGCCGGACTCAAGCGCAGCCTCGGCCTTCTCCTTGAACTCCGCGGTCATCTTGCGCGAGTTCTTGCCCATCCAAAAGATCATCCATGTGATGAACCCCACGGCGACGATGGAGAACACGCCGCCCAAGACCTCCTGGGCCTGGAACGTGAGGGTCATGGGACCCCAGGTCCAATAGATGCCGAGGCCCAGCGGAATCGCCGCGGACACGACAACGGCGATCCAAAGCTTCGGAAGGACGTCGCGCCTGCCGACCTTCACGAGGTAAGCCACGACGATGCCCACGATGAGCGCGGCTTCGACGCCTTCGCGCAGGGCGATGAGCAGATTCGGAATGAATGCCTCCAACGGGTCCCCCCTTTCATACGCATAGGTAACTTAGGCTAACTTGTCAGTTTTCCCGTATGTTAGCCACTGCGAACTATGTTTGCAAGGGGTAACTTTGATAAAAGTATGTTTTATCTAACTAACGGCACGCAAAAAGGCCAGGGGCGCCTTCCAAGCTCCCCCGGCCTTCGCACTCTGCCGACCGGGCCGACCGTCGCCCGCGCCTTCCCGGCCTTCGAGGGGTGTCTCCTACGCCTTCTCGACTTTGACGGCGCACACCTTGTACTCGGGCGCTTTGGCGATGTTGTCGAGCGCCGCGATGGTGAGCCAGTTCGAGTTGCCGTCTTGGAAGTGGAACGGCATCCACGTCTGGCCGGGATTGGTCTTGCCGCTGACGCGGGCGGTCGACTCGATCTGGCCGCGACGGCTCGACACGCGCACGCGGTCGCCGTCGACGATGCCGAGCGCCTGGGCGTCCTCGGTGTTGACCTCGATGAACGAGCTGTCGGCGATTTCGTTGATGCCCGGCGTCTTGTCCGTCATGGCGCATGCGTTGTAGTGGTAGAGGATACGGCCCGTCATCATCATGAGCGGGTACTCCTCGTCCGGCAGCTCCGTCGACTCGCGGTACTCCGCCTTCGAATAGCCGCCGAGCCCTCGCGAGAACCTCCCGACATGCAAGATAGGCGTGCCCGGATGGTCGGGCGTGGGACAGGGCCACTGCAGGCCCCTGCCGCCGACCTCAGCGCTGTCGAGGCGCGCATGCGAGATGCCACCGAAGCTCGGGGTCACGCTCGCGATCTCGTCCATGATCTGGGCGGCGGACAAGCTCGGCTGGGGGTATCC
>R18__coassemble_2576_pt1 | contig 10837 bp, 7 predicted proteins | sample R18__metabat2_low_PE_019 | metagenome-assembled genome bin R18
GCCATCTCCCACTCCTCGAGCTCGCGCGGCGCGAGGTTGTCCTCGTCGCCGTCGGCCTCCTTGAGCCTTCTGAAGTAGTCCCTGGTCTCCTTGGCGACGACGCCGGAAAGCGCGATCAGCGCGATCATGTTGGGCAACGCCATGAGGCCGTTGAAGATGTCAGCGATGGTCCAAACGGCGGAGACCGTCATGAAGGGGCCGATCAGGACGCAGAACACGTACAGCCAGCGGTAGGTCATGACGGCGCCGGTCTTGCCGTTGGTGAGGTACTCGAGGCAGCGCTCGGAGTAGTAGTCCCACCCGAGGATGGTCGTGAAGCCGAACAAAACGAGGCAGACCATCAACAGCGCGGCGACGACCTCGTTGGGCAGGAACGGCAGCCCCGCCTGGAACGCGGCGGTGGTGACGCCTGCGCCCTCGAGGCCGGGGACCTCGTACACGCCGGTCATGACGATGGCGAGGCCCGTCATCGAGCAGACGACGATCGTGTCGAGGAACGTGCCCGTCATGGAGACGAGGCCCTGGCGCACCGGCTCGCGCGTCTGGGCCGCGGCGGCGGCGATGGGGGCGGAGCCCAGGCCCGCCTCGTTGGAGAAGATGCCGCGGGCAATGCCCTTCTGCATGGCGATGATGATGGCGCCGAGCGCTCCGCCGGCCGCCGCGCGCAGGCCGAACGCGCTCTCGACGATGGTGACGAAGGCGCCGGGGAGCTTGTCGACGTTGCAGACGATGAGCAACAGGGCCAAGACCAGGTAGATGAGCACCATCGCGGGGATGACCTTCTCGGAGACCTTCGCGATGCGCTTCAGGCCGCCGATGACGACGGCGCCGACGCAGAAGGCGAGCAGGATGCTCGAGACGATGGTGACGACGGAGTAGTCCATGCCGAACAGGCTGACGAGCGCGGCCTTGTCGGGGTCGAAGAAGCCGGTGATCGCGCTGGAAATCGAGTTGACCTGGGTGAAGGTGCCGATGCCCATCAGGCCGACGCACACCCCGAAGAACGCGAACAGCTTCGCGAGCCAGCGCCAGCCCTTGCCCATGCCGCGCTCGATGTAGTAGAACGGGCCGCCGAGGACGTGGCCGGTCTTCTTGTCGATCGAGCGGTACTTGACCGCGAGCAGGCCCTCGGAGTACTTCGTGGCCATGCCGACCAACGCGGCGATCCACATCCAGAAGAGGGCGCCGGGGCCGCCGGCGACGATGGCAGTCGCAACGCCGACGATGTTGCCGGTGCCGATGGTCGCGGACAGCGCGGTGCACAGCGCGCCGAAGCTCGTGACCTCGCCCTCGGCACCCTTCTCGTTGCGCATCATGTAGCGCAGCGCGCGGGGCAGCTGGCGGAACTGCAGCCCGCCGAGGCGGATGGTCAGCAAGAGGCCGCCGAACAGGATGAGCACCATGAGGGGCACACCCCAGATGAAGTCGTCGATGACGCCCAAGACGTCGTTGAACGACGCGAAGAAATCGTCCATGTTTACCTCCCTAAACATTTCCCGTGGACGCAACGTCCCGCGAAGCGCTGAGAGGCGGTCAAAAGGGAGCTCGGGAGAAAACGCAGAGGCGGCGAGGCGCCGGTGCACACTCTGTCCTTTTGCCTGAGAGTTTCGGGTCGCGGCGACGGACCCTTGCCCCTTCGGCACCCTTGCGGGATTCTCCAGAGGCCCCTTCATGTCCTGTCTCTTTTCGATTCAGAACACTTCAACGGGGTGTTGTAGCTTTGGCAGGGTACCACATTTCCGACAAATAATCTACACAATCGAGGAAACAGGGCCTGATCGACCGGGACGCAACCTCGACCGCCCCGGCCCGCCGTCCTCGCCCTCCTCCCGAAAAGAAAGAGCCGGACCCCGCAGGGCCCGGCTCGCAGAATCGATGTGGGACGGGGCGCTACTCGACCGGCTCGGCCAAATCGGCGGCCTTGATGGGCTCGGGCTCCTCGACGGGGGCGACGTCCTCGGCGGTCAGCTCGTCACCGGGAAGGACAACCTCGACGGCGTCCTTGCCGGGATGGAACTCGACGCCCGCCTTGCGCATCTCGCGGTATTGCGCAGACGCGGTGAACACGACGTCGGAGGAGGAGTTCAGCGCGGTCTCGCAGGAGTCCTGGATGACGCCGATGATGAAGCCGACGGCGACGACCTGCATGGAGATCGTGTCGGGAATGCCGAACAGGCTGCAGCACATCGGGATGAGCAGGAGCGAGCCGCCGGCGACGCCGGACGCGCCGCAAGCGGAGACCGCCGCGAGCACGCAGAGGATGATCGCCGTGATGGGCTCGACGGAGTAGCCCAGGGTGTGCGCTGTCGCCATCGTCATGACGGAGATGGTAACCGCCGCGCCGCCCATGTTGATGGTCGCACCGAGCGGGATGGAGACGCCGTAGCCGTCCCTGTTGAGGCCGAGCTTGCGGCAAAGCTCCATGTTGACCGGGATGTTCGCGGCGCTGGAGCGCGTGAAGAAGGCCATCAGGCCGGAGTCCTTCAACGTGCGCAGGACCAGCGGGTAGGGGTTCTTCTTGAAGCAGATGAATGCGATGATCGGGTTGGTGACCAGCGCGATGACGAGCATGCACAGCACCAGCACGAGGATGAGGTGGCCGTAGCTACCGAAGATGTCGAGGCCGTTGCTCGAGACCGCGTCGTAGACCAGGCCCCAGATGCCGAACGGAGCCAGCGCGATGACCCAGCGCACAACCTGGTTGACGGCCTGGGCGACGACGTCGAGGGCGTCCTTGAAGTTCTGCGGTGCCTTGCGGAAGGCGATGCCCAAGACGATGGCCCACATGAGGATGCCGAGGTAGTTGGCGTTCATGAGGGCGCCGACGGGGTTGCTGAACAGGTTGAGGATGAGCGTGGTCAAAACCTCGCCGATGCCGGATGCGGGGGTCTGGGTGACCTCGTCGGCGGAGGCGAGGATGATCTCCGACGGGAACAGGAAGCTCGCGATGACCGCGACGATGCCCGCGACGAGCGTGGCGATGACGTACAAGACGATGACGGTCTTCATGGACCCCGAGGCCTTGGCGTTCGCCAACGCGCTCATGACGAGGAAGAAAACCAGGACCGGCGCCACAGCCTTCAGGCCCGCGACGAAGATGCTGCCGAACAGCGGCACCACCTCGTTGCCCGGGAACAGCAGCGCCATGACAACACCGGCAATCAAGCCGATGAGGATGCGGATGATCAGGCTCAGATCATTCCACTTCTTTCCGAGATCGCGTACAACCGACACGATGAACCCCCTTCACAGGATTTACACAAACAAGGTTGAACTATACCATGCTTTGCCGGGTTCACCTGCATCCATCCGCCCAAAGGCGCAATCGCTACGACCTAACCTCCCTTCGCTGGACGACTTAGGCCTCCCAAATCCAGCTAACCTCCCTTCGCTGGACGATTTTCTTGAAAAATTTCGTCCAGCGAAGGGAGGTTACGCGATTTTCGACGCAAAAATCGTCCAGCGAAGGTAGGTTAGACATCACAGGGCCGATACGTCGTCCAGCGAGGGGTACCTAGGAAACAAAAGAAAGGGAGCCCCCGCAGGACTCCCTTCTCGTTTCATTTTGCGTCAGGTGCAAGGCGTGGGCTACAGGGCGGCCTTGGCGACCTCGACCAGCGCGGCGAATGCGGCGGCATCGTTGACGGCCATGTCGGCGAGGACCTTGCGGTCGAGCACGACGCCGGCCTTCTTGAGGCCGTTCATGAACGTGGAGTAGCTCATGCCGTTGATGCGGGCGGCTGCGTTGATGCGGGTGATCCAGAGACGGCGAATCTCGCGCTTCTTGTTGCGGCGATCGCGGTACTGGTACTGCAGGGACTTCATCACCTGCTGCTTGGCGTTCTTGTAAGAACGGGACTTTGCTCCGTAGTAGCCCTTAGCGAGCTTGAGGGTCGCGCGGCGCTTCTTGCGGGCGGAAATAGAACGCTTGATACGTGCCATTGTCTATCAGCTCCTTACTTTCTAGCGCAGGCCGAGGTTGCGGGCGACGACCTTCTGGTCAGCCTTGGCGACTTCGGTCTCGTGACGGAAGTTGCGCTTGCGCTTCTGGCTCTTCTTCGTGAGGATGTGGCTCTTGTAGGCCTTGGCACGCATAATCTTGCCGGAACCGGTTACGCGGAAACGCTTGGCGGTGCCACGGTGGGTCTTCATCTTGGGCATTATTCGTCCTTTCCTTCCTTTTCCTGTTTCTTGCTTTCCTTTTTCTTTTTCGCCGCGTTGGGCAAAGGCGCAATCAGCATGTGCATGTTGCGGCCTTCCATTTTCGGCTGGTTCTCTACGACTGCGACGTCCTTCAAGTCGTCGGCCAACCTCTCGAGGATGGTGAGACCCTGCTCGGGATGAGCCATCTCGCGACCGCGGAACATGATGGTGATCTTCACCTTGTTGCCCGCATCGAGGAAGCGCAGGACGTGCTTCTTCTTGGTGGTGTAGTCGCCCACGTCGATCTTCGGGCGAAACTTCATCTCCTTGGTCTCGATCTTGCTCTGGTTCTTTCGGGCCTGCTTGGCCTTGATGGCCTGGTCGTACTTGAACTTGCCGTAGTCCATGATGCGGCAAACGGGCGGATCGGCCTGGGGGGCAATCTCGACGAGGTCGTAGCCCGCGGTCTCGGCGATCTGTCGCGCCTGAGACGTGGGGTAGATGCCCATCTGCGTTCCGTCGTAGCCGATCAGGCGGCATTCCCTGATCGTGATCTCTTCGTTGAGCCGTGGCTCTTGAGCAGCTATCGCGCCCACCTCCCCTGAAAGGAACGGTTTCCAACTCGAACTGCATCGCGTTTGATCCAGTCCCCGCAAAAACAAAACCCGGGGCATCGCCGCGGGTCTCGCAAAAAAACGCTCTTCGCTATTCGAGAGACCCATCAGCTTTCGCCGAACCAGGTGGGGACATCCGCCCCGCTTGTTTTTACAGCCTTTGCAGTATAAGCGCACAGGCGGGGTTTTGCAAGCGTCTTTCAAAAAGATTCCGCCGACCCGCTCCGGGCGCTTTGCTATTATAAGGGAGCTTTGCTGCGGGCGTGGCGGAATTGGCAGACGCACCAGGTTTAGGTCCTGGCGGGATTCCCGTGAAGGTTCAAGTCCTTTCGCCCGCACCACTTTGCGCTCGAGAAGGCCCCCGGCCAAGGATTCGCCCCTTGACCGGGGGCCTTTCACGCAAAAGGACTCGAACCGCGAGATTGCTCGCCGAAGGCAAAGGCGCCGGTGGCGCGTTTGCGGCGTGCAACGACGAAGAGCAAGGAGCGAGCGAGCCGGGCGGGCGCTAAGCGCACGCGCGAGTCCGCGTCGCCCGCGCCACTTACATCTTGAAAAGACCCCCGACGAGGAATCGCATCCTTGACCGGGGACCTTGTTGCAAGGAATACGGTTTTTGCGTTCGCGCTCCCGGGTGCGGCAGCGGCTGAGGGGCGGTCTGAAAGGGAGCTCGGGAGAATCCTGCGCGCGGGTGCGCCCGGGCGCGACAACAGCCCCGAAGGCAACGCAGGGACCCGCCTGGCAAGGAAGAGGGCGAGCCTCCCCAGGCGGCCGTGCGCGGGGAGACAGGCGCCTTCGCTGCAGGAGGCGCGGTTTTTGCTTTCGAGCTCCAGGGTGCGGCAACGGTCCCGAAGGCAACGCAGGGACCCGCCCGGCAAGGAAGAGGGCGAGCCTCCCCAGGCGGCCGTGCGCGGGAATGCGGGCACCTTGTTGCAGGAAACACGGTTTTTGACCTCCTGCTCGCCCGCGCGTTGCAACATATACGGTTTTTGCGCTCCTTTTCGAAGGATCTGGGCATGCGCTGTTACAAGAAATACGGTTTTTGACCTCTTTCTTGGGATAGGCGCGCCAGTGAATAATCCCCGGCGAAGGTCCGCAGGCTCACCCTGGTTTTCATGCAACTGCCTGACCTGGGGTTTTGCAGAGAGCCGTCATTTCCGCGGAGACAAGGCGCGCCGCGGGGGCGGCCGTTTCGCCGTCTGCGCAGGAGGTTTCCCCTACGGAGAGCGCAAAAACCGTGTTTCCTGTAACAGGATCGCCCGCTTTTCTTCGAAGAGGAACGCAAAAACCGTGTTTCCTGTGACACCCGAACGCAAAAACCGTGTTTCCTGTGACACCCGAACGCAAAAACCGTATTTCTTGCAGCAAGGCAACGGGAGCGGAGTCTTGCAAAGCCGTTCGGGGAAATCCTGCGAGAACGCGTCCCGGCCGGACTTCGTTCGGGGAAGTCCTGCGAGAAAGCGTTCCGGCTGGACTTCGTTCGGGGAAGTCCTGCGAGAAAGCGTCCCGGCTGGACTTCGTTCGGGGAAGTCCTGCGAGAAAGCGTTCCGGCTAGACTTCGCTCGGGGGCAGGATGAAAGAGCAGGTCGGCGCCACGGCCGGCATGACGCACGGCGAGATCGTCGGCCTGGTCGACGACTACGTCGACTACTACAACAACGAAAGAGGACAGGAAAGGCTAAACTGGCTTACTCCGACCGAGTACGCCGCTACGCTCGCCTAGGGGTTGTCCGAAATATAGGGTCCAGGTCAATCCGGTCCATGGCCCTGACGCTTGCAGATCGACGACACCGCCGCAACCGCTGGCCTCGCCCTATTTCTTCTTCTCCGCCTCCTCGAGTGCCTTGCCGGCCTTCCCTATGGCGACGGCTTTCCGTCTCTAAAGCGTTCCTCCCAAATCCACCTGCATCATCGCGACGTTCTCGCGCATGCGGCGGGCGTAGGGACGCGTCATGCGCTCCTCGTCGACCATCTGCTGGATGTACTTCAGCTCGAGGCGCAGGGCCAACGCCTCGATCTCGTCGGCCTTGTCGGAGGTGGCGGAGATCGTCGAAATCGACGGCATCTTCTCCGAAACGCCCCTCAAGAGGTTGCGGTAGTCGAGCAGGACCGCCGCCACGTCTTCGGCGTTGACGTCCTCGTCCCCCACCATCAGGTCCTCGAGGCGGCGGATCACGTAGAGGTACGCGTCGCGCAAAAGCGCCCTGCGGGCCACGGCCTCCTCGCTCGGATCGACCACAGGAAGGTGCCTCAGCACGCGGTGGACGAACGAGCGGACGGCCCTCGCGATCCGGAACGCGTATTGGCCCGCCTCGGCGCCGAGACCCTCGTGCCTGACGAGGCGCTCCACCGTGCGCAGCTGGTCGAGCACGGCTTCGGCGACATCCTCGTCGACCTCTCCCCCGGCGCGCGCCTCCTTGACGAAGCCGCGCATCCATCCGAGCACGCGCAGCCTCAGCTCGACGCAGCTCGTCGACTCGTCTATGTCGTGGCGGCTCTTCACGCGCTCGATGCGGTCGTTGTACGCAGCGACGACCTGGCCCGTGGCCGCAGAGGTCTCCCGGGTCTGGCGGTCGGTCAGCTCCTCGATCACGCAGCGCAGGACGTCGAGGCCCGCCTCGAGGTTGCGCTCCGCCCGCTCGGCCTCGGACCGCCCCACCTTGGGCTTGGGCGCCAGAAGCGGCACGACGAAGGTCGCGATGAGCAACGTGCAGACGATCACGCCGCTCGCGAGGAATATCAGGAGGCTGCGGTCCGGAAACGCCGAGACCGCGCCGGAAGCGTCTGCGAAGGTGTAAGGCAACGTGAACATGATCGAGAGCGTGATGGTGCCCTTCGCGCCCGAGAGGGTCAAAACGAGCGCGTCGAGGACGTCCTCCCTGCCCAGGCGGCGCTCCCCCCTCGGCTTCTCGAGGAGCACCGCGAGAACCGACCAGGCGAACCTCGCAACCTCGAGGATGACCGTGATGAGGGCGACGAGGGCGACCGCCGCGGCGAGGCTGATGTCGAAGCCCGCTTGGGCAGCGAGGAACGCGCTGGGCAGCTGCGTGCCCAAAAGCACGAACACGACGCCGTTGAGCGCGAACGACAAGACCTTCCACACACCCGACGAGACGAGGCTCGTGCGGGAGAGCGACGGTCCGTTGGTCCTGCGCGTCGACGCGTTGACGATGCCGCAGACGACGACGGTGATGACCCCGCTCACGCCCACGGCCTCAGCCGCGAGGAAGACGATGAAGGGAGTGAACACCTCGAAGAGCACGTTGAACGTCGTGTCCTCGTAGCCCACGTCGCGGATCTTGGCGATCGCCGCGTTGGCGACGACGCCGAAGACGGCGCCGAGCAAGAGCCCGCCGAAGAACGAGAAGGCGAACTCGATTCCCGCGTCGACGACCGAGAACGCCCCCGTGGTCACAGCGGCGACGGCGAACTGGAAGGAGACGAGGCCCGAGGCGTCGTTGAGCAGGGCCTCCCCTTTCAGGATGCTCTTGACGTTGTCGTTGATGTTCGTCGTCCGCGAGACGCTCGCCACAGCGACCGCGTCGGTCGGCCCCAAGGCCGCACCGAGCGCGAAGGCCGCGGCCAGAGACAGGCTCGGCGCGGCGAGCTTGAGCGCAAACCCCACGCACAAGACGATGACGAGGACGAGCCCGACGGCGTAGGCGAGCACCGACATGCGGTGGCGCCACAGGCCGGCGAGGTCCGCCTCGCGCGCCTCGTCGTAGAGCAGCGGCGCGATGAACAGCACGAGGAACAGCTCCGGGTCGAGGGTGACCTGGACGTTGCCCGCGCCGAACGCCGCAATGACCAGCCCGAACCCGATTTGGACGAGCGGTGTCGAGAGCTTGGGGAAAAACTGGCTGACGACAGAGGACGCCAACACCGCCGCCAAAAGCAACAGGCACAGCTCGAGCGCCTCCACACACACCTCCCAGCTTCCCGGATCAGACAAAGCACGTTGCGCGTCACATCTGCCCTGCGGCCCGCCCGCGCATCACGGGCCGCCGATGAAAAATCAGCCGGCCGGGGCACAGGCCCCGCAGCCGGCCGAAAGGTTGAAAGACAATCGAGCCCTACATCTTCTGGGGCGCAGAGACCCCCAGAAGCGACAGCGTCAGCGCAAGCACGAGGCGGGCTGCATCGCAGAGCGCGAGGCGCGCCTGCGACAGGGCCTCGTCATCGACGATGACATGGCAGTTCGTGTAGAACTGGTGGAACAGCCCCGCCAGCTCCGCAGCGTAGTGCGTCGCCCTGAACGGGGCGCGGTCGCGCGCCGCAAGCTCAACGAACTCGGGGAAGTCGGCCATCTTGCGCATGAGCGCGAGCTCGGACTCGTGGACGAGGGGCGCAAGGTCGACCCCCGCGGGGGCAACGCGCGCTGCCAGCTCGTCGAGGTCAAGCGCCAGCGCCTCGTCCTCGTCGGCGCAGACGCCTCGAGCTACGGCCGCCTTGCGCAAGATCGAGCAGATGCGCGCGTGGGCATACTGCACGTAGTACACCGGGTTGGTGGAGTCCTGCTTCTTGGCGACCTCGATGTCGAAGTCGATGGGCTGGTCGCTCGAGCGGGACAGCATGAGGAACCGCGTCGCGTCGACTCCGACCTCCTCGATGAGCTCCTCGAACGTGACCATCTCGCCGGTGCGCTTGCTCATGCGCACCGCCTCGCCACCGCGCAGCAGGTTGACTAGCTGGCCCAAGACCACTTCGAGCATCTCGGGATACCCCCACGCGGACAGCATCGCCTCGCAGCGCCTCACATACCCGTGATGGTCGGCTCCCCAGATGTCGATGAGGTGGTCGAAGCCGCGCTGGACCTTGTCGTAATGGTAGGCGCAGTCGCTCATGAAGTAGGTCATCTCGCCGTTCTCCTTGATGAGAACGCGGTCCTTGTCGTCGCCGAAGTCGGTGCTGCGGAACCACGTCGCACCGTCCTTCTCGAAGATGTAGCCCTTCGCGCGGAACGCCTCGAGTGCCCGGTCGACCGCCGTCTTGCCGTCCTCGTCGGGAACGTAGAGGCTGCGCTCGCTGAAGAAGCACTCCATGTGGTTGCCGAAGCCCGCAAGCGTGTCCTTCACGCGGTCGAGCATCTGCGCGTAGCCGAACTCGCGGAACTCGACATGGCGCTCGTCCGCGTCCGCGGTCAGCCACTTGTCCCCGTCGCGGTCGACGAGGCACTGCGCGATGTCGCGCACGTACGCGCCGCCGTAGCACTTCTCGGGCATCTCGACGTCGACCCCCAAGATCTGCTGGTAGCGAACCTCGATGGAGTTGGCGAAGACGTCCATCTGAACGCCGTGGTCGTTGACGTAGAACTCCTCGTAGACGTCGTAGCCCGCATGGCGCATGATGCGCGCCATGGAGTCGCCGAGCGCCGCCCAGCGGCCGTGGCCGACGTGCATGGGGCCCGTCGGGTTGGCGGAGACGTACTCGAGGTTGACCTTGGCGCTGCCCTCCTCGACCACGCCGCGGCCGTAGTCGCCCTTCTCGGAGCGCACCTCGGCCACCACGTCGTAGAGGGCGCCGTTGGCCAAGCGGATGTTCACGAAGCCGGGACCTGCGATCTCGACGCTCGCAATCAGGTCGTTGGCCGGAATGTGCTCGACGATGACGTTCGCGATCTCGCGCGGGTTCTTGCGCGCGGCCTTCGCGCATCGCATAGCGACCGTGGAGGCCCAATCCCCGTTCTCGGGGTCCCTAGGCCTCTCGAGCCCGGCGTCGGGAATCGCCTCGAGCTCCAACGAGCCGTCGACGACAGCCAACCTCACCGCCTCGCGGACGACCGCCTCCAGTTTTTCCCTCATCTGCATGAGCAACACTCCTAGCGTTCAAAAAATCAGCGCCCTAGATTCTAACATCACCTCGGGCTGCGCGGCCCACATGAGAAAGGGCCCCGAAGGGCCCTTTCGAAACCGCATGGAGCGGGTGACGGGAGTCGAACCCGCGTCACGAGCTTGGAAGGCTCGGGTTCTAGCCGTTGAACCACACCCGCATAGTAAGCTCCAATGGTCGGGACGACAGGATTCGAACCTGCGACATCCTGCTCCCAAAGCAGGCGCGCTACCAAACTGCGCCACGTCCCGACG
>R18__coassemble_2591_pt1 | contig 10793 bp, 7 predicted proteins | sample R18__metabat2_low_PE_019 | metagenome-assembled genome bin R18
GTGACGGCGACGTCACCTACACGTTCCGCGAGATCATCCAGTACTCCTCCAACGTCGGCATCTCGCTTATCGCCGAGAAGCTCGGGTTCCGCAAGCTCTACGAACGCATCCTCGAGTACGGCCTCAACGAGGCCACCGGCGTCGACTACCCCGGCGAGGCCGAGGGCTACCTCGTCGACTTCGACTACTGGGCCCGCATCCAGGGGTACAACGTGTCGTTCGGCCAGGGCATCGCCGTCACGCCGATCCAGATGACGCGCTTCTACGGCGCCATCGTCAACAACGGCGTCGCCGTCACGCCCCACTTCCTGATCGCCTACCCCCAGACCGGCGAGCACCCGTCCTACGACACCAAGAAGATCATCCAGAGCCAGACGACCTGCGACAAGATGACGAGCATGTTGCAGTCCGTCGTCGAGAACGGCACCGCCATCCCCGCCCAGATCGACGGGTTCGAGCCCGCCGGCAAGACCGGCACCGCCGAGATTGCGGACGAGAACGGCGGATACCAGGCCGGCGTCTACAACATCAGCTTCACCGGGTTCTTGCCCAACACCAACAGCAAGCTCGTCTGCTTCACCGGCGCGATGGACGAACCCGCCGAGGGGAGCACCGCCGGCATGTTTAGCGATATAATGACGTTCGCGATAGATCGCTACAACATCGTGCAAGAGGAGTAAGGCGGACAGAATATGGGCAAGAGCTGCGAAGAGCTGTTGGAGGGCCTCGGCGCAGCCGTGGCGGGGGAGTGCGACGGGCCGATAGAGGGGCTCGCGTTCCGCAGCGACCGGGTCGAGCCCGGGTTCGCGTTCTTCTGCATCGTGGGGCTCAAGGCCGACGGCCACCGGTTCGCGCAGGACGCCGTGGACCGCGGCGCACGCCTCGTCGTGGCACAACGGGAGCTCGAGCTCGAGAACGCCTCGGGCGTCGCCGTCGCCGTCGTCGGGGACACGCGGGCCGCCATGGCCTCCGTCGCGGCGCGCTACTACGGCGAGCCGAGCGCCGCGTTCGACCTCGTGGGCATCACGGGCACCAACGGCAAGACCACCACGACCTTCGTCATCGACCACATCGTCTCGTCGGCCGGGCGCCGGTGCGGCATCATCGGCACGACCGGCAACCGCGTCGGCGACGTCATGGAGACCGCCGCCAACACGACCCCCGAGTCCGTCGACCTCCAGCACCTCTTCGCGCGCATGCGGGACGCGGGCAACGACGTCGTCGCCATGGAGGTCAGCAGCCACGCCCTCGACCTGCGCCGCACGTGGGCGACCCGGTTCGCGGTCACGGCGTTCACGAACCTGACCCAGGACCACCTCGACTACCACCATACGTTCGAGGCGTACTTCGAGGCCAAGGCGAAGCTGTTCGGGCCCGACTACCCGGCCCGCCGTGGCGTCTGCATCGACGACGAGTGGGGCGCCGAGCTCGCGCGCCGGTGCCGCGAGGCGGGCGACGAGCTCTTGACCACAGGGTTCGATCCCGCCGCCGACATCCACCCCGTCGAGGTCTCCTACGCGACGGACGGGACGCGCGTCCGCTTGAGCGTGCGCGGCGAGGAGCTCGAGGTCGAGTACCCGCTCGTCGGGCGCTTCAACGTGTCCAACGTCATGACCGCGTTCGCCGTCGCGTTGCACCTCGGGATCCCCGCCGCCGACATCGCGACCGCCCTGCGCGACGTGCCCGGCGTGCCCGGCCGCCTCGAGCGGATCTCGGAGTCCGGATGCCCCGACGTGTTCGTCGACTACGCGCACACTCCCGACGCCGTCGAGAAGGCGCTCGCGTCGGTCATGGCGCTCAACCCCCGCAGGACCATCGTGGTGTTCGGGTGCGGCGGCGACCGCGACGCGACGAAGCGCCCGCTCATGGGCAAGGCCGCGCTTGCCGCAGACTACGCGATCGTGACGAGCGACAACCCGCGCACCGAGGACCCCGACGCCATCATCGCCGACATCGTCGCGGGCATGGGCGATGCCCCCGGGAGGTTCGAGGTCGTGCCCGACCGCCGCGCGGCCATCCTGCGTGCGATCGAGCTGGCCGATGAAGAATCTGCGGTTTTGGTCGCGGGCAAGGGCCATGAGGACTACCAGATCATCGGAACGACTAAAATCGACTTCGACGACCGCAAGGTCGTTTCGGCAGCGCTCCAGGAGAAGGCGCGCCGCATCGTGGGTTAAGAGGGGGATTTTCGAGCCATGCGCATGAGTGCAACCCAAGTTGCCGGGTGGGCCGGCGGAACTGTTGTCGTCTCAGGCGGAGGCGCCGATCCCGTCGCGAGCTCGCTCGTCTGGGACTCCCGCCTCGCGGGCCCCGGGTGCATGTACGTCGCGTTCCCCGGCGAGCGCGTCGACGGCCACCGCTTCGTGGCCTCTGCGATCGAGGCGGGCGCGGTCATCGCGCTCGTCTCCCGCGACGTGGACGAGAACGCGCGCGCTGCCGCCCTCGCGCGCGGCGCGGCGATCGTCGAGGTCGCCGACACGATGGCGGCGATGGTGTCCCTCGCACGCGCCTGGCGCCGCATGATCGGCGCCCGCGTCATCGGGCTGACCGGGTCGGTCGGCAAGACCACCACCAAAAATCTCGTGCGCGACGTCCTGTCCGCGCGCTTCCGCACCGTCGCCACCGAGAAGAACCAGAACAACGAGCTCGGCGTCCCCAACACCGTCCTGCGCGCGGACCTCGACACCGAGGCCGTCGTCGTCGAGATGGGGATGCGTGGCTTGGGCCAGATAGAGGAGCTCTGCTCGTTCGTGGAGCCCGACTGGGGCATCGTGACCAACGTGGGCGATTGCCACGTCGAGCTCTTGGGCTCGCGCGAGAACATCGCCCGCGCGAAGTCGGAGCTGCCCGCTGCGCTGCCCGACGGGCGGGGCATGGCGTTCCTCAACGCCGGGGACGAGTACTTCGGGTTCGTGCGCGACTGCGCGGGCCTTGCGCGCCGCGGCGTCGCCTGCGTCCGCTGCGACGGCACCCCCGGGGCCGCCTCGCGCGGGTGGGAGGCCGACGACGGCGAGCCGGCGGTCTGGGCGACCGACATCGAGCTCAACGGCCTGTCCCAGCCCCGCTTCACGCTCCACGTCCGCGGGCTCGGCGGCGTCGCCCTCGACGCGCGCCCCTGCGCCCTCGCGCTGCGCGGCGTCCACAACGTCTCCCACGCCGTTCAGGCCGCTGCGGTCGGCATCGCCATGGGCATGACCCTTGACGAGGTCTGCGACGCCTTGGCGGGAGCCCTGCCCGAGGCGGGCCGCCAAGAGGTCCTCGTCGCGCGCCGCGGCTTCACGGTCGTCAACGACGCCTACAACGCCAACCCCGACTCCATGCGCGCGTCGCTCGCGATGTTCTCCGCGATGGACGTCGAGGGCCGGCGCATCGCCGTGCTCGGCGACATGGGGGAGCTCGGCTCCTTCGAGGAGGAGGGCCACCGCATCGTCGGCGAGACGGCCGCCTCCTGTCCCCTCGACCTGCTCGTCTGCGTCGGGCCCCTCTCCGAGGGCACGGCCGACGCCGCCGTTCGCGCGGGCATGCCCGCCGACCGGGTCAAGCGGGTCGGCAACGGCTCCGAGGCCCTGGCCCTCGTGAGCGAGATCGTCAACGAAGCTGATGCCGTGCTCGTCAAGGCGTCCCACTACATGGGGCTCGACGGCGTGGCGGAAGGCCTGGTGAAATAACATGCTCTCAGCGCTCATCCACGCATATCCGACGTTCCTGGTCTTTTTGGCCGCCCTCATCTCGGCCCTGGTCACGATCGGCCTGACCCCGGGGTGGATCAAGGTCCTCAAGGCGAAGGCCATCGGCCAGCAGGTCCGCGCCGACGGCCCCCAGTCCCACCTCGTCAAGCAGGGCACCCCGACCATGGGCGGCGTCGTCATGCTCGCCGCGGTCGTCATCGCTGTCTTGCTCATCGCTGCTCCCAGCATGGACACCATCATCTTGACCTCGGCCATCCTGTTGACGGGCGTCGTCGGCCTCATCGACGACGGCTCCAAGGTCGTGTTCGAGCGCTCCCTCGGCCTCACCCCCAAGCAGAAGCTCGTGTTCCAGTTCGTCATCGCGACGGTGTTCTGCCTGGCGGCTGTCAACTACGCGGGCATCGCGCCCACCGTCGAGATCCCGCTCGTAGCGACCCTCGACCTCGGCATCTTCACGACCGTCATCCCCGTCGGCCACGGGTTCTCCATCCCCTGGCTCTACCTGATCTTCGTGAACATCCTGATCGTGGGCATGTGCAACGCCGTCAACCTGACCGACGGCCTCGACGGTCTCGCCGCGGGCACGGTCATGATCGTCATGGCGGTCATGGCCATGATCGCCTACACCGCCGACCTGCTCGACTCCTCGATCGTGGCCGCAGCCATCGCCGGCGCCTGCCTCGGGTTCCTCTGGTACAACTCCTATCCCGCCGACATCTTCATGGGCGACACCGGCTCGCTCGCCCTCGGCACGGCCCTCGGCGGCTTGGCCGTCTTGACCAAGACCGAGTTCCTCGTCATCGTCATCGGCGGCCTCTTCGTCGTCGAGGCCCTCTCCGTCATGATCCAGGTCGCCTACTTCAAAAAGACCCGCAAGCGCATCTTCCTCATGGCGCCGCTCCACCACCACTTCGAGAAGAAGGGCTGGAGCGAGACCAAGGTCGTCATCCGCTTCTGGATCATCTCCGGGTGCTTCGCGGCTGTGGGCTTCATCTGGTACTTCGCCCGCTTCCTCGTCGGCTAGCCCGTCCGGGTCCCGCCCCCCGGCCCCGGTCCCGCCGCGCATGCGCTGGGGGCGCCCGGCAGATGCGCAAGCGCGCGCCGCTTTCCCAATCTGGATGCGTTTCCCGCCGCCGCGTTCCCGCGCGGCCGGTCCCGTTGCGGCCCCCGCCTGCGGTTTCCCAGTCGCCAGGGCCCGGCGCGGCCTGCGGAGGGGGTCTGTCTCTTTTGCGAAATCGCGAAACCCCTATGCGAAGGGCGCGCCTGCGGTGTATGATTTAGCGTTACATGGCGCGGCGCCTCGGGATGGCGTGCGCGCTCGATTGAGTGTACGGGGTAAACATGACTGAAACGAACTACGCCCGCGGACGCAAGAAGGCCCCCGAGAGGCTGGGCCGCGTTCTCGTGTTGGGACTCGGCAAGAGCGGCGTGTCCGCTGCGACCTACTGCGCAAACCTCATCGGCACGCGCGTCGAGCGGCTCGCGATCGCCGCGGGCAGGGAGAACCCCTCCGCGCTCGAGTTCGCCGAGAGGATGAGGGCGCTCGGCGCACGGGTCGAGTTCGACCACGAGGAGATCGAGGAGGCCTACGACCTCTGCATCGCGAGCCCCGGCATCTCCCAGTTCTCCGATTTCTACAAGAGCGCCCAGGCTGCCAGCTCCGAGGTGATTAGCGAGGTCGAGTTCGCGTGGCGCGAGAGCCGCGCTGAGTCCCGGTGGATCGCCATCACGGGCACCAACGGCAAGACCACGACGACCGCCCTCTGCGCCCACATCATGCAGTGCGCGGGGGAGCGCGCGGCCGCCGTCGGCAACATCGGCGACCTCTGCCTCGACGCCGTCGCCGCCGACGAGACGGACGTCTACGTCGCCGAGGTGTCGTCCTACCAGCTCGCCTCGACGAAGGACTTCGCGCCCAACGCCGCGGTCCTGCTCAACATCACGCCCGATCACCTCAAGTGGCACACGAGCATGGAGGAGTACCGCCGCGCGAAGCTGCGCGTGTTCGCCAACCTCGCGGACGTGCCCGGGGCCGTCGCCGTGCTCGACGCGACCGACGACCTCGTCCGCGAGACCGTGCGTGCGTTCAAGGCGGCGCCGGAGGACGAGCGCGGGTTCGGCTACATCCCGATCGGGACGGCCTCGGGGCTGTTCGAGAGCATGCGCGACCGATGCGGCAGCAAGAACGCCGCCTACATCGACGCTGACCGCGAGATGTGCATCCTGCTCGACGGCGAGCTGCACCGCGTCGGGTCGGTCGACGACCTCTTGCTCAAGGGCCGCCACAACTTCGCCAACGCGCTCGCCGCGGCCTGCGCCGCGATCGCGCTCGGCGCCTCCGACGAGGACGTCAAGCGCGGCCTTGCGACCTTCGCCCCCCTCGAGCACCGCATCGAGCCCTGCGGCTCGGTCGGCGGGGTCGCCTGCTACAACGACTCCAAGGCGACCAACGTCGACGCGACGCTCGTCGTGTTCGAGTCCTTCGAGCCCGGCCGCCTCGTCGTGCTCTTGGGCGGCGACGACAAGGGGACGCCCCTCGACGCGCTCGTCGAGGCCGCCCGCAAGAACGCGCGCGCCGTGGTCTGCTTCGGCGCGGCGGGCCCGCGCTTCGCGGCGGCGTTCGAGGACGCGGGCGCAGGCGACATGGTCCTGCGCGCGGGCAAGCTCCGGGAGGCCCTCGAGGTAGCCCTCGGCGCCGCCGAGCCGGGCGACTCCGTCGTCTTGTCCCCCGCATGCGCATCGTTCGACGAGTTCACCTCCTTCGAGCACCGCGGGCGCGAGTTCAAGTCCTACGTGGCTGACCTGCGGGCCGCGCGCGCCTAGGGCCGGGGGTTTTTGCATGGCAAACGCACGCTCCAACGGCAAGGCGGCCCTGTCGGGCCCGCGCCTGGTCCTGCTCCTGTCGACGCTTGCGCTCATCCTGCTCGGGCTCGTCATGGTGTATTCGGCCAGCGTCGGCGAGGCCGTGTCCAACGGCTCCACCGACTCGAGCAGCTACCTCTTGAAGCAGGCCGTCTTCGCGGTCATCGGCGGCGCAGGCGCGTTGGCCATATGGAAGCTCTGCCCGCCGTACCGGTGGCGCGGGTCTTGGACGTGGGCCCTCCTGATCGCGACGATCGTCTTGCTCGGCTTGACCGCGCTCTACGGCGTCGCCACCAACGGCGCCCAGCGCTGGATCTACATCGGCGGCTTCAGCCTCCAGCCCTCGGAGTTCGCCAAGATCGCGATCGTCATCGTCGGCGCGCGCATCTACGCCGACTACCGCGAGAACATGATCGAGTTCCGCTCGATGTGCACGATGATGCTCCTCACGGTCGTTGCCCCGGTGGGCTTCCTCTACCTCACCCAGTCCGACCTCGGCACGACGCTCATCATCGCCGTCGGGCTGATGGCCATCCTCTGGTTTGGCGAGGCGCCCCTCAAGGTCATCTTCGGCATCATCGGTCTCGGCATCGTGTTCGTGCTCCTGTCGGTCTTCGGCACGAGCTACCGCTCCGACCGCATGTACTTCCTCGATCCCTGGAACGACGGCCAAAACGGCGCCGGCCTCGGCTATCAGCTCATCAGGTCGTTCTACGCGTTCGCCCAAGGCGGCATCTTCGGCGCGGGCATCGGCAACTCCACCGAGAAGCTGACGCCGCTGCCCGAGGCCGAGACCGACTTCATCTACGCGATCATAGGGGAGGAGCTCGGCCTCGTGGGCACCGTGCTCATCGTGGTGCTGTTCCTCGTGTTCCTCGTCGCGGGCATGCTCGTCGCCAACGAATCCGAGGACCCGTTCGCGCGCATGCTCTCCGGCAGCCTCACCGTCATGATCGTGTTCCAGGCGTTCTTGAACATGGGGTGCGTGACCGGCGTCCTCCCCACGACGGGAAAGCCGCTGCCCTTCATCTCGTCGGGCGGCTCGTCCATGCTCGCGTCGCTGTTCATGGTCGGCCTCATCATGACGGCCGCTCCGCAGGGCGGCGAGCGCACCTCCGTCTACGACCGGCGCCGCGAGAACCTGCGCATCGTGCGTGCGGTCGACCCCGCCGAGTCGACCCGGTTCGAGCCCGCGGACCCGGCGCCGGCTTTCGCAGGGTCTTCGGGAAGCCTCGGCGCATCGCGTCCGGCGCCCGCCTTCGCCGTCGCCACGCGCACCCCGGGGAGGGGTCGCGCCAACCCATCGACCTCGAGAAGGGGGAGATAACGTGAACGTTGTCCTTACCGGCGGGGGGACCGCCGGCCACATAAACCCGGCGCTCGCCTTGGCCGAGGAGCTCAAAGACCGCGGAGCCGACGTGTTCTACGCGGGGACCCCGGGCGGCATCGAGGCCCGCCTCGTGCCCGCGGCGGGCATAGCCTTTGAGCCCTTCGAGGCGAGCGGGTTCAACCGCACCAAGCCCCTGACCCTGGTCAAGGGCCTTTTGACCATCAAGAAGAGCTCAAAGGCCGCGAAGGCGTGGCTCAAGTCCGTCGGCGCCGACGTCGTTGTCTGCTTCGGCGGCTACGTCTGCCTGCCCGTCGGGTTCGCCGCCGAGGAGCTCGGCATCCCCGTCGTCGTCCACGAGCAGAACTCCTACATGGGCATGGCCAACCGCGAGCTCTCGAAGAAGGCGCGCGCGACGTGCCTGACCTACGCGGTCGCCGCCGAGGGCACCAAGGCGCGCAACCCCGTGGTCACGGGCAACCCCGTCCGCCGCAGCGTCGTCTGCTCGACACGCGCCGAGGGCCGCGAGATGCTCGGCATCCCCGAGGACGCGACGATGCTGCTCGTGTTCGGCGGCAGCCTCGGGGCGCGCCACATCAACCAGGCGGTCTGCGCGATGAAGGACGAGCTGTTGGCCCACGAGGACCTCTACGTCGTCCACATCACGGGCCCCAAGGAGCTCGACTCGGTCGTCGCCGAGCTCGCGTTGTCTCCCGAGGAGCAAAGGCGCTGGAACGTCATGGGCTACCAGGACCGCATGGGGGAGACGCTCGCCGCGGCCGACGCGGTGGTCAGCCGCGCGGGGGCGACGTCCCTGGCCGAGATCTCGGCTTTGGCGATACCGGCGCTGCTCGTGCCGTTCCCCTACGCCACCGACGACCACCAGACGACAAACGCCCGCTCGTACGTCGAAGCGGGGTGCGCATACACCATCGCAGATGATAAGGTTGAGACAGACGAGTTCAGGAAGCTCGTGCTGTCGCTCGTCGAGGACGCCGGGGAGAGGGCCCGCATGACGCAGGCCGCCCGTGCCCTCGAGACCGCGAACGCCGCTTCCAAGCTCGCTGACGTCGTGCTCGGCGTTTCCGGAGAGAAGGAGTAGAGATCCATGGACCAGCAAGCCATTCGCTCAATGCACTTTATCGGCGTCGGCGGGGTCGGCATGAGCGGCATCGCCCGCGTCGCATGCGACCAGGGTATCCGCGTGAGCGGGTCGGACCTGCGCCGCAGCCGCTACACCGACCAGCTCGAGGAGGCGGGCGTGACCGTGTTCATCGGCCAGGACGCCTCCAACGTGCCCGAGGACGTCGACGTCGTGGTCGTCTCGACGGCCATCCTCGACAACAACCCCGAGCTGCAGGAGGCGCGTCGCCGCAACCTCGAGATCTGGCACCGCGCCAAGATGCTCAGCTTCCTCGGCCGCGGCCTGGACACCCTCGCCGTCGCCGGCACGCACGGCAAGACGACCACCTCGTCGATGCTGGCCAGCGTCATCGACGGCCTGGGCCTCGACCCGACCTTCCTCATCGGCGGCATCGTCCGCTCCTACGGCACCAACGCCCACTCCGGCAAGGGCCGCTACTACGTCGTCGAGGCCGACGAGAGCGACAAGTCCTTCACCTACCTCGACCCGGCCGCGGTCATCGTGACCAACATCGAGGCCGACCACCTCGACCACTACCGCGACCTCGACGAGATCTACGAGCAGTTCGGCGAGTTCATCGGCTCCGTCCCCGACCGGGGCGTCGTGGTCGCCTGCGGCGAGGACGCCAAGCTCGTCGAGGTCGCCCGCGCGACGGGCCGCCGCGTCGTCACCTACGGGTTCGGCGTGGGGTGCGACTCCCGCGTGAGCAACTTCCGGCCCAACGGCGTCGGGAGCACGTTCGACCTGGCGTTGCCCGACGGCCGCGTGGTCTCGGCGAGCGTCAAGCAGAACCCGGGCCGCCACAACGTCCTCAACGCTGCAGCCGTCCTGACGCTCGTCGCCGAGCTCGGCCTCGACGTCGACGCGGCCGCGGCCTCGCTCGCCGAATTCGCGGGGGTGCGCCGCCGCTTCGACCTGACCGGCAAGGAGGCCGGCGTCACGGTCGTCGACGACTACGCCCACCATCCCACCGAGATCGCTGCGACCATCCGCGCCGCCAAGCAGCTCGACTTCAAGCGCGTCCACGTCCTCTTCCAGCCCCACCGCTACTCGCGCGTGCCCCTGTTCACCCAGGTCCTCCACGACGAGTTCGGCAGCGCGTTCAACCTCGCCGACACGGTCACGTTCATGGACGTGTACCCGGCGGGCGAGACGCCGGTGCCGGGAGTCAGCGGCCGCACGTTCCTCAACGTCGTGCTCGAGAACGCCGACCACCCCGACGCGGCCTACGTCGCGCGGCGCCTCGACACCGCCTCCTACATCGCCTCCATCGCGAAGCCGGGCGACCTCGTCATCACGATGGGCGCGGGCGACGTGACCGCCATCGGCCCCCAGATCATCGACGTCCTCGCTTCGGGGGAGGCGTCCGGGGCGGATCTCGGCTCGGTCCAGCTGTTCCCCAAGCGGTAGGCGCTTCGCGGCAAGGTCAGAGCAGGTATGGCGTCCAACTACAACCGGGGGTACGGCTCCCCGGGCCCCAGCGGATCCGGCCGACGGGCCGGCTCGGGCCCGTACGCGCCCCGCTCCTCCGCGGGCGGACGCCGGGCCTCGACCCAGAGGTACTCCGACGGCACCGAGGTCCGCTCGACGCGCATCGGCGACATCAACCGCGCCCAGCGCCCGCCGCGCCCCTCCCGCCCACCTGCCAAGGGCGGCGGCTCGGGCCGCGTCGTCGCGGTGGTGGCGGTGGTGGCGGTGCTCGTCGCAGCCGTCGTCGTCGGCTATTTAGCCGTGCGGCTCACCGGCCAGTTGCCGGTCGCGGAGGCGCGCG